>FLNW01001298.1_pt1 | contig 21510 bp, 21 predicted proteins | sample 1140371 | NCBI WGS metagenome assembly FLNW01 (sample SAMEA3878170, study PRJEB12797) | bioreactor metagenome | biome: Moose rumen | place: Sweden | collected 2011-10
ATAGTGCATATAATTATAGGATTTGTAATCGGCTGCAAAATTACAACTTTCTTACAAATCCTACAATATGCAGATTAATGGATGGTTACGTCAAAAATTATCAAAAATCGGGGAAAATTATTTATTTGGTCAACAATTGACGACAATTAGAGACAATTAGAGAAGGTTCAAAATAATCAAAAATGATGAAAAAAAACTAATTGTGGGTTAATTTCGGGTCTTTTTTGACTAAAACAAAAAAACATTTGTATATATCGATTTTTTTGTGTACCTTTGCAGCGGAAATAGATAATGAAAGGGTATCACTATGTACAATTTCAAACCTGTTACATATAATTCCGAAGAGGAACATTTAGCGTCATTACGGAAGATGGTAGGGCTGAGAAAAGAGTTTGAAGCTCGCGTTAAGGAACTTATGGCGCAAAGACCGGATTTACAAGTTGCTCCATGATGCATTTGTCAGCTGAGTCGATTAATCAACGCGCACCTTATCGCGTTAAGCAAGTAGATAGTTGTATCTTTGTGTTCACTACTAAACACGGGGTAACATATTCTACAGGCTTTGTTCCTGACACCTCTTTCTTTGAAAGCGGAGTCTTTCAATTCTTTTTGTTAACCACATCACCACGGACTGTCCGTGTGGATAAAGATGTTTTTGAGACCGTGCGCGCAATCATTGAGGAGTTCTTCGCGCAGAAAGAGCCGGTAATGTTATACATATGTGACACAGCCGACAAACGCCAAGCTTCCCGAGATAGATTGTTTCGTATATGGTTCCACACCTATATCCTCAATGATGCCTATACAATGTACAATGAACAAATGACCTTAGATAATGTGCGGTATTTCTCAAGTATCATCTTGCGCAAAGATCATCCGTTGCATAACAAAGTGATTTGTCTGTTTCATGATTATATCACCCGGCATAATCAGGAATAATGTCAAGAGGTTAGAGGTTAGGAGGTAGCCTCGCGGTCTCATAGCCTCATAGAAAAAGGCAAATACGCTCGGCAGGAATGCCGGGCGTGTTGTTTTTAAGGTGGTCAAAAATTATCAAAAATCGGGGAAAATTATTTATCGTTCACAAATTAAACAAATGGAAGACAATTAGAGAAGGTCAAAAATTATCAAAAATTAGGGAAAATTATTTATCGTTCACAAATTAAACAAATGGAACAGATTAATTGACCCACAGATGAACAGAGAAATCGAGGAAGACGGAATAAAAAACAAATAAAAAGTTCACAAAATTTGTGAATGTAAGAAAAAAGTTGTATCTTTGCACCGAATTTGCAAATAGATGGATATTGTATTTCAAAAAGATTACCTCAGCGACCTATACTACACCGGCAAATCAAAAGACAAGCAGCATCGTATCCAACCGGAGGTCGTGCGCAAATACGTGCGGGTAGTAGGGATATTGGAGGCCGTAAGCCGAATGGAGGATCTGTTCCGCTTTAACTCTTTGCACTTTGAGGCACTGGAAGAGCCGTTCTATTCGGTGCGTATAGACTACCACTACCGTTTGGTGTTTCAGCTGGATGCAAAAACAGGAGAGACAACGTTCACCATTTGCAAATTAGAGGACATTACAAATCATTATAAAGTATAGATTATGGCAACGTTAGGTTATTCTTTTTACCCTGTACATCCGGGAGAGGTGATAAAGGAGGAGTTGGAAGCACGGCATATCTCACAGCGCCACTTCGCACGCCAAGTCAATATATCTTATACGGCACTGAATGAATTGCTGAACGGCAAGCGTCCGTTAACCCCGGCTACTGCGCTGATGTTTGAGGCTGCGCTGGATGTTCCGGCAGACGCATTGATGAACATTCAGATGAAATATACCATGCAGTCTGCCCGGCGTGACAGCAATATACTTTCCTGGTTGTCCCACATTCCACATGTGGCAGCAATGCTGTAAGATAACAACACCTCGCAGTCATGCGGGGCGTGTTAGTTTTGTTAGTCCAAAATAATCAAAAATGATGAAAAAGTGTATATTTTTCTTGTAAATATGAGAAAAATGTAGAAAAAAGAGCTTTTTTTCTGAAAATATTTGGTTTGTAACTGAAAAATAGTTACCTTTGCACAAAATTTGTATAATGAGTTCAAAAGACAAGTTGATAATACGCTTTCTTTCCTTGCCGACAGACTTCACGTTCGATGAGTTAGAACGGCTGTTAGGGGCACTTGGCTACACGAAATCCAACAAGGGTAAAACTTCCGGTTCGCGAGTTGTTTTCAAGGACAAAGAGGGTCATCCCATCATGTTGCATAAACCACACCCCGGAAATATCGTTAAGCAATATGCTTTGAGGCAAGTGTTGGAAGAATTACAATCAAAGGGATATTTAAAATAACAACTATGAATACAATCAGCTATAAAGGTTACCTCGGAACGATTAATTTCTCCGAGAAAGATGAATGCTTCTATGGCAAAATAGAGGGCATAGATGGCTTGGTCAATTTTGAAGGTGAGAGCGTTCGCGAATTGACAGAAGCTTTTCATGAGGCGGTAGATGACTACGTGGCTTATTGCTTGGCAGAAGGCATAGAGCCGCATAAGAGTTATAGCGGGCAGCTGAATATCCGTATCAAGCCGGAGACACATAGCCGTATTGCCTCTCTGGCCAAGCAAGCCGGAGAGTCCATCAATGCCTATATCAGCCAAGTCCTTGATGCCAGCACTGTAGCAGCGGTATAAAATCAAAAGCAATTTACTTAGAAACACGCCTCGCAGTCATGCGGGGCGTGTTTGTGTTTTAGGTGGTCAAAAATTATCAAAAATTAGGAAAAATTATTTATTTGGTCAACAATTGACGACAATTAGAGACAATTAGAGAAGGTCAAAAATAATCAAAAATTAGGGAAAATTATAGATTACTCTTGCATATTCGGGAAAAAAGTTGTAACTTTGTACCCGATTTCGGAAATCGAAGAAGAAAAACACTAAAAAAATGAGTACAGAGCAACAAGATAGGCAACTCATCGTAAGTGTGGAAGATGCTTCCAAACTTAGAGAGATCCGGCGTGCAATCAGTATGCTGAAAGGTGTGGAGCGTGTGACGATGCCCCGCCGTAAGCGCTATTCTGCCTATGAACTTTCGCTCCGGGATCTGGACGAAGGAAGGGTCAATGAATATGCATCGGTAGATGATTTCTTTAAAAAGATGGGACTCTAAGCATGTATCAGATTAAAACTACTCATGGCTTTGAGAAAGATTTCCGGCGTTGTATAAAGCGCGGGTTGCCGATGGACAAAATAAGAACGGTCATGAGTCTGTTGGAACGCGATGGATGTTTGCCGCAGCAATATAATCCTCACCGTTTGTCCGGTGACCGCAAAGGGCAGTGGGAATGCCACATCCAACCGAACTGGCTGCTGATATGGGAGCAGCATGACAAAGAACTAATCTTAATCCTGTTGAATACAGGAACCCATTCTGACTTGTTTGGCAAGACAAGACGAAAATGAACAGGATACACTAAGAAAAACACAATAATTCACAATCATAATACAATCTAAAATTTACCAATTATTAATTTATTACCATGAAAAAAATCTTTTCTCTTTTTTGTGCTGCGCTCATGAGCGTGGCTGTAATGGCGGACCATTACATTGCAGGTAGTTTTACCAATTGGGCGACCGATCAGGTGGCAATGACCGCTATTGAAGGTACAACCTGTTCAAAAGCTACCATTGACATTCAGGAAACAGATGAATATGGTTACGTACAATTCAAAGTGGTAGATGGTGCTTGGTATGGATTGGGGACAGGAGCTGCAATGGAGAATACTCGTTTTGGGTGGGGACTCTCTAATAAAAACTCTGATGATTCGGGTGATGCCGACAATATTAGTCTGCATGTAGCTACCAAGGGTGAATATACCTTTATTTACAACTACGATGTCAATGGCGACCAGACTTACGCGAAAACTATTTCGGTGATTTTCCCGAACACCCAGTTCGTAGCAGCCGGAAGCGAGGGATTGTTCGGATCGGACTGGAGTGCTACAGACACCAACAACCAGTTGACCGATACGGACGATGACTTGGTATATAGCCTTGTGAAAGAGGGTGTAGAGTTGGCGGAAGGCAACTATGAGTTCAAAGTAGTAGCCAACAGCGACTGGGATAATGCTGCTTTCCCGGGCTCTAACAAGACGATTGCAATTGCCAAGAGCGGCATTTACGATGTAACCATCACTTTCAATGTTCTGACGCAGGCTGTTACCGCAGAGGCTGAACTGAAAGAAGAAGCAGTTGTACTGCCGACGATAGCCGTGAGGGCGAACTGGGCAGACGGAACGGGTGATGCTGCTTGGTCGGATTTGGAATTGACAGCGGATGAGGGCAATCTCACCGCTTCGGCGACCAAGAGTTTTACAGCTACGGAATTAGGCACGTATGAGTTTGGCGTGAAAGTAAACGGCAATTGGACTTCGAACGGTAGCGGCACCACTTTCAGCCGTACGAACAACTCAGTAGCGGTGACAGGCAATAGCGGAAACATGAACCTTGTGGTAGATGTAGTAGAGGCCATCACGTTTACATGGACCTACGCCAGCAACACCCTGACGGTTACTTATCCGGAGTTGCCGGAGACGCCGGTGATTGCTGCTGCCGGCACTTGGAATAGTTGGGGCACTGTGGGTGTATTCGATGTATCGCAGGACGGCAACACCGCTTCGTGGTCAAGACAACTGAGTGCATTGGAAAGTTCGGCAGGTGTATATCAGTTCAAAATCGTCAAGAACGGAACGATGATCAGTGTGGACGGCGCTAACAACTCCGAATACGAGTTCAAACGCGATTGGAACAATGCTGTGGTGGACGGCCAGAACGGCACAAAGAACATGCGCGTTTATTCAGACGTAACAGGCACCTATACCTTTACATGGGAATTTGCGACGGGCAAACTGACAATCACTTATCCTGAGTTGCCGGCCGAACGCTATTATGTAGCAGGCGACCTGACCGACTGGAGCGACACCACCAAGATGGCACGCATGAGCGAGGCGGAAGGTGTTTGGTCGGCAACGATTGCGCTGGAGGCTGAGCAGAGCAAAGAGTTCAAGATCTACCGTTACCAAGGCTTCCGCACCACTTTTGGCGCTCAAGACGCAGAGAACGCGATGACCAGCGAAAACTGCACCGCTTGGGGGTTGGCTTCTCCGGGCGAGAATATCCAACTTACCACCAAGGATGCCGGCAACTACGTATTCCTCTTTACGGCAGCGAGCAGCAAACTGAGTGTCACCTATCCGGACAAAACCACAGGTGTGGAGAATATACAGGGCCATGTACAAGGTACGAAGATCCTCAAGAACGGAGTACTCTATCTGATGTACGGGGGAAGGATGTACGATGTACAGGGGAAAGCAATTGGGAATTAAGAATTAAAAATTACGAATTACGAATTGGAAATTAAGAATTAGTACTGTTGCGATAAATTTAAAAAAAAACAACAAAACCCTTTTGAGAACTTTTGAGCTTCGCTCTATACGTAATTTACTACCAAAAACTCCTTAAAAGTAAGCTTTTAGATAGTTTTTACTACTAAATTCCGTAACCCTACAGGTAAAAGCTCTCAAAAGACATAAACACAAAAACATTGTTTAATCAAATCGAAAAATTAAAATATTCGTTAAAACAACTATATATCAATGAGATATAAACATATGTAACAAAATTAACGCAACAGTAGTAATTACGAATTACGAATTGGAAATGAAGAATTAAGAATTACGAATTGGGAATTACGAATTGGGCATAAAAAGGCTCGGCATGTATGCCGAGAGATAAACAGGAACACGCCTCGCAGGAATGCGGGGCGTGTTTGCGTTCATCACCCTCGGAGAAGGACTGCCCCATAAGAGAGAGGGGGGGGGGGAGCATAAAGACAGGACAGGGACGTCCGTAATGGTAACGAGATGGTAACGAGATGGTAACGGAATGCGAACGGGAATGACCCGAGTCGCGGGGGGATTCGAGGCTTGCTGCGGGGGCAAGCCAAACGGGTTGCGGGGTTATTCGAGGCCGACGGCTTGGCGGATGAGGGGAACGATTTCCGTATTGTCGTGCCATCCGGAGAAATGCTCTGCTCCCACGCCAATGGCGAAGACAGGGACGGCGCTGGCAGTGTGCGCCCAAGAGGTCCAACCCACTTTGGCTTTTCGGTTGAGCAGCTGCACACCGGCGTTGGAGAGCGAGTTGATGGTCTTGTACAGCGTTTTGGTGTCCTTGCCTTTGTGGGCGAGCACCTGTCGGTACAGGTCCTTGAGTTCCGTCTCTTCGTCAGGAGTCACCTCCACTTTGTCCCAAAGCCCGAGGTTGTCGCGGTAGAGTGTCTTGACGGCATCCCATGAGGGGCGTTTGTTCTCGTTGAAGAGGCGTGAGAACTTGTCGCTGAGTATCCACGCCGAGCATCGCTGGTATTGGAGCAGGTCGAGATGGAGGGTATAATCGCTGTTGCCGAGTGCGAGTCCTCCTGTCTCGTGGTCGGCTGTGGCAAGGATGAGAGTCTCGTCGGGGTGGGCGAGGTAGAAATCATACGCCAGACGCATCGCCTCGTCCATGTCCCAAGTCTCGCCGATAGCGGTGGCGGCATCGTCGGAATGGCAGGCGTAGTCGATCATGCCGCCCTCCACCATCATAAAGAAGCGCTCATGTCGGTCGTTGAGGAAGAGGATAGCCGTCTCCACTATCTGCGCCAGCGTGAGATCGCCCGCCTCGCGGTCGATGGCATACGGCAGGTTGTCGCCATGCCTGGCACCCTGGTCGTCGGAAGACTGGACCAGAATGAGTTTGTCCATCATCGCCTCGGGTTTGGTGGACTGGGGCTCGTCGTCGTGGATGAGGTTGAGCGCCTCATGGTAGCCGTGGGCGATTGTATAGCCGGATTGTTCCGCCAGGCGGTAGAGGTTGACGGGTTCGTTGTCTTTCTTACCCTCCGGGTAATGGAACCCCGCGCCTCCGAAGAAGTCAAAGCCGGAGGCGCAGAGCTGTTTGCCTATCTGGTAATAGTCGCTTCGTTTGGCTACATTGGCGTAGAAAGCCGCAGGTGTGGCGTGGTCGATCGCCACGGTGGTCATGATTCCGACGCCCCATCCCTCCGCTTTGAGCAGCTCGGCGATGGTGGTGAGGGTGTCGCCATCGGCGTTGAGGCCGAGGATGCCGTTGTTGGTCTTGCTGCCCGTAGCGAGACAGGTGCCCGCTGCGGCGGAATCGGTGATGCCGTTGCTGCGGGAGAAAGTGGAAGCCTGACCCGAATAGGGGAACGTGGTCATCAGCGTCTGCGTGCGTCCGAGAGGTTCGCCGTTGAGGGCTGAGCGGTACATCTCGGAGACGAGCACCTGGTTGGCGCCCATGCCGTCGCCGATGAAATAGAAGACATACTTCGCTTGCGCGAAAACGGTGAGTACAACCGTCATGAGGACGGCAAGAAGAGAGATGCGTTTCATAATTATGCTGGATTTTTGGATTTCTGGATTTCCGGAATTCTGGATTTCCGGGCATTGGAGCGCTGTTTCTTGCGCTGGCGCTGTGCGCGTCGTTTGGCGGTGCGTTTGGCCGCCTGTCTGGCCGCGCGCTCTTCGGGCGTGAGGTGTGGCGGTGGGGTGATACCCTGCTCGATGAGTCGCTGGTCCTGGATGAGCTGCTGGTGCTCGATCAGGCGCTCTTTCTCCTCTTGCCGGAGAGCGTCGGCTTCCTCCTGCGGCAGGGGTTCGTGTGCCATGAGATCCTCGTAGATGAGCAGGGTCGCCCATGCGTCGGTAGAGGCGTAGCGCGCCTGCTCAGGCGTGAGGTGGGAGTTCTCCCAGTTGGTGAGTTGCTGCGATTTGGAGATTTTCCTGCCGAAGCAGATGGCAAACACTTTCTGGAGTCCGAGGTCGAGAATACCGTAACGTCTGACGAGCGATTGTACGTCCACACAGTTGGCAGGCGTGAAATTGCGTCGCCGTCTGAGACCGTTGATGTCATCGCGGAAAGCCAGCCCGACCTTGCATATCCCGGGGTCTGCGAAGATGTCCGCCAGTTCCTGGGGCATGCCGACGTGGGTGAGGCGGAAGAGATAACAGCGCTCGTGGGTGGCAATCTGGACCAGTGCGGTAGGGTAATGAAGCCCCCTCTGGAAACTGGGTCTCGCCTCGGTATCCACGCCCAGCACTTTCTGGCGTCGGAGGTACGCCACGGCGTCCGCCACCATCTCGGGCTTGTCCACTACGATGACCTCGCCCTCGAAGACCGCGAGGGGCATCCATTGGATGAGATCTTTGCTGATATGATGTATATACGAATTATTCATCCTCTGTTTCATTGTGGCTGATGGCATGGAGGGCACGGAGCACAGCCAGCAGTTTCTGGCCCCAGTGGTTCTCGAAAGCGTTGCGGCAGGCGATGACGGCATCGTTCATGAGGGGTTCTTCCCCCAACCGGAACGCCGCCGCCATATCCTTGAGTTCCTGATAGATATCCGCCATTCCTTCGGATATATAGGCGGTGCATACTTCGTCGGTATAGATGCCTCGATCGACAAAGACATCCAGATAGGCATCGTCATCGCCGAGCAGATTGCGGATACCGAAGAGTGTGTAGTTGTAGTCCTCCTCGGTGACAAAGCGCTGTGGCTCGTCGTCGAGCATGGTTCCGGCGTCCTCCAGCAGCCGCGTGCGGAGATAAAGCACCGGCAGGAGCCGGAGCATTTGCTCGATCCACTCGTCGCGTTCGAGTTCGGCCGCCCGCTCCATGAGCAGGCAGGTCTGCGCCGCGGCGGTGACAAAAGAGACAGTAGTGTCCCTGTAAACAAACGATTTCATACACTATATGAAAAAACATGCAAAGATACAAAATAAAGGTGAAAAGCGAAAGGCGAAAGGCGAAAGTTTGTAAAAAACCGTTATTTTTTATGTTTTTTTTCAATAAAATGCGCGTGCGCTTGCATGTGTGAAAATAAATTTGTATCTTTGCAGTCGCGTTCGGCGACCTCGCGCATGGACTGACCGCCTCGCGGTCATTGGGGCGCTCGGTGCCTCCGCTCTCCCCACAAATTGAAATTTGCGGGGATCCCGTATAGCAAAACAAAAAACAAGGATATTATGAGAAAAATCTTTATTATTGCTTTTGCTGCCATGAGTATGGCTGTCATGGCGCAACACGTGACACCGATAGGTGTTGAGATCAATGATTTGAAACTGGATTCGCTGCGTGACGCCTATCTGAGTCAGCCTGCTATGTACGTGGCCTCGCTGAAGACCATGGAGCAGGGACTGGAGCAGAACCTGGCACAGCTGAAGAAATCCCGCACCGAACTGAAGACGGAGCAGGCTCACGCCAAGGAGATGAGCGCTACTATCCAGGAGGCTTTCAAACTGGCAGGCAGTCTGCGCAAGACCTACGAGCAGGAGGAACACGACCTGATCGAGATGCAGAAGACGATAGAGAAACAGCTGCTGACGATGGGCAAGAAGGTGGAGTTGAACCAGGAGACCCGCGACAGCTACACCGAGTTGCTGACCAGCCAGCAGAAGGAACTCAATTACAGCCTGCGTGAGGTAGCCGACCGCAAACGCGCCATCACGGACATGGAGGAGAAACTGCGCAGCGGACAGAACTCCGTGCAGACCTACAGTCAGGAGGTAATCCAGAAAGCAGCGGACATCACCGCTTTGGAGACAAAGATCAAAACCCAGATAGCGACGCTGAAAAAAGAGCAGAAAGCCGCTAAATCCATTCAATAATCCGGAGTATGCAAGTAATCAATCTGTCGGAGCAGAACAGTCTGCTCAACCAGTACCTGCGTGAGATACGCGACGTGAAAATCCAGCAGGACAGTCTCCGTTTCCGCCGTAACATAGAACGCATAGGCGAGGTGATGGCCATTGAGGTCAGCAAGGCGTTGAGTTATACCTCTACGGATGTGCAAACTCCGCTTGGCACCGCCAGTGTGAACACCATCACCGACCACATTGTGCTGGGTACGATACTGCGTGCCGGGCTGCCGTTACACCAGGGATTCCTGAATATGTTCGACGGTGCGGAGAACGCCTTTCTGAGCGCCTACCGCCGGATGGGCAGAAACGCCCACGGCGAGCAGCAGCTGGAGATTGTAGCGGAATACATGGCAGCGCCGTCGATCGAGGGCAAGACCCTTGTGCTGGTAGATCCGATGCTGGCCACCGGCATGTCGATGGAGGTAGGCTATCTGGCGCTGCTCAGGCATGGCCAACCTGTACACACCCACCTGTGCTGCACGATTGCGACCAACCAGGCGATTGACTACATCCGCCAGGCACTCGGCGACAGGGAGGATATTACCCTTTGGTGCGCCGCGATTGACCCTGTGCTCAATGAGAAAAAATACATCGTACCGGGTCTGGGTGACGCAGGCGACCTGTGCTTCGGCACCAAACTATGAGCAGCTGTCCGAAATCATACACGGCTTATATCCCCGCGGTTGTAGTGGCTGCGGGGATTGCCGTAGCCAGCCTGATAGAGCGTCCGCAAGAGATACTGGATCTCCATGCGAGCGACAAAGTGCTGCACGGGCTGATGTATGCGCTATTGGGACTGGCAGCCATGTGGGGAGCCCTGTACAACGGTCAGAGCCGATGGCTCGCGTTTATTGCCGTAGCCGCCGTTGTGACGGTGTATGGCGGATGTCTGGAATGGATGCAATACGCCTGCACCGAGACCCGTTCGGGCGAGTGGGCGGACGTGGCGGCGGATATGGCAGGCGCTATAGCCGGCGTGGCGTTGGCAGGGGCAGGAAGATGGTTATGGAAAAGACATACACATACGATATAGCACTGAGTCTTGTCTTCCGCAACCGGCTGAGACAAGCCCTCCAGTTGACCGGGCATTACGGCTCGGCGGCTGCGGCGTGGCGTCAGATAGACGAGCCCGGCATGGCGGAGTGTCTGGCACGCGCCGGACGTGAGACGGAATGGATAGAGGAACACGGGATTCGCGTCTATACGCTGGCGGACAAGGACTACCCTTACCGTTTGAGACAATGCCCCGACCGTCCGCTGGTGCTTTACGCCAAAGGTAATGTGCATCCATCGGACGGCTATTTTGTCAGCATAGTGGGCACCCGGCGTGCCAGCGAACGCGGCCGCGAGCTGACCACCGCCCTGGTTCGTGACCTGTCCAGCCGGCTGGAGCGTGTGACGATAGTCAGCGGCGGCGCGTACGGCATAGACATCGCCGCCCACCGCGCAGCTATCCTGTACGGCCTCCCCACCCTTATCATTCCCGCCCACGGATTAGACCGTATCTATCCTTCGCAGCACCGTCCGGACGCCATAGCCGCACTGGAGCACGGCGGATTGCTGACGGAATATGTATCCGGCACCGAACCTGTAGCCGGAAACTTTGTGCAGCGCAACCGTATAGTGGCCGGGCTGGCAGATGCGGTGGTGGTAGTGGAATCGCGTGAGAAAGGCGGCAGCCTTATCACGGCGCGAATGGCACGCGACTACGACCGTGAACTGTTTGCCGTTCCCGGTCGTCCGACCGATGAGAACGCGCAGGGATGCAACCGGCTCATCCGGATGCAGGAAGCCCAACTGGCAGGCAGCGCGGATGACCTGATCGAAGCAATGGGGTGGACCACCCGCGCCACGGCTCACCAGCCGGTGCAGACCGCGCTGACCGAGCTGAGGGCTGACCTGAGCGAACGCCAGATACGGATGGCACGGCTGCTGCAGGAAGCAGAGGACGGAATCCACATCAACATGCTGGTCATGGAAACAGGAGCCGATTACAGCGACGTGGCTTCCGACCTCATGATGATGGAAATGGAGGGCGTTGTGCGTGCCATGCCGGGAGGAATATACCGAATAGTACGGTGATTTTGGCAAAAAACAAAGATTTTTTTGCACATGTCACAAAAAAATCGTATCTTTGCAAACTGAAATAAATCAAGACACTTAAATAACGCGTTATATGAAATCATTTCTTCAGTATTTAGGCATCATTATCCTGCTTGCGGGAGTAGCATGCCTGATTGTTTACAAGTACGCCGTACAGGACAATGCCCTGCTGATTAGCGCTCTGGCATTGGAGTTCATCGGAATCTTGTCTTACATCATTATCAACAAGCGTCTGGGCTAACGAATGGCTGACAGTTTCAACGACGCCATCAAGTATCACCTGACGGGCATGTACCAGGACTGGTTTCTGGACTATGCCTCATATGTGATATTGGAACGCGCTGTACCTGCAATCGAGGATGGATTGAAGCCGGTGCAGCGCCGTATTCTGCATGCAATGAAGTGTGTGGACGATGGCAAGATGAACAAAGTAGCCAATATCGTAGGACAGACGATGCAATACCACCCGCACGGTGATGCGTCGATAGGCGACGCGCTGGTGCAGCTGGGGCAAAAAGACCTGTTGATCGATTGCCAGGGTAACTGGGGGAATATCCTCACGGGCGACGGCGCAGCAGCACCGCGATACATTGAGGCGCGGTTGAGCAAGTTCGCCCTTGACACCGTTTTCAACCCCAAGACCACTCACTGGATGAAGAGCTATGACGGGCGCAAGAACGAGCCTATTCACCTGCCCGTCAAGTTCCCTCTGCTGTTAGCACAAGGCGTGGAGGGTATCGCCGTAGGACTGAACTCGAAAATCCTGCCGCATAATTTCAACGAGCTTTGCGATGCCTCTCTGGCGTACCTGCGCGGCGAGGAGTTCCAACTCTATCCGGATTTTCCCACCGGCGGAGTGCTGGACGTGACCCGATACAATGACGGCGAGCGCGGCGGACAAGTCAAGATACGCGCACGTATCCAGAAAGCCGATGACAACAAGACACTGGTCATCACCGAGATACCGTACGGCACCACCACCTCCAAAATCATCGAGACTATTCTCAAGGCGAACCAGAAAGGCAAGATCAAGATCCGGAAGATTGACGATTTCACCGCCGATACGGCCCGCATCGTAGTCCAGTTGGCTCCGGGGTCCTCGTCCGACAAGGCCATCGACGCCCTTTATGCGTTCACGGATTGCGAGGTGAATATCAGCCCCAACTGCTGTGTGGTGGAGAACAAAAAACCGATTTTCACGACGGTCAGCAACCTGCTGAAACTATCCACAGAGAACACCAAGAGTCTGCTGAAATGGGAACTGGAGATAGAGAAAGGCGAGCTGGAGGAGAAGTATTTCTATACATCGCTGGAGAAAATTTTCATCGAGAACCGCATCTATAAGCAGGAAGGGTATGAGAATGCTCCTAACAAGGAGAAACTGACCGCCTACGTGGACGAGGCACTGACTCCGTGGAAAGCGCAATTGCTGCGCGAGGTGCGCACTGAAGATATCGAGAAACTCTTTGAGATCCGCATGATCCGTATCACCAAGTTCGACTCCAAGAAAGCGGACGAGCTGATGAAGGATCTGGAGAAAAAAATCAAAGCCTGTGTCAAGAACCTCAATCATCTGACCGACTACACCATCCGGTGGTTCCAGATGCTGAAAGACAAATACGGGGCGGCCTATCCGCGGCATACCGAGGTCCGCAATTTCGGCGCAATCAACGTCAAGGCGGTAGTGGAGAACAACGAGAAACTATATATCAACCGTACCGAAGGATTTGTAGGAACAGGTCTCAAGAAGGACGAGTTCCTCTTCAACTGCTCGGACATAGACGAACTGATAGTTTTCCACAAGGACGGCCGGTACAAGGTCATCAAGGTAGCCGAGAAAATCTTTGTCGGCACGGATATACTGCACATCGCCATTTTCAAGCGCGGTGACGACCGTACGGTATATAATGTGGTTTACCGCGACGGCAAGAAGGGCGTTTATTATATGAAACGCTTCAATGTAACCGGTGTGACCAAGGACAAGGAGTACGACCTGACACAAGGCAAGCCGGGATCGAAAGTGGTGTATTTCACAGCCAATCCCAACGGTGAGGCGGAAGTGATCCGCGTGGCACTCAAACCTGCACTGCATCTCAAGAAACTGGAGGTATGCAAGGACCTGAGCGAACTGGCTGTCAAATCGCGTACCGCACGCGGCAATTTGCTCACCAAGTTTGAAGTGAAATCCATCACGCTCAAGCAGAAAGGTCACTCTACACTTGGCGGGCGCAAAGTGTGGTTCGACCCGGATGTGTTGCGCGTCAACTATGACGAGCACGGAGTGTATCTGGGTGAGTTCTGGGACGAGGACCGGATATTAGTAATCACCACTTCCGGCGAATATTACACCACCAGTTTTGACCTCACGGCTCATTTCGATAACAACATCCTCCGTATCGAGAAATGGGATAGCAGCAAAGTGTGGTCGCTCATCCAGTGGAACGCCGAACAGAAATACTACTACGGCAAGCGCTTTACGTTCGAGGATGCGAACGCCAAGGTGCAGTCGTTCCTGGGTGAAGACAAAGACTCGCGCATGGCTCTGTTGAGCGACAGGGCTGAGGCTATGTTCCGCGTGGTTCTGGCTGATGACAAGCGCGAGCCTGTAGATATAGTGATGAGCGAGTTCATAGACGAGAAATCCCCACGCGTCAAGGGCAAACGCATTACGACGCTTGAGGTGGCGCGTTTTGAAGATATCACGCCTGAGCCCGAACATGAACCGGAACCGGATACAGAGGAGGAAGAAACAGCGGATTCTCAGGAAATGCTGGAGAAACAGGAATCTCCCGAGACCCCTGAAACCGCTGCCAACGGCCAGATTGAAGTAGAAGGCGTAACCATGACTTTCGAGAAACCGAAAGAAGACCCCCAGTTGGATTTATTCTAATATGCAAATCATTTTAGGCAGTCAGAGCCCCCGCCGCCGCGAACTGATGGCGGGACTGGGAGTGCCGTTCACCGTCGTCTCAATAGATGCCGACGAGTCTTTTCCCGCAGAACTGAAGGCAGGCGATATACCTATGTATATATCGCGTGTGAAGGCGCGTGCGTACGCGGGAAATTTGAAGCCCGGCCAGTTGCTTATCACCGCTGACACCATCGTCTGGTGCGACGGCCGGATGCTCGGTAAACCGCAAGACGGGGAAGAGGCGCATGAGATGTTGCGGCTACTGAGCGGCAAAACTCATCAGGTATATACTGCGGTCACCTTTGCGGAGGCCGACGGCCGGATGGAAACGGCGGTGGACAAGACAGATGTAGTGTTCCGTCCGCTAACCGGAGAGGAGATTGATTATTATATCACCACTTGCCGTCCCTTTGACAAGGCCGGTGCTTACGGCATCCAGGAATGGATAGGCTACGCAGGATGTATCCGGTTAGACGGCTCCTATTTCAACGTGATGGGATTCCCCACGCACATCGTTTATCGGGAATTAAAAAAGCGAAACATCCTCTGATGCTTCGCTTTTTCTTTGAAAAATCCGGATTTACAGAATCCTGGAAATCTACAAGCCTCTGGCAATCACGATACTATAGAGCATGCCTAACAGCATGGTCAGTTTGACGACCTGCTGGCAGGTCTTGTAGTCGCTCGGAATCTTCGCAGCCCAAAGCAACCATAGTGCACTCAGCAGCGGAATGAGGATACCCAGTACAATATAGCGTGTGTTGAGGCTCATCCACGAACGAGGGAAAGGCAATACCGCCCACCACAGATAGCCGATTAAGGTTATGGTTATGCCTATCAGCACCGAGACGAAGACCTTGGTCCATGTATCGCCCCATACTACCGGCATGGAGTGGCACTCCAGTTCGCGGTCGCCCTGTTGGTCCTGCATGTCTTTGATGATCTCGCGGATCCAAGTCAGCAGAAAAGCGAAGACTGCAAACCCTCCCAGCCATGCATACAGGTCATGCTCCAGCGTGGTATAGGGCAGAATGACATCGTACAGTTTCCGCAGTTGTGCGATATTGGCTATGGCTACCAGCATAGGTGTCATGCCGGACAGCAGTGCAATGGTTAAATTGCCTACCATAAACAGCCGTTTGTAGCTACTGGAGTAGAACCATAGAAGCCCCGGCACTATCACAAAGATGACAGCCAGCGTTGTGCTCCTGACCAATGCCGCTACCGCCAAGCCGCAAACTACACCTGTTCCGCTGAGCCATAAACTCAGTTGCATTGCACCTTCACGGCTTACTGTGCGCGTCACAATCAGCTGGTCGGGACGGTTGATGCGGTCGATCTTGACATCGAAATAATCGTTCACCACATAGCCTCCACCCGCAATCAGCATTGTAGCCAGAGCGAGAAGCAGGATAACGTACCATGGCAAGACGGCAAGGAAAGCCGACTGATGGAGCACCGGCACTGCCACCCAATAGTTCATCACACAGATGAGCGCAGCAATAAACAGCAGGTTGCTCCACCGCACTAAATTGGCTATGTCTCTAATCCGTTCAAACATGGTACATTGATCCGTTATGTAGATCACTTGATTCTCAGCACCACTCCTGTCCACGCCGGCAGGGTCAACTCAATCGGTTCGCCTGCACGCCAGGATATAGTCTGTTTGCCGCCGCGCAGCAGATCGGTGGCCACTGCTTTCTGTTGTTCCTCCATCCCTAAATACACAAACGCATCGTTCGGCACGCGCACGTGCATGGTGTCTTCGCGGTCGTGGAAATTCACTACCACCAGCAGTGTATCTGTCCTGTAATGGCGGATATAGGCGAACTGCTCATGTTTGTTGAATCCTTCGCCTTGTGCGTAGGTGATGTCGTATATCAGTCCGCGCTGTACAGCCCGGTTGTCTCGGGCGATGCACAGCAGTTTCTTGTAGAACGCCCGAAGTGCTTTTTGCTCGTCGGTCAGTTTGCCACCGTCGTACTTGCCTTTGTCGGCCCATGCCTGAAGGCTTTTTACACCCCAGTAATCGAAGATGGTTGTTCTGCCGTCAATACCGCTGAATCCTTCCATATCCATGCCGCGCTCGCCCAGTTCCTGACCCATATACACCATTGTCGGACCCTGGGTAAGGGTGGCGGAAACAATCATTGCCGGCTCGGCACAAGCACCGTTGCCGCAATAAAATCCGCTTGCAATGCGCTGCTCATCGTGGTTCTCCAGAAAATACAGCATATGCGGCAACCGGTTGTCGCCGTGCTGCATCCATTGGTAGGTGATTCCTTCTGCCGGCCAGCCTTTGCTGGTCACACCGCGCAGGTAATCATACATACCTACTTTGTCGTACAGATAGTCGAATCCTGCGGCGATATACGCGTCGTAGCGTCCCGGGTCGTAACATTCTCCTATCACAATAAACTTGGGATATTTATTCTTCAGTTTGGCGATAGCCCATCTAAAGAACTCGACCGGCACCATCTCCGCCATGTCTACGCGTACGCCGTCAATGCCTTTGCCTGCCCAGAAGAGCAGGATATCCAGCATCTTGTGCCATGTGTTGGGAATAGGGTCAAACTGTTTCTCCATGCCGCCTTGATAATGTACGCCGTAGTTCAGTTTGACGGTTTCATACCAGTCGTTGATACCCGGATGGCTACTCCAGCAGTCGTTGCCGGTTACCTTGGCAGGCATCTCTTCATAGCCCTGCAAGTCTTTATCCATGGTGAACTGCTGTCCCGGCAGGTAGTAGAAATTGTTGAGAGGCGAGAATGCCCATTCAGGGTGGTCGCCTTCGCCCAAATCCGCTACTCCGGCAGGCTTGCAGAGACTTTTGTATTCACGGCTGACATGGTTTGGCACAAAATCCATCAGCACTCCCAGACCTGCTTGATGGGTGCGCTCAATCAGTGCTTCCCATTCAGCCATGCGATTTTTCTCGTTTTGCGCTATATCAGGGGATACGTCATAATAATCCGTGATGGCGTATGGCGAACCCGCTTTGCCCTTGGTGATAGCGGGGTTGTTGTATTCGGATGTAGCGTGACGGATAATGCCGGTGTACCATACATGCGTTGCACCCAAGTCCGCGATGGACTTGAGTGCATGCACATTGATGTCAACCATCTTGCCACAGCCGTTCTCCTCTTTCGTGCCGTTGTGCTTGCGCGTCTCGTTGAAATTGGCGAACAGCCGTGGTATGATTTGATAAATAATCGGTTTATTCATTCGTGGTGTGTGTGTTTCTATGGTAAAATACTCGTCAGATAGTCGGCTGGTAGGCTGGTTAACCGGCCGGCTGGTCCTTTCAAATGAGCGCAGCCGTGTCGCTCGCGATCATCAGTTCTTCGTCGGTCGGGATGAGGCAGACGGTCACTTTCGAGCCCTTCTTGCTGATGATGCGCTCTTCACCGCGGACCTTGTTGGCTTCTTCGTCCAACTCGATACCCAGGAATGACAAGCCTTTCATGATCTCGGCGCGGATATACGGGTCGTTCTCGCCGATGCCGGCTGTAAACACCAGAATATCAATGCCGTTCATTGCAGCTGCATAAGCACCGATGTATTTCTTGACGCGGTAGATAAACATCTTGCGTGCCAGGTCTGCACGTTTGTTGCCCTCGTTGATGGCAGCCTCGATGTCACGGCAGTCGCTCGAAACGCCGCTGACGCCTAACAGACCCGATTTCTTGTTCACCAGATTGTTGAACTCTGCGGTGCTCAGGTGCTCCTTGTCCATGATAAATGTTGCTGCGCCGAGGTCGAGGTCGCCGACACGCGTACCCATCACGAGTCCCTCAACAGGTGTCAGACCCATTGAGGTGTCCACGCTCTTGCCGTCCATCACAGCCGTGCAGCTTCCGCCGCCGCCGATGTGGGCGGTCACGATCTTCTTGCCCTTGGGATCCACTCCCAAGAACTCGCACACACGCGCGCTTACGTAGCGGTGGCTTGTCCCGTGGAAACCGTAGCGGCGGATGGCATATTTCTCATACAGCTCGTACGGCAGCGCATACATGTATGCGTAGTCCGGCATCGTCTGGTGGAAAGCAGTGTCGAACACAGCCACTTGCGGTACGCCCGGCAGGATTTTCTCAATAGCGTCAATACCCTTCAGATTGGCAGGGTTGTGCAGCGGAGCCAGGTCGATGCACTCGATAATCTGCTGTTTCACCTCCGGCGTAATCAGTACCGACTTGTTGAATTTCTCGCCGCCGTGTACCACACGGTGACCGACAGCGTTGATCTCCTTCAGGTCTTTGATGACGCCTATCTTCGGATCAACCAGTTTCTCTAAAATCAACTCGATACCTACGGTATGCTCCGGCATCGGTTTCTCGAATTTCACTTTCTCGCCGTTAGGCAGTTTGACCAGCAGGAAAGAGTCAGGCAGACCTATTTTCTCGATCCCGCCTTGTGCCATCACCTGCTTGCTCTCCATCTCAAAGAGCTTGTATTTGATACTACTGCTCCCGCAGTTCAATACTAATATCTTCATAAATTTAATTGATTAAATTTCTGGAGCTTCGGCTTCGTCGAGTTGCGTAAGCAAGCTTACACTCGACTTGCACGAACCTTCATAATTATTTAATAGCCTGGTTGGCTGTGATTACTACCATTTGCACGATGTCTTGTACTTTGCATCCGCGGCTCAGGTCATTCACCGGTGCGGCAATTCCTTGCAGAATCGGACCTACGGCATCTGCACCGCTGAAACGCTCTACCAACTTGTAACCGATGTTGCCTGCCTGCAGGTCCGGGAAGACAAGTACGTTTGCCTTTCCGGCTACGGCGCTGCCCGGGGCTTTGGTCTTAGCCACGCTCTCAATCAGTGCTGCGTCAGCCTGCAACTCGCCGTCCAATGCCAGATCCGGAGCCATCTCTTTGGCAATCTTCGTCGCCTCTTGCACTTTGTCAACCAGCTCATGCTTGGCGCTGCCTTTCGTGCTGAACGACAGCATGGCTACTCGCGGCTCGATGCCGGCGATTGCACGGGCGGTCTCCGCCGTCGAGATAGCAATCTCCGCCAGCTGCTTGGCATCAGGATTCGGATTAACGGCGCAGTCTGCGAACAGCAGGAAGCCGTTCTCGCCCAGCTGCTTGGCAGGGGTGAACATCAGGAACGCACCGCTCACGATAGAGCAGCCCGGCTTGGTCTTCAGAATCTGGAATGCCGGACGGATGGTGTCAGCCGTTGTGCCGCGTGCACCGGCCAACTCGCCGTCGGCATCGCCTGCCTTGATCATCAGGCAACCTAAATACAACGGATCCTGAGCTTTCTTCTTCGCCTCTTCCTCGGTCATTCCTTTGGCTTTACGGAGCTCGAACAGCAGGTTCGCATATTCAGGCATCTTTGCATCGTGAAGAGGATCAACGATTTTAGCCTCATGAATGTACTCGTAACCCTTCTCGGCTGCCATGGCTGTGATTTTCGCAGGGTCACCAATCAAAATAAGCTGCGCAATCTTGTCTCTGAGCAAGATGTTGGCAGCTTCCAAGGTACGGGGTTCGTCGCCTTCCGGCAATACAATGCGCTGCGGATTCGCTTTCGCACGCGCAATCATTTTCTCTAAGATTTCCATAATATGATTGATTTAATGTTAGTTTCCTAAATTCGCTACAAAGGTACAACAAAAATTGCACATATGCAAGTTTACGGGCGAAAAAAAATCGAAATAATAGAATTTATTCTATGTTGGACAGTACCGAAACTCTTGCAAGGGTGTTTATTTTTCTTTTTTTTCGAAAATATTTGCATATATCATTTTTTATTCGTACCTTTGCAGCGGAAAAAGTGAAACGAATATCCGTTATGCCTGAAATTAGTCGTTTTTACGGAATAGTTATTAAGATGTTCTTTAAACCCAAAGAGCACGAACCGGCTCATATCCATGCCTTATATGAGGAGTATATGGGCGTGTTTGATATCAATACTTTCGAAATGACTGAAGGCGATTTGCCTAACCGTGCACAAAAGATGGTAAAAGAATGGCTAACAGAACATAAAGAGGAATTGAAGGAAATGTGGCAGACTCAAAAGATTGTTAAACTGCCGCCATTGCAAGACTAATGATACCGCGCATTAAATCATATAAACCGTTATCAGGTTTTCAGTTGCTTGTGTCGTTTGACGATGGCAGGCAAGTCCGCTATGATGTGGCAGATGATATAGCTACGTTACCCGCTTTCCAAGACCTGCGAACGGAACAGGGATTGTTTGAGAATGCGCAATTAGATGCCAGCCGTACTTGTATCTATTGGAACGACCAAATAGATTTGCCGAGCGATGCCATCTACGAATATGGCATAGCAATATAACCCCTCCGCTTGCGAGGGTAATAGCAAACCGTTGGGCTCAACAACGTAAAAAAGTGAGGACATATTGAAAAAGGCGTCTTACGCGCTTTGTTTTGGCCAACTGAATCTGGTAAATTCTAATACATCCAAAACATTGCGACACAAAGATGCCCATTGGTATGTATCAATATAAGGTACGTGTATAGCGCGTGCGTATATATACATACGGCGTGGGCTACGTGTTGCTTGTTCTGATGTAAAGGCAATACCAGAGCCTAGTTGGCGGAACAGCAAGATTGCAGTCCCGCTTTCGTTTTATATGCGGGACAAAAACAGCGTTTAAGCAGTGTCCCGCTTTCGTTATATATATGCCTTATTTTCAGACAATTATAAAACGGTTATCGGGGTAATGTCGGATCAAT
>FLNW01000006.1_pt1 | contig 21413 bp, 18 predicted proteins | sample 1140371 | NCBI WGS metagenome assembly FLNW01 (sample SAMEA3878170, study PRJEB12797) | bioreactor metagenome | biome: Moose rumen | place: Sweden | collected 2011-10
GGTCAGGACATCATTGCTCGGCGGCATGTTTCCGTAGTTATGCTCGCTGAAACACACGCCACGTTCCGTAACCTTGCCGATACCCTCCGACACGACATTGCCTCCTCCCACAATAGCGTTGTCTATGATTTCCACTTCGTGGGTCTCTACTTTCGGATAGGCGTTTTTGTTGATTTCTTTCTCGCAAGAGACGAAAAACAGAGCCGACAGGCACATGAAACATGTTAGAATAATTTTTCCCATCCTTAAGAATTTAGAAGATGTACCCTACGTTGAAGCCGCCCATTAAAGCATGTTTCACTCTTCCCCAGCTGTCTGAGGCGTATGGGGATGTTCCCATCTCGGCACTTATGAGCAGGCTCTGCTGGGGGGTGATGCGGATGTTGCAGCCCAATTCAATGCGGGTGTGGCTGCCGCCCGCAATGAAATCGGCGGATGGGGAAGTGTATTCTCCCACGGCAAGCGGCCTGCCGTCGTAATATTTACGGCTGTAAAACAGCATGTCCGCGCCTTGGGAGATGCCGATGAATGGGTTTACCCTCCGCTCCCCGATGAAAAAGAACTTGGCTTGGGCGTATATCGGGACACGATGTTGAAAATAATGCCAGTTATTGTATATATCGAAGTTGTAGCCAACTCCCATGCCAAACATGACGGCTTTTCCGAAACGGTACCCACCCTCATAGTGCAAGCCTATGGACAAAATGGTATTGTATTGCAGTTTCACGATGTTCTGCCAACCTCTCTCCACGGGGGCGTATGTGGGTTTTTCCTTGGCCACCTTATGCACGTCGAGTTTCTTCGCGCTGACCACGCGGCTTGATCCCACCTGTGCCGTCATAACGACAGGAAAACAGAGCAACATGGCAGACAGGGCCAGTAGTATGGCTATGTTCTTTTTCATGACTTGAATGGGGGTTTAGTTTACGAAAATGATTTTTTGTGGATCCTTGCTGTCGGATTTGGTATTCTCCTCCTTGCCGACTTTGGTCACTTTGTCAATCAACTCGATGTCGGCATCGGTAGTCTTACGGAAGTTGATGTATGAGGCCGGATAGCCGCTGACAGTCACGGACACGGTTTCGTAATTGTCCGAGGTTTTGATTTCGAAGATGGGTCCCACAATGATGTCTGCTTGGTATTTTCTGACTGCTTGACCTACCGTGTAGTTCTTCATATACTGAATGGTGGGTGAGTCGTTGCTGACCAACTTGGAGGTCTCTTCATTGTTGGAACGCCATGAATAGGAGGTTTTGAAGTCGTCTTCCGTCAAGTCGTTGGCAAAGGTCTCCGTATGTGTGATTCGGGTCGGGGAGACGTTCAGGTCGGCAGTGGTCGGCGTGACGAAACCGGACATGGAAGGTTGCAGATAGCGTGCCGTGCTCTCGTTGTATTTGTACAAATACTCGTCGCTTCTGCAAGAAACGAACAAAACCGGAACGGCAAGAATCAGGATGAAGTAAATTTTTTTCATTTTTTTGTGCTTTATTTGGATTTGTGCTTTATTTGGATAATCTGGGATTCTTATTTAATGCCCAATTTCTTCTTGATATCCTTTGGGATGGCGTCTTTGTGTACCACGATGTTCATGGTTTTGTAGCGAACAAAGGCCTTGGAAGCGTAGAACATGCCGTGATAGTCGCCATAGTCGCCCCAGCTGTTCTTCACCATGTAATATTCGTTGCCGTCCTGATCTTTGGCTTTGCCGTAAATCAGCATGCCGTGATCGTCGGTGGTCTCCCAGTTGTCGTAAGCCACTTGGCGTTCCTCTTGGGTAACCCAGCGTTGCGGGGTCGGGTGCTTGGCGGCCTCATCCTGGATTTCCTTGGCGCTCATGCCCGTCCAGTGGGCCATGTCGCTGCCCTGCATGGCGGAAGCTTTGGTTTCCGGAAGCACGCAGAATCCTTTTTTCACACCCATGCGGAAGCCTTGCTCGCTCACGTCGGAGCCCCAGGCCACCGTATAGCCGTTGTCCACGGCGTAGTCGAAAATGTCCATAAACTCGTCTAACGGGACATTGTAGCATTGAGACCAACGCCAGTTGTCTTGTATTTCAAGCACGAACTTCTCATAGAACGGATGATGGGTGTAGGAGGTGATGGAAACATAGTCGTCCGCGTTCAGGCCGAGTGACTCATAGAAGGACTTCGGCGTATATTCTTTGCCGTTGTAGGTGAACTTTTCGGGACATTTGCCTAAATAAATATCGTGGACGGCAGCCACCGCTTTTTGCCAGAGCACCTCGTTCTTGTCGTTCTTCTGCAGGCTTTTGTGGTCGCCTTTGGCAATGGCCTTCACCATGGCGTCGGTAATGGCGGAGAGTTCGGAATGGTCAGAGAGGGTGTCGCCGTACGCCGCGCCCGGGCGCATCTCGCTTTCCGGAACCAGACCGAAAGTCTTCATGCCATAGATGACATCATAGAAAGAACCGCCTTGAGAGAACGAGACATCACCATGTGTACGAACAGCTGCCATGGCGCGGTCGTTGTAGGTGTTGGCCACGATGTACATTTCGGAAAGGTCATACTCGCCCTTGCCCATGCGGAGCAATTCGGCCTCAATGAAGCCCAGGCCCGAGTAGCACCAGCAGGTGCCCGCGCGGTGCTGGTCCTTGACCGACGTGACAGGAATCACTTTTAAATCGGTGAATTTGTAACCTTCTTCTTTTTTTGCCTCTTCCTTTTCCTGTGCGAACGCAAAACTTGCACAGAAAACGCTTAACAATAAGAATAAACCTGTTTTTTTCATTGTCTTTATTTTTTTATGGATTGTTGAACATTCGCCTTTAAAGGCCGCAAAAATAATAATTTTTTGTAAAAAAAATCACGGCTTCCCCGCTTTTTCTTTCTCTTCATCCCACATATCAAAATTGTTTTGTTTTTTTACAATTCACAAGGGCTGTTTGCCGAAAAACGGTGTTTTTTAACGTTTAGTCATTTTTTTATAAAACATTTGAAATATTACCTTATTTTTGCGGTAAACTCTTAAATTTTTCTATTTTTTTTCTAAAACAATTTTTCAAATGTCAAAATTATTCATCAATTGCGCGATGTTCGTCAAAGACAAGGAACATCAATCCCGGCTAAACGCCATCTTTTCCGAATTCTATTCGTTGAACATTCACCGGATTCTCAACAACCGAAGCGAGGCGCTGGAGTATCTGAACCATCACAAACCAACCGTCTTGTTCTTGGATTTGGAGATGTATGATATTCTGCACTTCATCCAGAAGCCCCCTTATGTTATCGGTGTTGGCGCGGCTGGCGGGTCCAAAAGGCTCAAGGACTGCCTGGGCCTGGGGTTTTCCGATTTCATTTTCACGCCCATAGAAAAGGACAATGTGCAAAATGTGATGGGGAAGTTCCTGAACCTGTACGAACTGCTTTCCGGAAACGGAGAAAACTATCCCATGGCGGGCGAGAACCGGATCCAGTACAACGGGCCAGACCTGAGGTTTCAGACCAGCAAGGACTTCATCTTCATCAACGACCGTAAGAACGGCTATTGCAGGGTGTTCTGCGATGAGATACTGTACGCGCAGAGTGTGGGCAATGAAATCCGTGTGGTGAAGGAGAACGGCGGATCCGTTTATGACAAAAAGAACCTGAAGGGCTTCATCCAACAGCTTCCCCCTCAGAAATTCTTGAAAATCAACCGCTCTACGGTCATCAACATCCAGAAAGTTAATCGGATAGACAGAAAGAGCATCACCATCGGGAATATGGTGTTCAGGGTGACCCGGACCTTCTACAAGCCGTTCACCAAATATTTCTGCTAATGGGGGCGGACTTGTTATTCCAAAAAAAGTGTACTTTTGCGCCTCGGTCTTGTAGTTCAATGGATAGAACGAAAGTTTCCTAAACTTTAGATTCGGGTTCGATTCCCGGCGAGACTACTTTTTTCGGATGATTTTGCTGCAACCATATCATCAGCGCTGTGATATCCGCTGGGTTCACGCCGCTGATCCGGGAGGCCTGTCCCAAATTCAACGGTTGTACTGCCCTCAACTTTTCCTTGGCCTCGTTTGCCAAACCGGGCAGTTTGTCATACGCAAAATCCGCCGGGATTTTTATGTTGTCTATGTTGGACATTTTCCGGACCATCTCCTCCTCCTTTTGGATATAGTTCTCATATTTGATGGAGGTCTCGGCGTTTTTGATTTGCTCGGCGTCCGCATGGATTGATTTCAGGAAAAATTCAAATTTCGGGTCCTCCTGAATCAAATCGCATATATTCACCTGTGGACGAAGCAAAAGTTGTGAAAGCCTAATATTTTGGCTGATTTCAGGGGTGTTTTTACGGGCCAACATCCCGTTTATTTTCTCATATTCGGTCAGATTACCGCGCAGGTAGTCGGATATTTGATTCTGAACGCGATATTTTCGGCAGAAAGATCGGTACCGATACGGCGATATGAGTCCAAGCTGATGGCCTATGGGGGTAAGTCGCTGATCCGCATTATCTTGCCGGAGCAAAATTCTATATTCCGCCCTTGAGGTGAACATCCTGTAAGGGTCGCGCACGCCTTTTGTAACCAAGTCGTCGATTAGGACACCTATATAGGCTTGAGACCTTTTAAGAATCAGGGGTTCAGAGTTTTGAATGGAAATATGAGCGTTAATGCCGGCAATCAGGCCCTGGCACGCGGCCTCCTCATAACCCGTGGTCCCGTTCACCTGGCCAGCCAGGAACAGGTTGGGGACAATTTTGGACTCAAGGGTGTAGCCCAACTGGGTGGGGTCGAAATAATCGTACTCTATGGCATAACCTGGCCTGAAGATTTCCGCCTGCTCCAGACCCGGAATCCGGTGCAGGGCCTCAATCTGCACCTGTTCGGGTAAAGAGGAGGAAAAACCGTTGAGATAATATTCCATAGTGTTTCTCCCCTCCGGTTCAAGAAAGAGCTGGTGCCTGTCTCTGTCGGCAAAGCGCACGATTTTATCCTCAATCGAAGGACAGTACCGGGGGCCCACTCCCTCTATGCGTCCTTGGAACATGGGGGATTGGTCAAATCCCGTGCGCAGGATCTCGTGGACCCGACGATTTGTATAGACAATCCAACAGCTTATCTGGTTTTTCAGGGATGGGGTTCTGGAAAAGGAGAATTTGCCCGGGTTCTCATCCCCGGGCTGCTCCTCCATTTGGGAGAAGTCAACAGTTCGCCCGTCAATTCGGACGGGTGTGCCGGTTTTGAGCTTTTGTGTTTTAATACCCGCCCTTTTCAATTGGTCAGACAACATCAAGGATGCGTGTTCGCCCATTCTGCCTCCGGAAAAGTTCACCTCTCCCACATGGATTTTTCCGTTTAAGAACGTTCCGTTGGTCAGAATCACTTTTTTGGCGGTGAATGTCCTTCCCAACTGGGTTATCACTCCGTACACGCCCCGGTCATCTAACAGCAGGTTCACCACGGTGTCTTGTCGGAGATGCAGGTTGTCCGTATGCTCAAGAATGTGTCTCCAAAACAGGGAGAACTGCGTCTTGTCGCATTGGGCGCGGGGGCTCCACATGGCTGGGCCTTTGGATCGGTTCAGCATCCGGAATTGTATCATGGTGTGGTCGGTCACAATGCCGCTCATTCCTCCGAGGGCGTCAATTTCACGCACAATCTGGCCTTTTGCGATACCTCCAACAGCGGGGTTGCAGGACATCTGCGCCACTAAGGCAAGGTTCATAGTAATAAGCAGGGTGCGGCTTCCTAACTTGGCTGCGGCGGTCGCCGCCTCACACCCCGCATGACCGGCACCCACTACAATAATATCGAAATCGTACTTGATTTTCACGTGAAATGAAATATAAACTATTGATTCCTATTGTAAAAACACTCGTAAAACAAAGAAATGGACTCGTTCTCCTTTTTCCTCATAAGGATGGCTTCATCCTCCGCTTTGTCCTTATATCCGCAAAGGTGCAATACCCCATGGGCTAAAACACGGAGTGTCTCGTCCATCATGGGAACACCGTATTTTGTCGCGTTCTCCCCCACCCTCTCCAAACTGATCAGGATATTTCCTTGTACCCACGCCCCCATACAACCGTCAAAGGTGATAATGTCTGTCAGGGTGTCATGTCGCAAAAAACGTTTGTTCTGCTTAAGCAGATACTCATCGTCACAAAACAAATAAGAGATGTCTCCAGGAATCTTTCCTTCATTTCGAATTATCGCCTTTATCCATTGTTTGTGTTCTATCGTAGGAACAAAATCAAACGGACGCTGAAAATCAAATCGAATCATGTCGGGTCTTGTCCTAAAAGTGGTGAACCTTCTCCGCAGGTGTCATTTCTCGGGTGACAACAGGATGTGTTTTCACAAGAAAAGTGAGGGTAACTGCTTTGTTGTCCGAAGATATGGACATTTTATCTGCCAGCGCGGACAGGATGTTTTCCCGTTTTCCGTACTCTTCAAAAGCGTGAAAAATCGGGTCTTCTGCCGAAAAGGAGAAATCCATAGAACCGCTTTCCACGTAAACATCAAGGGTAACGCTGAAATCGGCCGTCCGTTGCAAAAGGTATTCGACCACCTCCTGACAAGCCGTGGATATACACCCGAACTCTCGTCCTATTCCGTTCTCTTCGCAAATGTGCTCTATGGCCTGCAGCACCTTGCGGTATAGGTTCTCTTTGGATAAATTCTGAAGATTAATGTGTATCATAATGCGGTGCCTATTCTATGTTGTAAAAATAATGGTTTGCTTTCTCCTTATAATAATAGTTCAGGTTTGCGGGCACAGAACGCAACATTTCGTTCTGCCGGTTCTTAGTCTCGTCAAATTTCCACTCTTTCGGCGCATTCGTCCGGGGCATCGGTTTTGCCTCCGTGGATTTGCGCTCCTCGTCCTTCTCCTTCTCTATATCCGCTCGCTCGCTCTTTAACAAACGGGTGGTGATGGACTGCTGGCGTTCGAGGGTCTGCTGGGTGATGGTGCGGTTCACTAACTCCTTCTCGGTTTTCCTCATCTCTTCAATCAGCTGCTCTATGGTCTTGTCGCCCACCCCGTTTTCCGACTTCACGCCGCTTTCGTATTCCTCCAACATTTTACGTATGGCCTCCTGCTGGGCGGCCATCTTGGCAAACTGCTCGCTCATCTGCAGCTGGCTGGCGCTCTGCCCCTGCTTGCCCTGCTGCTCCATCGATTTTTTGAGGGCCTGCATCTGCTTGTTAAGCTGCTGCTGCAACTCCCGCGCAGATGTCTTCTTGCTCTTTCCGTTGCCTCCAGGCTTGTTGCACGACCCGTTCCCCGACTTGTTGCACTTTTTTTTGCACTCACTCTGCTTTTTCTTCATCTCCTTCATCGACTCCTTCAACATCAAAGCCAGATTGTTCATGGAGGTGAGCACAAACTGCTGGTCCTTGGCGGCGGCGGACATATTCCGATCTTGCAAATATCCTTGCGTCGTGGATAAATAGTCTTGAATTTTCGTCACCTCCGTCTGAATAAAAGGCTTTACAGAGAGCTGACGACGCGCCAGGGCGCCCAACGAATCCTCCACTGCCCTCATGTTGCTTTTTACTTTGAACTGACGGGCCATAATGTCCGACACAACCGCTGAACGCGCGTTTGTTTTTTTAGACATCTGCATGACTTCCTCCTGATCAAAGGAGATTTTTACCAGGTTGTCCAAAATCTGACGAATGGTCTCCAAGTCCTCCGACACATTCTCTAACTCGCTTTCGTTGAAATCCTGCTCCATCTGGCTGGCCAACTTTTCCAAGTCATTTGCTGCGGATTTTTGGTTTTGGGAGGATTTTGACCTGTTGCTCTTATCCAAGTTACTCTTGCTCTGGTTCAACTGCTGCTGCGCGTCCTGTTGAAGCTGCTCCGTGTCCTTGAATTTTGTGGGGTCCTCCAACTCGCTGTTCAGCCTCATCATCTCCTGAATGTCCCGTTTAAGCTGGTCATACTTGCCCTGTGCCTGCTGCAACTTGTTTTGCAAATACGATTTGTCCGTGGTCTTGTCCTCCGTCAACTTGGCCGTTTGCCTCAAATCCTCCGACAAGTCCCGCAAGCCCTTGACCGCCTCGCTCAATTTCTTCTCCACCTCCAATTGCTTGTACAATTGCAATTGCTGGTCCAAGGTCTTGTTGAGGTCTTCCGTGCTGGACTTCAGCTTTTGCATCTCTTTCTGCACCTGGTTCTTGTCCGCCTTGTTCATCATGTCCTGCAACTTCTGTATCATTTGTTTCATCTCATCCGAAAGAACCTGATCCATTCTCTTTTGCAGCTCCTTTTGCTTGCTGATAATTTCCTCGTCTATGTTTTTATATTGATTCTCAAGTGTTTGCTTATTTTGCTCCTCCTGCTTGAGCTCGTTCAATTTGTCCTGTAACTGCTGGTACTGTTCCATCAGTTTCTCAAGTTTCTTCTTGTCCTGCCACGACATTTCCTTCTCCTGCATCATCTGCGTCTGTAATTTTTCGATGTCCCGCATAAGTTGCGCGGACTCGTCGATGAGCCGGTTGTAGTCGGTCCGGGTCTTTTCGTCAGACCTCTGCAAGTCACGGTTAATCTCCTCCAAAGTTTTCACATGGAAAGTCGATGTCTGGCTTTTCGTGGACTTATGCCCGTTAACCCCATCATTATCCGACACTTTAAAGTAATATTCAATCTTCTCTCCAGGTTGTAGTTGGAAAGTGGAGGCATCAAAGTAATAATAGAAATCCTGAATGGTTGCATCCGTTTTGATGGGAATTGCGGACTCCGTCTCATTCTCTATTCGGTTTCCGTCCGCGTCATACTTTGTGTAAACAAACTGTAGCGAGGAAAATCCATAATCGTCCTTGATATTCCCCTTAAAATAAAAACGGTCATAGAAAATGGTGTCCTGCTGCGACTGCACGGAAATCTCCGGATACATGTCTTTGATAACCGTTATTTCATCCGTCAGGGTGTCCTTGCTGGTGAAATATTTGTTTTTATTAAAGATTGAATAGGTGAAACTATTGTGAGCCAATATGTTAATCTGATAACTATCCTCCTTGGAAGAATACTCTGTTTCATTACCGTTGATTATAAAAACCAGATTGTCCGAGTTTTTGGTGTAGAATTTCCAGGTAATATGGGTTCCTTCGGGTACGGTTACATTACTGACATTCTTTATAATATCATCCGCCTGATGCAGGTAGGCGGGATAATGCAACTCTATCACAAAACCCAATGTCACGGGCTTTGGCAGCACGGTGATTTCATAGACGGTGGATTTCACTTCATCTGTGACAAACTGGAAGTCCGTGTTAGTCTGCATGTTGGTGAAAGTATAACAGTATTCGGTGTTGGAAACCTTGTTGCATCGGAAACTCCGGTTGTGGTAGCGGATGTACACCTCTTCTGGAACCTCCTCCCCAATGACCTTCATGTTCACCGTGAAATCATCGTGCTGGTAGGCGGTGAGTTTTGGGTTGGTGACTTCGAAACTATAGGGCGCGGGCTTCTCATAAACCTGTGTGTAGTGTACGATCCGGTTGGTGGATTCGGTGAAAAGCTCGCTTTTAATGGAGAAAAGCAGAAGGAAAACGGCCACAGGGATGAGAATCCAGCGCGCGAACCGGCGCGTTTTCCCCACAGGGACCGCATTTATAAAAGAAAAAGCCCTTAAATTTTCAATTTTACTGTCTATGGCGGCGGACAGCAGCTCATAACTCTTATAGTCGCCGGACTCCATTTGGTGCTGAAGTTCAAAAAGGTTCAGCAGCTTGTCGTCTATGTCGCTGAAATGTTTCCCGATGATGGCGGCGATGTCCCTTTCGGAAAGTTGCCTGCCCAAACCAGCAATCTTCAGCGCGGGAACCAGAATGTAGAAAATAACATTCAGGACGAATAACCCGATGAAGGAATAGAACAGAATGGTTCTCACCGTGGTGTCAGAATAGGAGAAATACTCGAACAGGGAATAGACTATAAACACGGAAAGAATTATCAATATAAAGAAAATCAATCCCTTATATAGTTCATTCAGGTAATATTTCCTAACAAACTGCCTGATTTTATCCTGCAATATCTGTTGGTTAGAACTGTTCATCCCTAATTTCCGTGGATTTTTGTGTTAAGTTGAAAAAGGTGTTTTTTATTCTTGAGAAGTAATTGTAGAGCAGCTTGTTTTTACCATAAAGGAAACGAATCAGGAAAAAGCGGAAGAAAGGGGAATTATGCTTGTTCATCTTGCTTCTCTTGAGAAATATATCATGAACGAGCCTGTTGTTGGAAGTATCCTTGTTTTCGTTCACCAACTGCATCTCATAAATCAGCATTTCGGTGAGAGGAATCCGCACCGGGCACACTTTTTGGCAATTGCCGCACAATGTGGTTTGTTTGAAAATGCCCTGTGTGCGGTTATGGGTGTACATGCAATTGTTTTTAACAATATCTATAGGTGACAGGTTGTGGTTCAGCTGCGAGAGCGGGCACACTTCCTTGCATTTTCCGCATTGGATGCAATACAGGGACTTACGTAGGTAGGGGTCAACCATATAATCCGTCACTGAATTTTCGTACAGGATGACGCTCACGCGGACCTCTTCCCCACTATATCCTGAAGATCCAGACGACGGCATAGGGTCCTTCTCTATCCTCTTAAAAGGCTCCCATATAATTTTGACATCCAATGGAAAATCCCCATATTTCAAATCCAGAAAAAATGAAATGTCTTTCTGCCGCACCAAAAACTGGTCGATGGGGGCCACCACTATTAGGTTGCGGAAAGAGTTCAAAAGGGGGTTGCTACGCTTGTTCACCAACAACAGCGCGCCGTTCTCCGCGATGGCGTACGTAGCCTCCACAACGAGGGTGTCCGCTTCATCGTAATGGTCGGCTACATTTTCCAATGTCACCATATTCACCTGCGGCGCGTTGTGTACGGCGGCGGGAAGGGCGGCGTAGTCAGAACAAACCTTGTTGTATTTTTTGTTGGGAAGCAGTTCCAATATGGACTTGGAGAGACGTTCCTCGTCTGCCGCCCACTGCACATTAAGGTTATGGGACGTGGCGCGTGCCTCAAAATTGAGCAAGTGCGTATCCATGTCCTCGACATAACTGTGCCGTAGGTAATACGCTTTGTCATGAAAGGCCTGCCGGTATTGTCCTGAACACCCCATTATTTCTGAATGTTTATTTTATCGATTCTCCTCTGGTGCCGACCGCCCTCAAAACAAGTGGTTAAAAACACGGAGAATACATCGTAGGCCGTCTCTGCTGGAATGAAACGCGCGGGCATCACTAAAATGTTCGCGTCGTTATGCTGGCGCGCGAGGGCGGCAATCTCCGGGTTCCAGCACAAGGCGGCGCGGATACCCGCGTGCTTGTTGGCGGCCATCGCCATGCCGTTGCCGGTTCCACATATCAACACTCCGTAAGGGTCCGCGCCGCCGGCCACCTTGGTAGCCAACGGATGCGCAAAGTCCGGATAATCGGCGCTGACATCGGAATGGGTACCCAAATCCTCAAACTCATAGGAGTCACCAAAACGCCTCTTTATCCGCTCTTTCAACTCATATCCCGCATGATCTGAAGCGATAGCTATCTTCATTTTGACTTGTATTAACGAAGGGCAAAAATACATTTTTTTCCATTTCTTTTTTCGCCTTTTTATATCATCTTTCTTCTTTTAAAAATATAAATGGATTATATAAATGTGTTCAAACCGTGAATATTTTTCTCCCCCACCCCTTGAAAAATTCACTTATCAAAACTATTCAACAGGTTACTAACAGGAAAGGATATTATAATGCTTTTGATATAAAGGTCTTGAATTTTCTATGTTTATTTTCTCATGATGAGGGATGTTTATAATTTTTATCGGGCTTTCGTGTATAAAAACCGTTAAAAATTTTCCTTTTTTGCGCATAAAATTAGTTATTAAAAATTTTGAACAGAATTATCAAAACGTAACTTCGGCAATTTGGATAATTTTTTTGTTTTTCAACAAATAAAAGTTGATAAAATCACAACTTCTTTTATATAAGAAAGAACCGTTTTTACGTTTTTTGCCCAGTTTTTTTATCCTATCCATCGTGATTAAAAGAGGTGCGGTCTTCTTACTTCTATTGGGCCTTTTCCTGACAGCGAACGGGCAGCGGAAGGAGTTGTCCGCGCGGGTTTATGACGGAATCACCTTCCAGCCGCTGGCGGGTGCGAGTGTGTATAACATGAACACCAAGAAATTCGCTTTTACCGGCAATGACGGACGTTTCGCCATTAGTGTGTCCCAAAAGGACACTTTGGTCATTTCCAAGTCCATATACCGGCAGTTAGTGGTAGAGGTGAACGATAAAATATACTATGGCGCGGAGGATTTCTTCCTCTATTACAAGACCACCATGCTGAAGGAGGTGCGCATTTTCGCCATCAACCCGTCGTATGAGGGGTTCAAGAAGGACATTGTGCAGATGCAGCTCCCCGACTATTACGAGCGGGCGCAGGATGTGCGTCTCTCTGATTTTGAGAAAGCGAACGCCACATACAAGCCGAATGGCAATATGCTGTCCCTGGGCGGCACTATGACCACCTCCCCCATCTCTTTCCTGTACGACAAGTATAATAGAAAGTCGAAAATGAGCCGTCTCTACCACGAGATGCAGTCGTACGAGGACGAGGTGGAGCGGGTACAGGACAAGTACAACCGTGAGATAGTGCGGGAACTCACCGGGCTTAAGGGCGAGGAACTTCTGAATTTCATGATGTTCTGCCGCTTCAGTTACTACGACCTGGTGCGCTGGAGCGATGAGCAAATCCGCTCCCAGATTAAAAGCAAGTATTTTGATTACCAATATGAAAAAATGATAGATGCAGGATATAAACCGCTTCATAAAAAACAATTTTAACCTTTTCCATATCTTGGGCATGGTGGCAGGTGTAGGGTTAAGTATGGTTTATTGGGCCAAAAAAGGCCAGTTTTCCGACAATATATTGAAAAGCAGCCCTATCCTCATGGCCCTTTGGGGTTTGTTGACGGGTTACATACTTATGGATTTGATATTTAACGCCCAAAAACGAAAAAATGAAGAGGAAAACGAAAAATAATTATTTTTGCGCTTTCAAAAAAATTTAGGATTTATTAACCAAACTATATTCGTTATGACAGAAAAACTACAGACCTTACGAGACAGCGCGGCCATGCGGTGGACGGCGCTGCTGCTTTTGGCACTGGCGATGTTTTGCGCCTACATTTTCATGGACATCCTCTCCCCTATTAAAGACCTGATGATGCGCACCGTCGAGGAAGGCGGTCGCGCGTGGGACTCCACGGCATTCGGTACCATGCAGGGCGCGGAGACCTTCCTTAACGTGTTCGTGTTCTTCCTCATCTTCGCGGGCATCATTCTTGACAAGATGGGCGTGCGCTTCACCGCCGTGCTTTCCGGCGCGGTGATGTTGGGCGGCGCGTGTATAGAGTACTACGCCATTTCCAAAACGTTCATTGGCAGCGGCGTGGAGACCTGGTTCACCAACCATCTCAACTATGTGCCGTTGTTTGACGAGTTGGGGGTTTCGCCGTTCTACCGGGGAATGCCCGCGTCGGCCAAGGTTGCGGCCATCGGCTTCATGATTTTCGGATGCGGCGCGGAAATGGGCGGCATCACCGTCTCCCGGGGTATTGTGAAGTGGTTCAAGGGCCGTGAGACGGCTTTAGCCATGGGCTCCGAGATGGCACTGGCCCGTCTGGGTGTGGCCACCTGCATGATTTTCTCCCCCTTCTTCGCCAAGTTGGGCGGTCATGTGGATGTCTCCCGTTCCGTGGCGTTCGGCGTGGTGCTGCTCTGCATCGCCCTGATTATGTTCGTGGTCTATTTCTTCATGGACAAGAAACTTGACGCGCAGACTGGCGAGGCCGAGGAGAAAGACGATCCCTTCAAAGTCAAGGACATCGGCAAGATTCTCGCCTCTGGCGGTTTCTGGTTGGTGGCCCTCCTTTGTGTGCTTTATTACAGCGCCATCTTCCCGTTCCAGAAATATGCGGTGAACATGCTGCAGTGCAACCTCACGCTCACCGAGCCGGCCGCCGGCTCCTTCTGGGCCGGCAACGCCGTCACCATCGTGCAATACGTCATCATGCTTCTCGTGGCCGTGGGCGCGTTTGCCAGCAACTTCGCCAAGAACAAGAGCGCGAAGTACGGCCTGATGTGCATGGCCGTCGTGGCGCTCATCGTCTATTGCTACATGGGCTTCATGCGGGGCACCGCCGAAACCATCTTCGCCGTGTTCCCGCTGCTCGCCGTGGCCATCACCCCGATTCTCGGCAACTATGTGGACCATAAGGGCAAGGCCGCTTCCATGCTGATGATTGGCTCTTTGCTGCTGATTATCTGTCACCTGACATTCGCCTTCATCCTGCCGCTGTTCAAGGGCAACGCGGTTGGCGGGGTCATCGTGGCCTACCTGACCATCCTTGTGCTGGGCGCCTCCTTCTCCCTGGTGCCCGCCGCCCTGTGGCCCAGCGTGCCCAAACTCGTCGATGAGAAAATCATCGGTTCCGCCTACGCCCTCATCTTCTGGATCCAGAATATCGGCCTGTGGCTCTTCCCGCTGCTGATTGGCAAGGTGCTTGACAAGACAAACGTGGATCTGGTCTCCGCCGTCAAGTCCGGCGAACTCGACCCCGCCATCGCCGCCACCCAGTTCGACTACACCTGGCCGTTGGTGATGTTGGCCTGCCTCGGCGTGGCCGCCCTCATCCTCGGCATCGTGCTCAAGGCCGTTGACAAGAAACAGCACCTCGGTCTCGAGGAACCCAACATTGTGGAGTAGCCTTATAACACTTCAACACTTCAACGATTCAACAATTCAACAATTCAACCAAGGGGAGACTGCTTTTCAGCAAGTCTCTCCTTTTGTACACAGAAAATATGAAGCGGAAGAAAAAGCGCGTATTGCTTGCGATTATGGTTTCGGCGCTGTTGTGTGCGGCAGGTTTTCTCGTGGGCTATGCGGTCACGCAGAAGCCGGGCGGGCAGGCGCCGAACTACTATGCCAACAAGCTCACCTCGCCATACGTTCCCGACAGGCTGGCGTTTGCGGGCGAGGAGGTGCCCCTGGAGGTGTATTGGGTACACGAGGGGCTTGACCGCGAGTTGGTCATCAACTGCTACCAGCACTCCAAGACATTGCGGGTTTTCAAGCTGTCGGCGCGCTTCTTCCCGGTCATAGAGGAGATATTGCGGGAGGAGGGCGTGCCCGAGGACTTCAAGTACCTGTGTGTGGCGGAGAGCGGGTTGGAGAACGTGACCTCGCCCGCGAACGCCGTCGGGTATTGGCAGTTCATCGCCCCCACCGCGCGAAAGTACGGACTGGTGGTGAACGATGACATCGACGAGCGGTGCGATATAGAGAAGTCAACCCGCGCCGCGTGCCGGTATCTGAAGAGCTGCAAGGCCCAGTTTGGCAGCTGGACGATGGCCGCCGCCGCGTACAACCGGGGCGAGGGCGCCCTGCGGAAGGCGATGGATCACCAGGGCACAGACAGCTATTGGGACACCTGGCTCAACAGCGAGACCTCCCGCTACCTGTACCGCATCCTCTCCTTCAAGCTGCTTTTTGAGAACCCGCAACGGTATGGCGTGGAGATCTGCCCCGCCGAAATGTACCAGCCGGTACCGGTCCGTCGGGTCACCGTCACCTCCACCCTACCCGACCTTGTGGCGTACGCAAAGGAAAACAATATCACCTACAAGGAGCTGCGCGACTTGAACCCATGGATTAAAAACTCCAGGTTGGTGGTGGCGGAAGGAAAATCCTATACCCTGAAATTACCAACAGACAAAGGGGTTTCATACAAGACGCTTTTCCGGAACCTCGACAATCCGTATCTGAAAATAGGAGCCTCCGGCGAGGATTCTGCCCCATAGTCTTTTTTTACCCAAAAGAATTGTATTTTTGCATGTTTTAAAATCGGAGAAGTGAACACAATAGAGCAAGAGTTTGAGAACATTTTAGCGGCCCAGTCGCCGGCGAACCTATACACCCCCATCTCCTATATCCTGATGCAGGTCGCCGGCGAACCTATACACCCCCATCTCCTATATCCTGATGCAGCCCGGGAAGCGTCTCCGGCCCAAGTTGGTACACATGGCGGTGGACATGTTCGGCGGCGACGCGGGGCAGGCCCAGATCCTGGCCATGGCGTTTGAGATGCTGCACAACTTCACCCTCATACACGATGACATTATGGACCAGGCGCCCATCCGCCGAGGAAAGGAGACCGTTTATAAGAAATGGGACAGCAACATCGCCATCCTCTCCGGTGACGCTTTGGCCATCATGGCCTTCCAACAGCTGCTCAGGCTGGAGTGTGACCATCGGACCACCATCGAAATCGCCAAAGTGTTCTCGAATACCTCCCTGGAAATCTGCGAGGGACAGCAATACGACCTGGATTTTGAAACCCGCGAGGACGTCACATTGGACGAATATATGCTGATGATACGGAAGAAAACCGCCGTCATGTTCGCGGGCTGCCTGAAGGCGGCATCCCTGCTGATGCGGGCGGACCCCGACACGCAGCGGGCGTTGTACGACTTCGGCATACGCACAGGCATTGCCTTCCAGCTGGCCGACGACCTGCTCGATGTGTACGCCGACACATCCGCGTTTGGCAAGACCATCGGCGGCGACATCCGCGACAACAAGAAAACCTACCTCTACCTCAAGGCGTTGGAGGAGGCAGACCCCGCGCAACGGGCCACGCTGACCTCCCTCTTTGCCGCCCCCACCACGAACTTTGACCACAAATACAGGACCGTATGCGGAATATACCATGACTTGGACATCAAAGGAAAAACCGAAACGCTCATCAAAAGGGAACTGGCGCTGGCGCTGGAGGACTTGGACCGGGTGAAGGCGGAGGAGGCCCGGAAACAGCCGTTCCGTGACCTGGTGGCGCAATTGATTGACCGAAAAAAATAAGCTGTTGTGCAGGAAAGAAAGCGATACATATTGGTCGTGGCCGTTATTTCGGCGCTGGCGTTGGTTTATTTGGCCAACCTTTTCAGCCTGCAGGTGCTCAACAAGAGCTACAAGGAGAAGGCCACCCGGAACGCCCTGCGCTACATTACGGAGCACCCGGCGCGCGGCCTGATCTACGACCGCAACGACTCGCTGCTGGTCTATAACGACGCCGCCTACGACATCATGGTGGTGCCCAACGAGCTGCGCGAATTCGACACGGCCGAGCTTTGCCGTGTGCTCGACATTACCAAAGAGGATGTCATCAAGAAAATTGAGAAGGCGAAAAAATACTCCTATATCGTCCCCTCGCTGTTCGAGCAGCAGATTTCAAAGGAGGACTACGGTTTCCTACAGGAGAAAATGTACGAGTTTCCCGGCTTCTTCGTGCAAAACCGGACGTTGCGCTCCTATCCGAACCCCATCGCCGCGCACATCTTGGGCTACGTGAGCGAGGTGAACGACCAGGACTTGGAGAACGACAGCTACTACCAGATGGGCGACTATATCGGCAAGAGTGGCATAGAGAAGGCTTACGAGAGCGTGCTGCGCGGGGAGAAGGGCAAGCGTGTGGTGCTGGTGGACGTACACAACCGCGAGGTGGGACGCTACGAGAACGGCGCGGAGGATGTGGTGGCCGTGCCCGGCACCTCCATCTGGAGCACCCTCGACCTCCAGCTGCAGCGTTACGGTGAGGAGCTGATGGCCCACAAACGCGGCAGCATCGTGGCCATAGAGCCCAAGACCGGCGAGATCCTCTGCCTCATCTCCTCCCCCTCCTATGACCCCAACCTGCTCGTGGGCACGGCGCGCCCGAAAAACTATGTCATGCTGCTCGAGGACCCCAAAAAGCCGCTCTTCAACCGCGCGCTGATGGCCAGCTACCCGCCCGGCTCCACGTTCAAGCTGGCCAACGGGCTCATCGCGCTGCAAGAGGGCATTGTCACCCCCTCCACCATCTACAGCTGCTCCGGCGGCGGCTACCATATCGGCAGTCATGTCGTGCATTGCCACAACTGCGGAGGCCTCAACATTTACAGCGCCATCCAGCGGTCATGTAACAGCTACTTCTGCCGCGCCTACTACAACATCCTCTCCAACCGCCGCAAATACAAGAACATACAAGAGGCCTACACCGCCTGGCTCAACTACATGCACTCCATGGGCTTCGCCCAAAAGTACGAGACTGACCTGCCCTACGAGCTGAAAGGCAGCATCCCCTCCGCCGACTACTTTGACAAAAAATACAACAAGAGCTGGAACGGTAACACCGTGGTCTCCATGGGCATTGGGCAGGGCGAGGCGGCCGTCACCCCCATGCAGATGGCCAACATGCTGGCCGTCATCGCCAACAAAGGGTACTATATCAGGCCCCATGTGGTGAAAGCCATCGGCAAAAAAGACAACCCCAACACCCAGTTTTCGGAGAAAATCGTGTCGAAAATTGACCCGAAGCATTTCCAGACTGTGTTGGAGGGCATGAAGCTGGTGGTGACATCCGGAACGGGTAGGGGGGCGCAGATCGACGGGATATCTGTCGCGGGCAAGACAGGCACCGCCCAGAACCCGCACGGCGCCGACCACTCGGTGTTCGCCCTCATCGCCCCGGCGGACGACCCGCAGATTGTCATCTTCTGCTTGGTGGAGAACGGAGGCTTCGGCGCGTCCGTGGCCTGCCCCATCGCCAGCCTTATGGCCGAAAAGTACCTGAAAGGGGAGGTGAAACGAACAGATTTGGAAAAAAGAATGAAAGAACTGTCATTTCGGTAAGGATGTATAGCGACCTGAACAGAAAAAACACCAAAGGGTTTGATACCCCGCTGCTTGTCATCTATATGGTGCTGGTCTGTATAGGCTGGTTCACGATATATTCCACTTGCTATATCCCGGACGGCTCCAATGCCCTCCTCGACATTTCCAAACCCTATTGCAAGCAGCTGATATGGATAGGCTCCTCTTTGCTGCTGGGCACGGTGATATTGCTGATAGACAAACAGATCATCCAGCATTACGCCTATTATTTCTATATCTTCTGCCTCCTTCTGATGGTATTGGTGCTTATCATAGGCACCGAAATTTCGGGGGCCAAGGCGTGGATCAAAATAGGGGGGTTCAGCGTACAGCCCACGGAGTTCATGAAGGTGGCCACAGCCCTGGCCCTGGCCAAGTTCTTCAACGAGGGCAAGACCAGCGCCGAGAAGCGCTATGTGTGGCTCATCGCGGGAGGACTGGTGCTGGTGCCTATAATCATCATCCTGCTGCAGCACGACGCCGGCTCCGCGCTGGTGTTCGCCTCCTTCATCATCCTGTTTTACCGCGAAGGACTGAGCGGAATGCTGCTGCTGCTGGTTTTCGTTGCGGCGGTGCTGGCGGTGATTACCCTTAAGTTCAACGAGCTGTACGCCGTCGCCATCCTGGTGGCGGTGTTCATCTACTTCATGATCAAGGACCGGACACAAAAAAAACGCCTGCGCCGCAATATCATCGTCCTGGTCATATCGGTGGCCTTCGTGTTTTCGGTCAACATGCTGTACGATCACCTGCTCGAACCCCACCAGAAAATCAGGGTGGCCACCATTCTCGGACAGACCTCCGACCCCAAGGGCGCCGACTTCAACCTCAACCAGTCGAAAATCGCCATCGGCTCCGGCGGCCTCTTCGGCAAAGGCTACCTGAAGGGCACGCAAACCAAGTTGAAGTTCGTGCCCGAACAGAGCACCGACTTCATCTTCTGCGCCATTGGCGAGGAGTGGGGCTTCTTGGGCTCTTTGGTGGTTTTTATCCTCTATCTGATCCTGATATTCCGTATTCTGACCCTCGCCGAAAAAAGCCGGATTCCTTTTGTGCGATATTACGGGTACGGCATCGCCGGCATCATCGCGGTCCACTTTTTTGTGAATATCGGCATGACCATAGGGCTGGTGCCCATCATCGGCATCCCCCTGCCGTTCATCAGCTACGGCGGCTCATCGTTGTGGGCGTTCACAACCATGTTGTTTGTTTTCATTAAGTTAAACGATAATTAAGGGAATATGAAAATCAAAGTGGCATTATTCTTACTGCTGTCCTCGGTGGCCCTCTCCCTGCCGGCACAACCGTCGGAGGCGAGAAAAAAAATCCTGTTCCTGATACCCTTTTACACCCAGGACTACACGGGCGGCGTTCCGGCGAACGTCCGCACGGAACAGGACATCAAATCCGTCAACTCGTTCCTGCTCATGGGCTTCTGGGCAGGGGCACAAATCGCCCTTGAGGAGTACGACGCCCAAAACACACCCCTCGATGTGGTGGTGAAGGATGTGACCGAGGACGAGGCCGCCCTCCGGAAAATCCTCGACGACGAGGGCTTTATGCGCGACGTGGACCTGATAATCGGCCCGTTTTTCAGCAGGACATTCCGGATTGCCGCCGACTACGCCAAACGCTACCGGATTCCCATTGTGAATCCCTTCACCAACCGCACAGACATCCTTGACGGCAACGAATATGTGTTCAAGGTGACCCCCTCCATGGAGTCAAAGCCCATTTCCATCAGCTATGTCGCCGAACAGTATCCCGACCATAAAATAATATTGTATAGGGACTCCGCAAGCAAGAACCAGGAGCAGGAGGCCTACAGGAACTATTTCAACCGGCAGAAGGTGCCGTTCCGGGAGGTTTATACCCAGAACGCCCTGCTGGGGGAGATTGCGCCCGGGAAAAAGAACATTGTCCTGACCTTCACCCAGAACACCGCCAGTATGCTGATGCTGTCACGTGACCTGCTGTACAAGGCCAACCCCAACGACCTGATGCTCGTGGTTCCCGAAACCTGGCTTCGGTCAAAGACGTATGACATGGAGTATTATTCCAAGCTGAACCTACATTTCTTCTCCAATTTCCACGTGGATGGGAAGGATCCGCAGACCCAGGTGTTCGAGCAGCGTTTCCTGGAAAAATTCAAGACAAGGCCCACGCTCGACAACTACGCCTACCAGGGTTACGACATCACCCGCTTTTTTGTGGAGCTGGCGCGGAACAACGGCGACGTTGACCGGGTGAAAAACACCTCCGTCGCGTTCCCCATGTCGTTTGAAAAGACAAAGGGTGGCGGGTACGAGAACGTGAACATCAATTTCCTGGAGGTTCGCGATGATGAGGTTGTGCCGGTGCGGTTTTAGGCAGTCCGCCCGTTATTTCCGTGACTTATTCCGTAACGATTTCCACACCTTGGGGATTGCGCCGCGCGAGTGCGCCACTATGGGGATAGGGTAGGGGATGCCGCCAAACCCCCGGTAAAAGCGGGCCACGTTAGGGTTGGCGGACCCGTTGAAGTCAAAAACAAGCGGGCTTGCGCAATGCTGCCGCAGGTACTCGTTCAGGAGGAAGAACATAGGCTTGCTGTCGGCGGCGCGCCCGTCGCGGCCGGAGAACCAGAACACAATGCGGTCGTAGTCGCGCAGCATCAGCGCGCCGGCGGCGAGGCGCCCCTCCGGTTCGCGC
>FLNW01000399.1_pt1 | contig 21186 bp, 20 predicted proteins | sample 1140371 | NCBI WGS metagenome assembly FLNW01 (sample SAMEA3878170, study PRJEB12797) | bioreactor metagenome | biome: Moose rumen | place: Sweden | collected 2011-10
TGAGTTAAAGATTTGCATGAATATTATACAAAAATCAGGATGGAATGATTCTGAAATGAGGTGAAAAAGAGAATATTGCTCTGAAACTATGTTGTAACAAAGGAAAATTATGAAAAGTATTATTTACGTGGTTATAAGGCCAGAAAGCTTTTACAATCAGAGTTTTCTAAATTCTATAAAAATTACCACGCAATATTAACACCAACAACACCTACTCCAGCTAGTAAATTTGGTGAAAAAAGCTCTAATCCGTTATTAATGTATCTTGAAGATATGTATACTGTAACGGCAAATTTAGTATGAATCCCCGCTATTTCAATCCCTATGTGAACTGTTGAAGATAGATGAGAAACTTTGCCAGTATGAATTCAGCTAATGTGATGAAAATGGCAAGAATGATTATTGCTTTCTGTTGCCGAAAAAATTGAAATGAGATAAAATTTTATATTGATAATTGATTGTTATGTTTCAACTTTCATACTCTCCTAATCTAAAATGAGAAGTTAAGATTTCATGATCAAAAAATGCAGCACTACCAATCGTTGCAGCAAATTACTTACTAGATTTCCCCGTAGAACTACTAAATAAACCGAACATTTCTGATATCAGAAATATGGAAGCTTTAGCAATAACTGCATTAAATACATCAAAAGGTTATTTTGATTTAACAAACGATTTAGCCAAAAAATTCCGTGCTTCAATACTACTTATTCCGTTATGATTAGTTAAATATTGAAAAGTAAAATTTGTTGGAAGCTGATGATGTAATATTGGTAAAAGACCTCTAGATACATTTGATAATGCGTTAATTAAAGCATGAATTTCTATTACTTATGATGAGAATTATAAAGTATATGAAATAACTTGAAAACCAAAAAGAAATATAATGTTGCAGCAATTCTCTGTTACTGCTGCCGAAGCCTTAATCACATATCTTGCATTCTGTAAGGATGTTGATTATGAGATAACTGTATATCAAGTTGCAACAGAGCCTCATGTAAAGAATCTCATTGCCTTCTTAAATAATGCGTGAGCTGATATTATTATGTGAATCGATCATACTGTGACGATAAAACCCGTTAAGAAAATGGAAGTAAAAGATCCTACATTTAGTATTGTGAGTGATTATATAGAAGCTGGAACTTATTTTGCAATTTGAGCATGTGCTGATCAGTCAGAATTAACTATTTCTAATATGGATGTTGATGATCTTTCTGCGATGTATAATATAGCAGAACAAATCTGAATTAATTTCCGTATTTTAGATAAACACACTATTAAAGTAGATTCTTATAAGAAGGATAATTATAAAGCACTAAAGAGATTGGAAATTAGAATATTTCCATGATTTCCAAGTGATTTACAATCAATATTTGGAACATTATTTACGCAATGTAATTGAATAACTAAAATATTTGAAACATTATATGAATGAAGATTTGGTTACTTAGCAGAGCTTGAAAACTTTGGAGCAAAGATAGAAATCTTAAATCCCCATGAAGCATTAATTCTATGAAAAACTAAGCTGAAATGATCCTATGTATCAAGTACAGATCTAAGATGATGAAGTGCTATGGTGCTTGCCTGAATTATTGCTGAATGAACTACGCATATCACAAATGAATCAATTATTGAAAGGTGATATGATAACATAATTGAGAAATTAAATAATATATGAGTTAATATTAAACAGATTTCTAATGAATAACTCTTTAATTATTGTGGCTATAAATGAATCGTTTTTTTAACTTGGAATTCTTATTTGTACACTTTTTGTTATGACTAGATTTTCAGTGAAGCGTGTAATTGGTTATGTTAAATTAAGGTTAGTTGAATGAGGTGAATCAAATTTTGAGATGTTGTTTTCCTTTTATTCCGATTGATGCTCTCTTGGTTATTTATCTATGATTGGTGAATATTTTTCATTAAACTGTATAACTTATTTAAGGAATGAATTGAGTTTTAAAGCATGTTTGTTTAAAAAAAGCTGACCAAATGTCAGCTTTTTTAGTTTTGTAAATTCTACAAATTAGGATTTGGTCATACCCTAAATGGGAAATCTTCAGGTACTGTATATCATTTAATCTTTGAAAGACATTTCATTACATTTGTTTGCCAATTAATTGGACTAGATGCGTAAATTTTTCAATCAGCATTTCCATATCTTGATAATTGGTTGATTGTATGGTAATTTCATAAATGTTGGTTGTTTAATGTAGTAGCAATTAATCTAGCACCAGCATATGGGGTGCTATAAGCTACTCTGTCTCAACTATCGTTATTTCAAACATTTCAGATATTGTTACTTGTGGTTAGATATTGTCACAATGTAGATTCAGCTAAAGCAATACATATTACGACATCTCTATCAATATTTGTTCACTCAACTACAGAATCCCAGAAATTTAATTCTTTATAAACTCATACTCAATAAGAACTTAGAAGCCTTTGAGCTCTTTCATCAACAGTTTTTCATTCCATGATAGTTAAATCCGATACATCAATAGGTCTGATTAATTGATCATTTAGATATTTAATTCTATAGTCTTGCGGTAAAACGTTTTGCCAATCGGTAACTACGCTTAAATCTAGGATAGTTAATGGATCTACAGCAACTCAGTCCTTATAAACAGCGAAAGTCAGATTTTCTCATTCTGAAGCAAATCATGCTCACATTGTCCCTGGTTCTCATCAACTATATCCAATTAATTGTCCACGCTGAACGATATCTCATGGATTTACTATAATTTGATTCATATATTCATATATAGTAACATATCCATTCTTGTGTACTATAACTACCCAAGATATGCTATCTATTGAATTGGAAACATAATACACTACTCCATCTCTAGCTGCGTAAATAGGAGTTCATTGAACTGCCTGGATTTGTATGGCTTGATGTTTAAATCAGTTATCCTTTTCAAAGTTTGCATCGTTGAAATAACGCAAAATGTTTTTAATGGGATAAATTGGCCACGCAATTGGTGCTGCATCATCATCACTGCTATCAGGAGTTCTTAGCATTTTATCAATATTTTCGGGAATATTATCGTTTGATCTATAATTTTTCCTTACTATATCATCGATAAATGTTAGAACCATCTTATTTACATCTGCTTTACTCTTGAAGATTGATTCAAACTTAGAATTGGCTTCAATCTTGTATAATTGAATAAAATTAAGTAAATATTGTTTTTTCTGTTCTAATGTTTCAATTTCTTGACGGTATTGTTTGATGCTTTCTTGTGCGGCAACCTTTAAATCTCATAATTTTGATAAAATGTTAGTCTTTTTAATTTCTTCCTGGTTACTTCTCTCTATAAGTTCTCATAATTGAACCGTCATAGCTGATAGTAAATCGTTTCCAATGAATGTTTCATTAAAGTTGTCAGAATTTACAAATAATCTGATGTCATCAATGTGTTCTCAGTCTTGATCATAAATTTTTAATTGCATTTTATACAACAATGTCATATATTCTGAAAGATATTCTTTTGCTTTTTCTGATGATCTTTGAGTATCTTGTAGTTGTTTTAATAAATCTCTCATTTGTTTTTGGTAAGCAACTAATTTTTGCAGTGCTGTTGAAATTTCAGAGCTGGCACCATTAATACTTGAAATCACTCTGACAATCTCTGTTCTGGCTTGTCTGTAACTAGTAGTCAGATTGGGATCTTTTGCTTTCTCTTGTTCATCAAGTGCAAAAAGTTCAGCTGTAATAGTTTCAATATCAGTTTGTAATGTAGCAACTTTTTCGATTGCGTTGTTAATTAAAGTATTATCATCTCTTGTAAGTTGAACTGATTGTTTTAATTCTGATAGACTAACCTCTTCCGCAGCATATACAAAAGGAGATAATCATAAAAAGAGTCAGACTAATACTATAAAGATTTGTTTTCATGAATGAATAACGTTTTTGTTCATCAGATTTATTATTTCAATTAAATACAAAATTAATTATATTTATTTTTTTATAAAACGCTAATTTTTAAAGTATTTACATTAATTTTCATCTTCCTTTTTTACAGTTTTGGTTTTTGATTATAGTTTATAAAATCCTGCCACAATTTTTGGCAGGATTAGAATAAAAAAACAACAGAGCTTTAGATTCAAGTAATCTTAGGTTATAAGATTTTTTACTCTACTATTTTTTTCAATATTGTATTCTTGAATTTTATATATTAAATTTAAATATCATAACATCTCAATCTTGAACTATATAACTCTTTCATTCAAGACGTAATAATCATTTTTCTCTGGCTTTACCTCGTGACCCACATTCAACTAAATCATTATACCCAACTACTTCAGCCTTAATAAATCACCTTTCAAAATCTGAATGGATAGCTCATGCTGCTTGAGGTGCAGTTGATCATTGAGGAATAGTCCAGGCTTTTGTTTCTTTCTCTCATGTAGTAAAATAATACATTAGTCAAAGAGTATTAAATGCTAATGAAATCAAATCATCAAGGGTTGGGATGCTTGCAGCCTGAGTTTCTAACATTTCAGCTAAAAATTCTTGTTTTTCTTCCGTAGACATATCCATCATTTCTTCTTCAATCTTAACACATACTACAGCCACTGGGGCACATAATTTTTCACTATATTCAGATTTTATCGCTTCTGCATTTACCAAATCATTTTGAGAAACATTTAAAGCATAAATGAATGGTTTAAGTGTAAGGAAATTATATGATTTTAAAACTTTTAAATCTTCAGCAGAAAACTGATCACGAACTGTATGAGCCAATTTTCAATCCATCAAAGTTTGGTATATCACTTCCAGAATTTCACACTGTTTCTTTTCATCTTTTGTACAGTTTGAAGATTTTACTTTTTTCTGTAATGTAGGCAAAATCCTTTCAATATGTTCCAAATCTGCGAAAATTAGTTCAGTATTGATAATTTCTACATCTCTAATCGGATCAATACTTCATTCTACATGCACTACATCAGGATCTTTGAAATAACGGAGAACCTGAACTATTGCATCAGTTTCACGAATATTCGCCAAAAACTTATTTCCTAGTCATTCCCCTTTTGAAGCTCATTTTACCAGTCATGCAATATCTACAAATTCAGTAGCTGCATAAACTTTTTTCTGGCTATGGGACATCTCCGCTAAAACATCTATTCTAGGGTCTTTTACATCCACTATTCATACATTTGGATCTATCGTACAGAATGGAAAATTCTCTGCAGGAGCTGCATATGATTTAGTCAATGCATTAAATAGTGTAGATTTTCAAACGTTAGGTAATCAGACTATTCCAATTTTCATTATAAAAAATGAATAACTAAAATCTGATTTAGATAATAGTTATTTATGATTTTAATTCAAGGATGGTTAAAGTTGATTTTATAGAACAAACAATTAGATTTATCTATATTTACATATCAATTTGTATTTTATGGAAGTTAAAGAATTAGTAGATTTTATGCAGTGGACGACTGGCTCATGACGTTATAACTATACGGTCGAATTTACTGAAAAAGAGCAAAAATTTGCTCAGATGATTAAGCTGTGAGAAGAATATTGAGAACTCTGTGAACAAGTATCTGGTGTTCTATGAGCACAAAGAATTGAAAAAGCTGATCGCTTTTCACAAGAATATTTAGAAGACGAATTTGCAGATGTAATATATGCAACAATACGTCTGGCCTGTTTAATGGACATTAATATAGAAAAGGCTTTGAAAAATAAGAAAGAAAAATTAGAAAATAGGATGAAAATAAAATAGTTTAAATAATAATGTATGCGATGCTCTGATTATTATTCTATTGAAGATTAGAAAAAGAAAAGTGATTTGATCAATTAGTTTTGGCAATAAAAGAATTAAATAGAAAGAAAGTAGATTTTGAAATTTTCATATTCTGAAAATGAAGTCTAGAATCTCAGCTTTTTGAAGTTCATGATAAAAATGTTCATTTTTTCGGTTGGAAACCTTTAGATGAAATCAAAAAGTATTTGCCGAATATAGATTACTGTTTGATGCCATCAGAATTTTTAGAAACTTTTGGATTATCTGCATTAAATGCATTATCTTGGTGAGTATCTGTAATTTGATATAAAAAATGATGACTTGAACCGTTTATTTTTCAAGAATGTAATTTATTTTTAGCTAAGTGAAATACTACATCTAAAAGGATTGTTTCAATGGTTGAAAAATTGGCTAAAAAACCAAATCCAGAAAGAATTAAAGATAAAGAAGAATTAGAGTGAAAAATTAAAAAACTATTACCTGAATATACTGAAGACGCTTGGTATAAAAGGTTTTGTGAATTGGTGGGACAACCCCTCAGTCCTAAGCAAGCTGGGCAAGCTTCGGACAGCTCTCCTAACAGGGAGCAAATTATTACTCCCCTGGTAGGGGGAGATGGCAAAGCCAGAGGGGGTTGTAAAAAAATATTAATTGTAAGCGATTTTATCAATAAAGCATGATGAATTGAAACATATATTCATGACGTAAAGAATCTTTTGGAATCCAAATGACATGAAGTGATTCTGCGATGAGGTACTCTCCCATCATGAAGTAAATGAAAGCGAAAAAAGAGATTCTGACTTTTGCTCTCTCCTTTTAATTTTTGGAGTACCAGAGATTTGAAGGAGGTTTTAGAAAAAGAAAAACCTGATATAGTTTGGTTCAATTCTTTACTTCGTTGGCTAGGACCTAATGTAGTTAAAACTGCCTGAAAATGGAGAAAAGAAAATAAATCTGACTGTAAATTTTGGATGATGTATCATGATTTTTGATATTTCTATCCCTTTCCATCTCAACTATATCATATAGAAGATTGTAAAACTCCACTAACGAGAAAGAATTTTACATCAACTTATAAGTGACATAATCCAATTAAGAAATTAGCTGTTTGGTTTAAGTATATTCGATTACAGCCGTTGAAGAAAGTTTTAAAAAAAGAGATAGATTTGCACCTATCTCCATCTGATTGTATTACTAATATAGCTCGTGATAGCTATAACATTTGAAAGAAGAAATGTAAATCTTTTCCTCATTTTATTCAGAAGTAGAATATCCATTTCTTATATATTTTTCTCGTAATTGGTTTATCGTTCTGTCGTCTTGTGAGAAATAATAATCATAAGAACGCTTACATAATGTATTTAAAAATTCTTCATCTTCTGCTACAGTTCTTTCATTTTTATAGTATCCAAATTTGTCAGCACATAAAAGATATCTTTTTCGTGTGATTTCATCTACTCAGAACTTTTTCCATCCTTCCTCATATTCATCATCAATAATCCAGTTTCCACTCCAGAGCATCGTTTCGAGAGTACTCCTGTTTAATCAGGTAAATGAATCTATTAAATTTTCATCTATAATTTCCCAAACTTCACAATATTCAATGATTCTATTAAATAATTGTGAAGTTTTATTAAATTTATTGATGTTGTGTATAACATAACCTCAGTATCATTCTTCAATTAGATCATATGCTACCTTATTAGGCAGTATGTCGTAACCGTCTAAGTTGGGAGTTTCTCACATATCTAATATATCCATTAGATTTTTTGAAAAATCTTTACCTACCCTTTGTGGTTTATTAATTTTTTTGTTTTCAGTGTTTTCTATTCCCATTTTTGTGAAATTAGAATATAAAATTGGAATACTTAATTGTATACAAAAAAAAGAAAGTCAAATTTTCAATGACTTTTTTGTGAAGCCTATAATCCTTGTACTTTTTCTATATTAATTCGATATTAAATCTGTCTTCGACATAATCTGTACATTTTTTTCAATCAATCCTTCTATCTGGTCAGTATCGAAGGCCAGGATTAATTTTATATTTTTCATAACAGTAATCTAATTGTTTATAAGGATCAGAAAAATCAGAAGAATTTATGAATTTCTTATTATATTTATAGTTTAGCTGACACAATCAATGATCATGGGTCTTTGAGACTCTTTTGGGATCCCATCTACCATTTTCACATTCTATTAATTTAACAAAATCTATTCCTCAAATTTCATATGCATAATTAACATAATCTTGAATAACGGAACCTGTAGCGTATCAATTGTGTGTTATGCTTTCCTGCTGAACTTCTGGTTGAACTTCTTCTTGAATTCAACTAATTGGTAAAGTTGTAAAAGCCAGGAATGGAGTGAATGTAGACACTGCAAATACACCAAACATTTACTGCACTAAAAACTAAAAATAGTATATCTATTCTTGTTTGTGTACTTATATTATATAGATTTTCTACAAAAAAGCAAGATTGCTTAATATGGCAAGTTTTCATCTACATTTTCTCAACTTGAAACGAACAAAGAAAAAAATATTCTGAATTTAGATTTTTGTTTTGATGAAACTTTTGAATGTCACTAAAAGATGAACTAAAAACTACACCAAGATATATTCAAATACTCGCACAGAATGGTATCACTACTATGAAGGATTTTTTCAATTACTTCCCGAGAACATATGAAGATAGATCTAAGATAGCCCCATTAGATTCTCTCATATTCGATGATAAATGAGTTGCTGCTACAAAATGAATTATTTTAAAGAAAAATAGAATTTTTGTACATTGAAAAACTATATTTGATATTACATTTCAAGACATCCACTGAAATACATGACATATAAGTATTTTCAACTCATCATTCTTAGCATCTAAACTAATTGAAAATTCTTGGTACATAATCGTATGAAGGCCGCAAATCAAATATTGAAAAATTACATTTGCACATCCTGATGTAATTCCAACAGTTGCCCCAGAAGAAGAGAGTGAAGATTGAGATACCTCATATAATTCTGGTAGAATTTTTCCAATTTATTCGGAGATGTTATGAATTAAACCTTGATGGTTTGCTCAAAAGGTATGGAATAATCTTTGAAAAATAGATCAAATTTTTAGTGAGTATTTACCCAGTGAATTTGTGAAAGAATTTCAACTTTTGGATGTTAAAAACACGATTAAAAATTTACACTATCCAAATAGTGAAGAACTAAAAAATAAAGCACTATATAGACTATTTTTTGATAGATTACTTAGAATTCAAATTTTTTCTTTGCAAAATAAATTAAATTATCAGTGAACTATAGATGATTTACCTATTAATGAAAATCCTCATTGGGAAATTTTGAAACCAATAACTGATTTATTACCATTCCAGTTAACTGTAGCTCAAAAAAAGGTTATAATTCAGATTCTTGAAGATTTTCATAGAAACAGTCCGATGTTACGTTTACTCCAATGAGATGTTGGTAGTTGAAAGACTATTGTTGCTACAATAGCAATGTGGTATATCTGGAAACAATTTCATAGTCAATCAGTTTTACTAGCTCCATTAGAAGTGTTAGCAAATCAGCACCATAAAACATTAGCTAAGTTCTTATTACCTTTATGATTACGCGTAGAACTATTAACATGATCCTTAACTAAGTGAGAAAAAATTAAAGTAAAATCTGATTTAAAAGAATGAAAAATAGATGTGTTAGTTACTACTCATGCAGTTTTACAGGATGATGTAGATTTTAAAAATCTAATGTTTGTTTGTATAGACGAACAACATAAATTTTGAGTAAAGCAGAGGGCTGTGTTCAAAAAATTCAACTCTCCTCATATTTTACAAATGACAGCCACCCCAATTCCTCGTTCAATGGCTTTAGCCTTCTTTGGAGAATTTGATGTAAGTATAATAGATCAACTACCCGAATGAAGACAAAAGATTGATACAAAAGTTATATCTGCTAATGAATGGATTAAACTAAAACCTTGGATATTACAAAAAATAAATCAATGACAACGTGTATTTATAGTTACACCTTTGATTGAAGATTCTGAAAAAATGGAAGAAGTACAATCTGCCGTAACTGCTCATGCTGAAATTTGTGGATTATTTGAAGAATTACCTAATGATGAAATTGCATTATTACACTGAAGATTATCTTCCAAGGAAAAAGATGCTGTAATGCAAAGATTTAAAGATTGAAAAGCGAAGATATTGGTATCAACCACCGTAATTGAAGTTTGAGTAGATATACCAGAAGCTACTATTATGGTGATAAAAAATGCTGAACGTTTTTGATTATCACAACTGCATCAATTAAGATGAAGAATTTGAAGGTCTGAATTAAAATCTTATTGCTTCTTGGAAACCGAGAAAAAATCTGGCGATGCTTATAAAAGATTAAAGATTATGGAAGAAGTTTCAGATTGATTTAAATTAGCTGAATATGATTTAAAAAACCGCGGCTCATGAGAAATATTATGAACCATGCAGTCATGACAATCTGATATTCCCATTGAAATTTTATCTGACCTAAAGTTCTTGGAAAAAGTTCAAGAATGAGCTAAATGGATATTAAAACGTTATCCTGATTTAAATGAACTATCAGCATTACAAAATTTCTTAAATGAAAAAATGTGAGATATATTAGCATAAAAATAATTAGAAATAGATGGAACAAAGATCTGTTTCCCCAAAAATTTTCTTTCTCGGCTCTATCATCATTTTTTTGTCCACATCCATAAAAAAACACCATATTGAGATACAATGTGGTGTTAGATTTTAGTCGTTACTTGCTGAACTAGCAAGTATAATAAGAAACAAAAACAATAGTACCATGAATACCCATGGCCACTTTATGAACATGAATACCATTGCAGTGACAAAGGCTATCCATTTCATAACCCTTTTTAACCTACATTTTTGAACAACATCCATATAATTTTTTATTTACGGTTGATAAAGTAACTAAATGTTTTTTAAAATCAAGATAAAGGTTTTTTTCTAGGCAAAATTACTTGATTTTATGTATAAAAATCCTACAAATATTTGGTAGGTTTTATCTCTAAATATAAAACATGCGAACTTTATTTAAAGTATTAAGGTGATTCTTCTACTTTTTTACAATCGTGACTTGAATCATTTATATGAGAGGTGAAGTTCTTTTTGAGTGAAATTACGAATTAATTAAATCAATTGTTATACCTTGATATCTAGTATTCTGTTGATTAATGCTTTGATACTTAATCGCTACTTTTTGGGTATGAAGAGAAAAATATAAAGAGGATATAAATAAAGAACGTATAGCAACTAGATCATTCTTAATCTGATCAGTTTGCTGAATCGTATTTGCTTTACTGTACATTTTTGCAATATAGTGTAATGAAGAATTTATGAAAAAGTATAATGTCTTTTGTTTTATGTGTTTTGTGTACTTTTTTGCTAGTTTGATGTGGAAATGCTTGAAATGGTAAAAATGAATTTGTTATCGATGTTTGATGATTTGTCCTAAATTATGCGTGAGATGTAAAACTATCGAAAGTAAATTTAAAAATCGATGATTTGGCTGAAATTATTGGTTTGTACCAAGAGGTCTGAGATGGTGTTTGATACAAAGATTCTTTGCTTATTGCAAGAAAATATCATCAGTGATTGTGAATAAATGCTTTTGTGCAAGAAAATCTAGATGTATTGGAAGGCCACGAATTAGTATTATCAAATATAGATAAAGAACAAATAATATTTCAAATCGATTGAAAAGAAAAGAATGCGGTATTGGTGGAGTATGAAATTGTGGAGTGATTTGTTGAAGAAATTCCATCGTTGTATATTAGCCAATTATTTATCCCTGACTGAAATATGGTATTATTGATGTCTTTTATAACTGAAAGCTTATCCTCACATAATAGTATGTCAAAGGCGTTTAAAGAAATACAATAACCCAACTGTTTTTAATTCTTATTATGTATATGATGACAAATCCTAATGTAAATGTATGAGAAATTCCTCCTATTGGTAGTGATCAAATCTGATTAAGTCCACAAAAAATCGTTAAAGAAACAAATAAGCCTGATGTTGCTATGTTTGATAATGCTCCAAATGATGTAAGTATTGGATCTTTTTTTGGAAAAATATTCATAGGTGCAATGGTATGAGTTTGTGTGGCAGCTTTGTTGTTCGGTGCTTTAACTGCAATGTCTTCAATTACTGGATCTGAAAGTGATAGCTTAAAAATGCTATGAGTTTTATTACCAATTGTATGATTTATCGTATGATTTATATGAAATCTTGCATTAGCAGGATTATACAATATTTTCTTCAGCAAAAGATATTACAATTTTGGTAAAATGTTTTGATTAATATTTGTATCATCCTTGTTTATTTTTATATTTTTCTTCGCTATATATTCTTTATGTGTTTCTTTATTCAATAATAATGCCGTATTACTTTATTCAATATTGGGATTTCAGATTATATTTCAATTATTTATTTCTATTAATTTGATAGATTTCTTATCTCAACCTAACTATTCAGCATCTAGCCTTATGGGTAATATGCTATGATGTGTATTATCAATCGTATTACACCTCTTATTCATAAATTGATTAAAGGATGATGGAGTATTCCAAATTAAAATTTCATTAATACTTGCGTCTGCTATGATGGCATATACAATGACTGTTCTATGATCAGCATTGCGAGATGCTATATATTATAAATTCTATGAATGGTGAAATAACCCATTCTATTTGCCTTCATTAAATGAGCTTAGAGAAGAACGTAAAAAGGAAGAAGTGAAGAAAAAAGAGGAAGAAGAAGAAGTAAATGTAGAAGTGAAGTAATCTAGTTTATCATAAAATTACACTATAATGGTTCAGTCTAGTTTTTATAAATATCTTTCTTTGATTAAATTAATTGTATGATTTTTGATTCTATTTATAGATTATGTTGCAATTAATGTTTTTGAGGATCCCTTGATAGCAATAGGAATTTTATTAGTTTGATGCTTTTTGGTTGCTCGATGAGCTAGCTTTTTCTTTTTCTTATTTATACAAAGATTTTTTAAAAATACAAAAATGCAGTGAGTCACGGAATCCGACAGTTATAAATTATCGTTGCTGTTTTGAATATATGCTCTGTTGAATGTTATATTAATATTTCTGTGATATTGGAGTAAAAAACGATGAATAATATTATTAATATGATTCATTATATTGCTTTATTTCTTGATGATGGATAACTCAAAAAATGTGAAGAAATCAGAATAATGAACTATATGACAAAGTAATAGAAAAGCTAAAAACGGTTTATGATCCAGAGTTTCCATTAGTTGATATGTATACTCTCGGATTAATTTATGATATTGTTTTGAACAAAAGAAAAGAAATCTGTGATATAACTATGACTTTCACTACCCCAACCTGTCCTATGGCTGATATGATTATGGAATTGGTTAAAAATGCTGTTTTAGATGTAATTCCAGATTGGGAAGTAAATATAATTGTAAGTTTTGAACCTATGTGGGATCCTAGCATGATTAAAGATCCAGATTTACAGAAAATGTTTTTATAAATAATATTATAAGTCTATAAAAAATGAAATCAGATACACTATACATGAATATATCAAGTGACGAGATAGTTATTTCCGATTGAGAAATGAATATTTTTTTGAGTCGTAATGAAGTGGAAAAAGTTCTTTGACCAAAGTTAGTTCAACTTTTTCGTGAATGAAATTACAGTAATGTTATAGTACTTAATTGACCATGATGATTCACAAATCTTAGGGTCGGAACATTATGCATAAATATATTAAACTCATTATTAGATAATCAAATTAATATCTATGATATTTCAAAAATCAATTTATATGAAAAAGCATATAAATGATGATGTTTATGTAGTAAGTGAATAATATATATAGGTCAAAAAAGAAATGTGTGGTTGTGGGATTTCGAAAAATTAGAAAAAATATGACAATATTCTTTTGATGAATTAAAAGAAATAATAAACTACCCTATTTTTCTTGATGAAGTTATAGATGAATCTTATTATCCTGAACGATTAAAAGTATATAGTAAAATTAATCTATCATTTGATTGAAACAATATTACCATTAAAAATTGAGATAGTTCAATCATTTTCTCAGTTAATGACTTGAAGTTAGAAGCCTTGAAGTCCATATCACCAAATTATATGATGGAACCAAGTATAACATTAAAATAAAATAATAACACTTCATAAACAAAATTATAAATAATGAAAGAGCAAGATCTTAAAGAATTGGCTTCAGCTTTTGATGCAGTCTTCAATGATGAAACTCAAATCAAAGCCTGCGGCAGAACTGCCTGCATGAACCTCATCAGCTTAATGAAGAAATATTCTTCAATGGATGTTGGGGATGAAAAGACAGGCAACATCAACTTCGAAACCATGAAAAATGAGTACCTGAGGATTCTTAGGACTCATATTCGTGGCTAGCTAATAATTTCGCGTTAGACTTATGGTCGAACGCGATTTTTTATACTATAACTTGATAAAAAATAGCCAATTTTTATACTACTAAACAGTTTAGATTTAAAGATAATAATGGTTGATTTGAATTGAAATAATAATTCTAAAAATACTCTATCAAGAGCTTTAATTTTTGATTCAGTTTTTGATCTATATAAATGAGTATTAGCATACGTAAAAGTGGTTGATTGAAGTTTTAAAGCTTGAACTCCTGTTTATCTTATACACTCACAAACTGAATTTACTCCAACCGAAGTTGGATATTTTCAACCTGATTATAAAGCAGATAAGCAATTATCAGAAGGTCAGATTTGATATATTATGACTTGAGAAAAATCAGTTAGAGATGTAAAAATTTGAGATACAATGATTTCTTGATATTGATCACTCAAACAAGAATTACAAAAGATTGAACAACAAAAAATAGAAAGCGAAGAAAAAAGCAGTTTATTATTCAGCGAAGAGATAATCCCATGATTTAAAAAGATGACTCCTTTTGTTTATGCTGGAGTATACCCTATTGATTCTACCGAATATGATAAATTGAAAGATAGTCTAGAAAAGCTTTCACTCAATGACAGTGCGATTGAGTATGAAATGGAAGATTCTGGTGCTTTATGATTATGATTCCGTTGTGGATTTCTATGAATGCTACATATGGATATCATCAAAGAGAGACTTTGGAGAGAATATTGATTAGATACGATATTTACTATTCCTACAGTGTTATACTTAGTTAAATCTAAAAATCTGAATATACCTCAAATCAAGACTTGAGCAAATTTGAAAAATCTGGTTCAATCTGGTTTATATCAATATGTTTTAAAAGAAATTTGAATTAAACTCACCCACCATCAAAAACAACGTTTGGAAGATAATCAATGAATCACTTCTGTGATGCAAGAAGAAACCTTCTGGGCAAGACTTGCAAAAGAATTTCAGCCTTGGATAGTGGTAAAATCATGATCTGAAATGATTGATCAGTGAATGATAGATAAAATTTTTGAGCCTATTGCTGAAGTTGAAATAGTTTGACCAAAAGAATATGCGTGAAATGTAATGGCATTATCGCAAGAATATAGATGAAACTTAAAGTCTATGGAATATTTGGATGAAAGTCGCGTTGTATGGCATTATGATTTACCCATGTGAGAAATTATTATTGATTTCTATGATAGACTGAAATCTGCCACAAAGTGATATGCTACAATGAACTATGAATTTAAATGATATGAACAATCAGATTTAGTCAAATTGGATATATTTATCAATAATGAAAGAGTTGAAGCTTTAACTTGGGTTGTACATAGAGATAAAGCTTATTATCTTTGACGTGATGCAGTAGAAAAATTAAAAACTTTGATTCCTAGACAACTTTTTGCTATACCTATTCAAGCGGGGCTATGAACTAAAATAATAGCTCGTGAAACAATTTCTGCAATGAAAAAGGATGTATTAGCTAAATGTTATGGTTGAGATGTTTCGAGAAAAAGAAAACTCCTTCAAAAACAGAAGGAGTGAAAGAAAAGGATGAAAGCCATTTGAAATGTAGAAGTTCCTACTGAGATTTTTGTTAAAATGATTACGAGAGATTAACTCTTTATACTTTTTCTATTTCAAAAATGAGGAATGAGTACGAAATGAAAAATGTTTTTAAAATAGTAGCCATATTACTTATTCTTCTGCCACTATGATTACTTCTTATAATTAAGTGATGAGCGGAACCATATAACTTATTTATTTTCATATTAATATGGCTAGCATTCATTGCAATACTTTGTTGGTCTCTTTTCTACAATTTAAAAATAATATTAAAAAGAGTAAAAGGTTATCGTGCAAAAAAATTATGAAATCTAAAAGTAATTAATTTAAAAGTTACTTGATTTAAAAAATCAGGTGATGAAATTTGTTTTTATACATATGATTGATTAAAAAGATATGATAGTGAATACTTCGACTGTATCGTTAAAAACTATGATTGGGATACTTCAGAGTTTCTTGAGAGAATGCATATAGTATATTGCCCATTAGATATAAATATTACACTAAAACAAATGCAAGAAAAATCATCATCAGACTTTGAATTAAATTGATTCGAAAAACATATTGTTGATAATATAATTTGAGGCGTCATATGAACTTCAAATGATAATTCTAATGAGGATAATAAATATTCGGACTATGACGAGTTGGACGAAGAATATAAAGCAAATTATGAACAGACTGAAAAAGATAAAGATGAAGATGATGTCTACATTGAACCTACCATTTCTACAAAAATTACAAAATATAATTTATCAAAGCTTAAAGAAATTTATAAAGATTTGCATGATAGTTTATGAAACAAAAAACCAAGAAAGCCATATATGAAATTAAAAAATTGAAAACTTATTCATGTATGAGACCATATAAATGTTCATGTAGACCAGAATAATCCTGATATTTATCGAATTGATACTGAAAAATACTATAAGTAAAAAAGCAATAATAAGGCATATTATATTTATAGAAAAGATCCAATGTTCTTTTCTTTATATGAAAAAATCACAACAAAGCTAAAATTAATATGAAAACTTAAATTGTTTTTCAGATTATTTTCTTCTTTACTCTATATTAATTAATCTTTAAAACAACGAACCGAAAAAGCAGCAGAGCGATAACTCCTTTGATCTGTGGTTACTCTAGAATTAGATGTAGTTGTGAACCATGATGGGCTGGACGATCGATAATATCATGCACTTCATTTATCATGAGGAGTCACATCACTATTAAAACGAAGTCATCATGCCCACGGCAATAACAAATCATCTCTTAATTTTTGTCATAAATAAATTCAATCATTTTCTAATTCTTTTGGAAATTCAATTGATTTTCGGACAGAAATAAGCTGTTTCCATTCTAAGTAACTTGGCACATGGAATCACTCAGGACATGGTCATTGTCTTTCTTCTCTTGGATTTCATGTATCTCAAACGTAATCTTCTAAACTATATTCACCAAAACAATCACGAGGAGCTCAATATTTTTCTACTTCCTCTGGCATTAACTTATCATCTCAACTTCATCACCAAAGATTATCATTATTAATTTCCATATAATCGTAATTATGATAATTAACAAGCTGATCATATCATCACGACCATGTATACATTACATCATTTTCATAAGGATTTTTAGGTCAATAATCTAAAGCTATATCTGCGGGAACTTTGGATTCTCCTGTTTTTATTCAGTCTTTTGGAGAAAATCCATGATTATTTCATCGTTGAAAATAATATCAAAACGATTCTTCTCATGTTCAAGCTACATCTGCTCATAAGTTTCTATCCATTATAGTCATAGATTCTTTTCAACTATCTATTGTAATTATTCATTCTTCAGAATTATGTTGTATTCAAAGTTGTTCAATACTTATCTCTTTAATTTTAGGAAAGTTATTATTCAAACTATCTTGGTAATAGATATGGCACGCCAATTTTGATGCTTCTACGATAAAACTTTTAGCATTAGGTAATGATCAGATAAATCTGGATGCCGATTTACAGTCAAATTCTATTGTTTTATCCTTTGGAAATAAATAAAGAGCTTTTTCAAATCATTCACCAAACACAAAAGGAGGAATGATATCCCCAGATAAAGTTTCTTTTCTATTGAGTTCTATTATACAATTATTTTCCCAATTTTTAATAGGTTCCATAACAAAAGGATATGGATTCACATTATAAAAAGCTGATGCATTATTCACTGTTGAGTATGTAACTGTAGGAAAATATTCTCAATCTTTTTCATATCACTCTTTTGTAACATCTCATGAAAACATAGGAAAAGAAATTCAGTTATCTTTGATTCTTTCATAGCATTGAATGTATGACCCAAAAGCATTCGATATCGCTATTTCATTATTACGAGCAGAAATAGATAATCATCAATTATTTAGGAGTAATCTCCCACCATTGTCTTCTAAGTTAAAGTCTCCATTTTGAATTTCAGAATTTGTAGTAAATTCAAAATTAAGTGATTGAAATATATCTTTAAAGGATACTTTCAGCATGTAGTAATATTGATCATCTTCTTTTCAAAGACTAATTATTTCTATAGGAACATTGTTCTTATTTATAACATCGATAATTTCTCATGAAAAAATAATAGAATCTACTGTAAAGTTAGTCATACTTTCATTACTTTGGGGACTTGTTTCATTATTCAAAGAATTATTACATCCAGCAAGTAATAATCCACCAACTAATAAAGTAACTAAAAATAAGATTTTTTTCATTAAATTTACGAATTAATTATAAAGGTACCTCACAAGTCATTACTTTAAATTTAGTAGTTGTAGTAGGTTCATCAAAACTATAAGAACTGAAATTCTCTAATGTATAAGGAGGAATAAGTTCTCAATCTACATATCTTTTTACTATTAATTTATCTCATTCTAATCAATAAACAACCCATCTTCATTGTTTTATGGGATTTGGCCAGTAATATTCACCAAACATATTTTCAGATTGTCATAACATATACAATTTATCATCTACTAATAATACTGTTTCATAAGGACCATTTATAGGATATCTATATCAATAAATGTAGTAATGATTTTCATTTTCTCAATAACTTGGTCTGTAGAATTGCTCACAAATATCACCGTTACAGAAATAATATCAACACTCATTTCTAAATACTTCCTCATCAGTTCTTGCCTCTAAAGTATCAATCAATGCTTTCTTCGTTATTCAATGTTTATACCAAAAAGTTGCTAAATCCTCAAAATCTCCAGATAATGATTTAATAATTCATGCTCTGGGAGATTTACAAATTATTGGATAGTCTTCATCAGCAACTATATCAAAATATCAAATAATATCCTTTGTTATATATAAGTGAGGCATAACTCATCAACATCATCCTCAATTCCACGAATAAGCTGTTCATTCTTCATAAGTACAATTTTCTACTACATTATCTATATATGCATATTCAGTACTCAAATCTATATCAATATCATCACATTGAGGAATGTTACTTCTTATATCTTCTAAGAATTGATTATAACTATCATCACTTTCATTAACATTACGATAGAAATCATAGACGTCTCAATTTGAAGTAGTAATTTTTAGTCACCATTCTGAATCTAAGCTAATTTTAGCATTAGATAGATCAAACTTTCTTTCATATTCCATTAATTTTTCAGAATCATTACATCCTGTAAGCAACAAACCAGATACTAATAAAGTTATAAATAATCAGATTTTCTTCATGATTTTATCTTAACTAAGTTATAAAGTCTCTATTTTACCAAATATAGATGGATAATTTTGAAATCTTATTTTATAATACCTTCATTTATCATTTGCAAGTTCAAAAAACTGTATAAGAGATTCGTTTACAACACTATAATCATCTTCATCATCAGAGAAACATTTTACATTTCTTATTGTGGTACTATATATTCAATCATCAATAGGATTAACGATATAGTATCATTTTCCATCAGCTCATTTAAGTCAATCCATTAAAACTCATGATTCTAATAAACATCATGGATTTAAATGTCTTTGCTTTATAACATCTTCTAATGATTCATTTTCTCATTTTGAATAAATTTTAATATATTCAACCCAAGATGGAGGAACATTATCTTTTCATGTTTTTCTAATTTCTACTCAATTTCTAACAAATAAGTTATATGGATCTGCTGCAGGAAATTCGTATCTCCATCCAAGAGGAGTTGATATCTTTATTCACAGATCATTGAATGAATAAGTATATCATGTTTCATTTTTAACATAACGACCATCCTCCAACTCTCATTGATAAACAAATGAATCAATAATTGGTTTCTCTTGATATCCAGAATATTGGAGTTCATTTGGAATATTGTTTCTTTTTATGAAATATTCATCTTTTACGTTTCATAGCTTATTAATAGAAGAAATTTCTCATATTTTTGCATATGTTCAAAGCTCTGCATCATCTATTTTTCAATCAAACTCTATTCATAGTAAATCTCATCTTTCATATCATACACTCTTTATCTCAACTCCTTTATTTATAGGAAGTCACGATGTATTTGGGTTATACACAAAGACAATACTTGTATCATCATAAAAATTTGGATCAACTACTATTCACACAAAGTTTGGAGTAGTTTCATAAACTCTATACGATGGATCATCACCATCCATTGCACTTCTCATGAGCATTATCATAACATATCATCTCAATTCTTGTAAATTTGGGTCAGGATTTGTGATTACTCATAGATTGCTTAATATCTTTATGTGTGTAGAATAATATGCATCTTCACCATCTTTTATATTGTATAACAATCTTCAAATTGCTGTAGCAAATTCGGCTCTAGTAACTGTATCATAAGGTCTAAACTCATCAATTCCAACTCCCATAATTCATAATTTACATGCGTTTGATACTCAATTATCATAAACACCATCCAAATCTGTTGAAACATCAGAGAAAGAACAGTTTTTAGATGTATCAATCTCTTTATTTAATATATTAATTGCATAATTTGCAAGCATTTTAGCCATAGATATTCTATTTAATTGATCTTTCATATGAGCTTTATATATTGTATCCATAGTTGTGATGCCATAATTATGTGCAAAATTATAGGCATTATTAAATTCTCTAGTAAATCAGTTTTGCATAATTTCATTCTGGTTTCATAACTCATAGAAATCAAAGTTAATTTTGGATTCTTCCGCAAAAGTAAAAGGAAACATAAATAAAGACAATCACAGCAATAGAGAATATTTCTTCATTTCTAAAAAAACATAGAATAAAAGCTAATTAATAGCAATAAGTTATATATATATATGCAGATTTTTCAACGTTATTTCTTAACCTTCTTGAATTCAGATTTCAGTTCTTTTCTCATCTGTTGCTTT
>FLNW01000400.1_pt1 | contig 21139 bp, 16 predicted proteins | sample 1140371 | NCBI WGS metagenome assembly FLNW01 (sample SAMEA3878170, study PRJEB12797) | bioreactor metagenome | biome: Moose rumen | place: Sweden | collected 2011-10
TTCTATAGAAATCCGTACAAAATGAGCTGTTGCTAACAAATAAATCTGCCATTTTTGAATCATTTTTAGCTCATAATACATAGTATTTTGAAAGTTTTTGTTCTGTTGCCGATTCAACTTTTTTAAATGCGAGACATCCATGCCAAGTTTGGATATAGAATTGTTGTTTTCTTTTTCTAATTCAGTAAGGAAATCTACTGTTATTTATCCATATTTTTGCTGTCGCAAGATGATATAAGCATTTAATAGAATTATATTTTATATAGTTAATTTTTTCAGGTAAAGTTTTTATATATTCCTCTCTTGTTGCTCGATATATCTCATAATCATATTTTATTAATTCATTACATATATATTTACCCATATCTCAGTACCCCTTTCCTCCATAACTTACGATTACAATTTTCTTATTATTGATTTTGAATATTGAAAAAAATGATAAAAATGTGTAGTAATATATAGTTCTAGCTAATGTATATAAACAAAGCAACAGATTATAAATAAACTTATGTTTTATTATTAATTTTATTATTTTCTCTTTCATAAAACAAAAAAATCCAACGAAATAAATTCGCAGGATATTCCATAAATGATTTGGCAACTTCACTATATCTATGATTGTTAGAATTTCAAGATGATTTTTACTCAATTATTTCCATTAATAATTTGAAATTGTATGTCATAACTTTTGAATCTTCAAGCGATAAATATCATTCTTTTTGTAATATATCCAAATATCTATAACATAGAGCTCTACTCAGTCATACATTTTCAATAAATTCAGCTACGGTAAATATGGGCTTTTTGAATAAGAAATCTAGTATTTCCAAATATTTTCTAGAATTTATTATGGATTTTATATTATTTTTCATGTTTTCGTAAAGTAATTGCATGTCTTTTATTCTTTCAGTATTGTGATGAACCTGACCGACAACTCAATTTAAGAAATATTCAATCCATCATTCTCGATTTAATTCATGAGTTACTTTTCTGAGTGCTAATACATATCCATATTTGTCATATTCAAAATATTCACTCATATAGAAGCTAGGATAACTTAATAATCATTTTGAATATAAGAATAACGGAATTAATAATCTTCCAACTCTTCAGTTTCAGTCTAAAAATGGATGTATACTTTCAAATTGTGAATGAATGATGGCGACTTGCACCAAGGGATCTTCCTCATCATATTGAAAATATTCTTCTAAATTTTTCAGATATTTTTCTATCTTTTCAGGTGCCGGTGGTAAATATTCAGCTGTTTCAGGAGTGGATCAATATGTTCAAATCCAATTTTGTTTTTTTCTAAAATTTCATCTATCTTTATTTGTTCATCTTACTCAATCTAATAAAATTTTATGAATATCCTTAATTAGAGAAAGAGATAAACTTTCTTTTTGAATTTTATCTGTCGCGTATAATAATGCTTTTTTATAGTTGATAACTTCTTGAATATCTGCATAATGTTTATTATTCTTTTTCAAAGAATCCTCATATCTAACCACTTCAGAAAAAGAAGTCTGAGTTCATTCTATACGAGACGAAGAAACTGATTCAGAAGTTCTTAAACTTCAGAGTAATATTTCTGGATTTGTTATACTCTGAATTAATCCATCATATTTAGCAAGTTCCCTATTAGCTAAAATTATAAGTTTATTCAGCTTATTATAATCTATATTTTTTAGTGGTAATGTGGGGATTCTAAAATTTGGATGTTGCATTTTTATTCTATGTTAGACATAAAACTATAGTTATATTATAGTCATAATTATAAAATTTTCAATGTTTTGTTCACTTTTTTAATATTTAATGAATAATTTTAAAATTTTTATTCACTCCAGTATACAATTTTTTAATTTTGTTCACTTTTTTATAATTTCGTAAACAAATTTTATTTTTTTAATTGTCTGAGTTTACTTATTCTTAATGTTAAATAATTCCAATTATGCGTATACTAAACTTTGATTTTGAAGCTGTAGATACTGTTTTTTGAGCCTATAAGTATCTTTAAATATTTCATATTGTCACTCAAAATATATAAAAAATTATATATTTCAGATGATGAAATTGTAAAATTTTTTAAAATTACAAATTTAATTATGATTGAATCTTATCAATTACAACATTCCATAATTCATCAGAAATTTCGTCAATAGATTTTAATTTTCAATTTGGTGCGCTATCTATAATTGTTCGATTATATTTATCAGCAACATATTTATAAGCTTCGGCAGCATTTTTGAGATGATTTAAATCCGCTTCGTGAATGTCTCTTTTTTTGTTTGTGTACTCTCTTTTTCATTTCTGATCCACTAATTGTTGTCCGATTTCTGTTGGCATATAGAGTAAGATATTCATATCAGGCCTAGGAATTCAGAATAATCAATATTCGAATTCATCTAGCCATTCAAGGAATTTATCTCTCTGAGTTAAGTCGTGGATTTTTCATGCTTGATGTCACATATTTGATGAAACATATCTATTTGAAATTACGATTTTTCATTCTTCTAGTCGTTTCTTAATCCTTGGAGAAGCTTCATATCTATCAATAGCGTAAAAAACTGAAGCTCTATAAGGTCAAACTTCATCAGCCGTTCATAGATTTCAGTTGAGATATTCTTCTACCATTCATGCGGATTTTTTTCAGTATTGTGGAAAATCTGCGATTTCTACATCGTATCACTCCCATTTTAGTCTTTCCACTAAAAGTTTTGTTTGAGTTCCCTTCCCGCTTCAATCAGTTCCATCGATTACTATGAATATTCCTTTTTGCATTTATGGTACAATTGAAATAAAATATTATAATATCCTCACCGCCTTCAGGCGGTGGGAATATAAGTTTGTATTAAATTCCCTTTCCACTTCAGTCGGTTCAATCAATTACTATGAAGAGTCCTTTTTGCATTTATGTATGATAGAAAGTAAATCAGATGCCTCCCTTTGGTAAGGGAGGTGGCGAATGAAATGAGCCGGAGGGATTAAATCCCATTGTCGCTACGCTCCTTCCCCCTTACCAAAGGGGGAATTTTTTGTTTGTCGTTCAGAGGCTCATTTATGAGCCGAAGAATCTAGAAAAGCTTATTTGTTTATCCTGGATTCTTCGTTAACACTCAGAATGACAACTTATACCTAAGATTCTTCATTTCACTTCGTTCCATTTAGAATTGCAGTTTCTATTTTACTTTTACATTGTATTTAAGTGAGACTTTTTCTCTGATGTCTTGATGAAATTTTAACATAGAGTCTGAAACTATTACGTCTTTATTTCATACAGGATTTCGCATTCTTTTTAAACGAATGATCGCTTTTTGTGTGTGTTTCACAGTCCATTCAAAAATGTTTCAAAGCAATCATGTCCCTAGAGTTTCCATTACGTTTTTGAGTTTAGTATTTCATGAAAATGGATTTATTCACAGTGAAATTGTTTGTTTTTCTTGATAATTAGGTAAGATTCATTTTACCCGTTTATTGCTTTCAAAAAAGGAGTTGTTTATTTCTTCGTCAGGTTGATAGATTAAGACTAAGTGAGCTATTCGGTATGCTAAATAAATATCAAGTGACGGTAAAGAAATCGGATATAAATTTTGTGAATCAGATGTAATAAAGAACGAGAGACAGATTTTTTTTCTAGTTTTTTTTCAAAAACGTTTTGCTCATTTTAGCATAAATAATATCATACTTCGAAATTTAACTGTCCAAATTCTTCACGGTTCAGCGATGATGAATAGGTCTATATCTGAGTTTTCATCTAAAGCATTAAAACTAATTGAATTACAAAGAAAAATCTGCTGGATGAAAGGAATAGATTGAAAGGTAGATTTGAGTCTTTTGATTTCTTTTAGATATTCATCCATATATTCAGATTTTTCATCTCGTGAGAATGAGTTTCATCATTCAGTTTCATCTATATTTTTTAGTAGTTTGTTTGTATTTGTGTGTTCAGTATCAGAGTATTGAAAAAATAAGTCAGAATTTTTTGGAACTGGATAATTCATAATTTCATAAAATCTAAGGTATGGTTGGATAGATAGATTTTTATATAATTTTAGTACTCTTTGCATACTGTTGGATCATCATTATCATAAACTCTACAATTTTCTCGGGTTTTGCAGATATTGTCTTCTGTTCCATCAAAAAAGTATCTACATTTTTTAAATGATATTGTCTGAGAACGTGCATCAACCTGTCGTTTACCTATTTGCTTTCAACATATTCCATTTGTACAAGAACATGATGCATCTCAGCATAGCAAAATGATTATATCTCATGTCAATAATTTGGTGTCATCTTCATTTTTTCAACTGTTATCTTTGAGGAAAAATACTTTTTCGGCTTTAACTTCTCTAGGAGTGAATCATTTATTCATTCTGATAAATTCAATATTTCATGTGTATTGTCATCCACTTCGATAAAATCTTAAGTGTGATTTGCCATGGCGGCATGTGTTAGACACGTTGATTTTTTGGTATTCTTGGATATTTAAATCGGGGTCATATACTCAAGAGGAAAAATATCCTGTAGCATATCATAATATTATCTCGTTACATAAAAATCAGCTTAAAGCGCCCTCAAAAGAGCATCTATTTTCAGAATTGGTGTTTCATCATGTTAATTGTATGTAATAATATGTAGGGGAAAATGTTTTATTGTTTGTAAGTCTAAGATTTTTACTAGTTAATGCAAAATATGCATAATTACCTAGGGTTCATCACAATGCATTTGAGCATCATTCAGCTTCAATTGTTTTTGCACGACTTCCGCTGTTTCATAGATATATAGTCATTCATAACATCAAAATTCATATTATGGCGATTACCATAAGTAATTCTACGAAAGTGAATGAGTTTTTTTTGTTTAATGACACGTTTAGATAGATAGTAGATAAATTATAGTTTTAAAATAATGTTTTTTCGTTTGGTTGCAAGTTGTATCTTATATTCAATCATGCTAAAATAAGGATGTATTTTTTGTGTTATTTGAGGTAGCTTTTTTTTCTGTAGGCTTGGATAACTCAATGAATTTTTGAACATCAAATGTATAATCTTCGTTATCCATATCAACTTTTTGGAAATGTAATAGATACAGCAAAACTAAAGCTGTCATTCTAACATCGTTTTTACAGTATTCTTGGATTTTTTTCAGGATTTTATTATCGTTTGATGATTTTCGTTCTTTCCATAAACTTTCAACATCAGCTCATGAATCCAAAGTCTTTTTGACTCAAACTAAAGAATCGGAAACTTTATTTAATCACATTCTTCTTCCTGTGAGCTGTGAGAAGAAAACATATAAATCTAAACTTTTTTCGTTTAAAATTTTTACCTCATTTTCGCTTAGTCAAACATTATATGCACTTACTGGATTATCGAAATAAATCTGATTATATCCGATGATATATCCATCAAAATCGAGCATTTTTTGGACAAAATCTTTCAGATCTTCCATCATAATACATGAATATGTCATTTTACCAGGTTCGTTTTCTTCCATACTAAATCATAAATAATATTCAGGAAAGTTTGTTTCGCTCACTTCTCATGAAATTAAAGCTGTTTCAATGTCATATACTAAATAAGGTTTTCATAGTATATCATAAAATTTTCATCCGACGAATGCATCCATAAGAATTTGTTCAATTGTTTTTTGTCAGATTTGTCTTTGTTTTTTTGAAATATAACGAATCATAAGGCGGTTTAACTCTCATTTTTCGTTTGATGGAATTTGTATTTGAATATTATCCACTTCATCACTAATATGTATTTGATTATCTATTAATTGTATTGTTATCAAAGGATTTCATTTATCAAAATACATTATTTCATTTCATTCACGAAATGCAATTTTGAAAAAATCATTCACTCATTGGCATTTCTCTCTTTGAATGATTGTGTGTAAATGAGGAATGAGATTGTTTTGGATTGTGGATAATTCTTCTAGTGTAAATTTCTTGTACATTCAATTGCCTTATAAATAATGAAATAATATATGTAACTTGTAGAGAAAAAAATCTGAAATTCAAGTGATAGAAAATGTATATTTTTAAATAGTAATGCCATGAAAATGTTCCGATTTTTTTGACTTTTTTGATGATTGTGTGTATAATTCTGTAGATAGTTTACATTGTATATAAAAATATGCCAGATTTAGGAGAAAAAACATATGAAGATATAAAAAATAATGAGTCTGTACAATCGGATGAGAATTTAAAACAACTTATAAAAGAGATAGATGAAATCAAAAATGGTATTCAATATGATGATAAGATTGAGTGAGTTTTTGCTGAAACACCTGAATGACAGGCATTAGAAACTTCTTTGAATCAATGATTATTTGATTCTCTTAGTAAGCAAGATAGTTGAACGCTCAATATTATATATGGAGAGATAAAGAAAATAAGTGAATATCAAAATTTAAATTTGAGTGAAGATGTAAGACAAAGTGTTAAAAATTTATTACAAGTTTTTACTCAATTTATAAATAATTATTATAGTATAAAAGAGGATGGTTCGAATTCCGTAATGAATGTGGATGATAAAAATCATACTTGAGAAAGTAAAGATACCCAAGCATTGGAGAATCGTAATGATTTAACGCCTGAACAAGTAGATAATATAAAAATAATAAAAGATGAACTTGGAATTAATCTTTCTTCTGAAGATATTGATGTAATAAAAGATATTAATCTTACAGATAATCAAATAGAGAATATTAGAAATATAAAAAAACAAATGGATGATATTTGAGTCACTATAACGGTTCGGGATATAGATTATATTAAAAATATGGAGGGAATAAAATTAACACAAGAAGAGGTGGTTAATATTAAAAACTTAAAAACTGGACTTTGAATTAATATTTCTGTAGGTGATATCGATGAGGTAAAGGATTTGATATTAACTCCTGAACAGGTGGATAACATTAAAAATATACAAAATCTTTGAATTAAAATTCCTATATGGGATATTAATAAGGTAAAAAATTTGGTATTAACTCCTGAACAATTAGTTAACATTAAAAATATACAAAATCTTTGAATAGATATTTATGCTTGGAATATCGATGAGGTAAAGGATTTGGTGTTAACTCCTGAGCAGGTGGATAACATTAAAAATATACAAAATCTTTGAATAGATATTTATGCTTGGAATATCGATGAGGTAAAGGATTTGGTGTTAACTCCTGAGCAGGTGGATAACATTAAAAATATACAAAATCTTTGAATAGATATTTATGCTTGGAATATCGATGAGGTAAAGGATTTGGTGTTAACTCCTGAGCAGGTGGATAACATTAAAAATATACAAAATCTTTGAATAGATATTTATGCTTGGAATATCGATGAGGTAAAGGATTTGGTGTTAACTCCTGAGCAGGTGGATAACATTAAAAAGATAAAAACTGAACTTTCAATGGATGTTTTTGTTTGAGATATTAATGTAGTAAAAGATTTAAAATTAACTCCTGAACGAGTAGCTTATATTAAAAATATACAAAATCTTTGAATTGAATTGAGTATTCGGGAAATTGAGCCGATTTTAAATAATATTGATGTATTAGCGGTAAATAGTGATAATTTCTATGAATGATATGATTATACTCAAGAAGAAATGCAATCTCATTATCATTATAAAAAATGAAGGATAATAGAGAATATTCAATCTTATGTGCAAAATGTTATTGCTCAAAATAGAGACATATGAAAAGGTGAGATATTACCAAATATAAGATCAGATTTGATTACATTACCAATTGAGGAAAGAATAAAAATATTATGATGAATAAATAAAATTGTAAATAAATTTAATACAGTTCGTAAATATCTAGATTTTGAAAAATGACCATACAAAACTCCGAAAGAACTGCTATGCGCAATGCGTTGAATTACAGATAAAAAGATGATGGATAAAATAACAGATAATATAACTGTAGTACAACATTGAGCTTGAATGAGTTTCTTTGTTTGAAATAGGACATCTTATCAAATTATATACGATAATAGTTTAATTGATTCCGAACATAGAACATCATGATTTAATGTGGTAGCGTCAGAGGTGAAAGATCTTGAATGAACATTGTCAGTAGTTAATTCTAAAGATCCTAATGAGGATACAAGTAAATATGAATATCGAACCATATGGCATGAATGACAGCATAATCGAAATACGTATTTTATGTGAGATAAAGAGTGAACACCTATTACAAGGGCAAAAGATGAAATTACAGCATATTTGAGAGATGGATGGCGCAGTATAGAGAGGATAAAAGAAATACTTACAAAAGACTGAGGTTCATATCAATATGATCTAGAATGAAAAGAACGAGAAAATCATAAGAGGCAAGTATGAGAATTGATAGACTATGTAAATGATTTAATAGAATTGACTGAGAATGTTAATACTTGATTAACGAGGGATAAGGTTATTAGTATGTTGAGCGATACTCCAGTAGATAAGCGACAAGATTTACATTCAAACGTTATGAAGGCTGTAGAAAAGCACGGTAATGAACCAATTTTGCAAGAATTTTGGCGAGCATGAACTGCAGAAAAACAAACAGAAATAGATGAAATTATGCTTGCAAATTCTATAGAAGAAATTAAACACATATTAAATAATCCAAAATATAGTCATATATCACGAATCCCTGATAACAAATGATGAATAGAGGTTTCTGCAATAATTGTGGATTTAGCTGAAGAGGCGAAAAAGGGCTCTGAGTGCGTAAATGATACTGATTTTAGACGTATAGATCAAAGTATAAGAGAGAAAGTATGTTTACTTATTCTTCAAACTTTACCAGAGGATAGTAGAAACGAAGTTAAAGAACTTTATATTAAATCTTTTATTGAAAGTGAACAAGAGAAAAAGAGGGAAGAAATCGATGCACTTCTCAATAAATAGTATAGTTTTAATTGTTAATATATAAATCATGGAAAGAAAATTTGCATTTAATTATGAAGCTCTAGATAACTATATCAACGAGCAACAAAAAAACACTATAGGTCGAACAGATGGAGAATTAACAATGCTTAGAGATAATTGTAAAAAATATCTACTAGAAACAGCTGATAATTTAAAAGAGTTTGTTATCTCAATAAATGAAGACAACTGAGATATAAGTATCAATTGACAAAAATGATTGGAAGATAAATTCCGTATGATACCTACATGATATGAAATGAGTAATAAATCAAGATTATATCGCCAAGTAAAGCTTTCCATGGAATCAGCTGAAAGACTTGGTATTTTTGATCAAATTTTTAAGGAAGTTAGAGTAGAATTAGATTCTTTAAAAGAATCAATTAATAGTTGAAATTAATGTTTTTGTTAATTTCAATGATTTATATTTATTATATAATTAAATGAAAAAATAAAAGAATATTTTCCATACTTATTACTATTAATCTATATTGGATTATTGATTCGAAGTGGAATTAATCCAGTAGATAGATGAGTTTGGTCTGCAGAGGAATGAACAGTATTACTAATTGTGCTTATATTAGTTTTTACATTCAAGAAATTCAGATTTTCTAATTTAGCATATTTGATGATGTTTGCATGGATAGTAATCCATACTATTGGAGGGCATTATACATTCGAGGAAGTCCCTTTTGATTGGTTTAATAATTTGTTTGGGTTTGAAAGAAATATGTACGATAGAGTTGGTCATTTTATTATTTGATTCTATGCTTTCCCTATTATTGAATTGCTGGATAGAAAAAAGATGGTGAATAATAGAGTAATATTGTATTTATTCTGATTTCTTTTTATGGTTTCATTGGCTGGATTATATGAAATTTTTGAGTGGTGGTATGCTGTTTATTTTGATCCTGCAACTTGAGATGCTGTACTTTGAAGTCAATGAGATGTTTGGGATGCACAGAAAGATATGTTGATGGATACTTGTGGAGCGATAACTGCAATCGTTATCTATTGGATTAATTATAAATTTCTTTCAAAGAAAGAAAAATAATATGATTGAAAAAAAATCTGAAATTTTTACAATTAAATTATTGAGGTAATATTTATTTTTCAATTCATGACTTTGATGTATGTACCACTACATTGACATAGTACATTCAGCTTTTTGGAGGCTTTAGGACAACCAAAAGATATCGTAAAACGTGCTAAAGAATTATGATATCCTGCAATTGCGATTACAGATTATAATGGTATGTTTTGAGTGCCATCATTTTTTCTTGCGGCGAAAGATTCAAAAAATCCTGAAGATGAAAATGATCAATGAGTAAAAGCAATATTTGGTTTAGAAATCTGATTTGTGATGGATTTGAAATCTTCATGAGTATGAAAGAGTGTCTGAAATTTATGCTTATTAGCTGAAACAGATGAATGATATCATAATATGATGGAATTGATAGCCTATGCAAATCAAACGTGATTTACGAACGGAACTCAGAAATTGGATTTGAATGCTTTGAAAGAAAAGTCTGAATGAATTAGAATTTTTACTGGATGAGAATTGAGCTGGATTTCTAAAATGCTATCTGCATGAGAAAGTGAGGCTAAAATTAGAGAGATTTATGATATGTTGCGTGAAATATTTGGAGAAAAATGTTACCTAGAGATAACTGCGCAGGATGAAACTCTCCTGCCTATCACGAAGAAAGTAAATAAATTTATTTATAGTTTGGCTAAACAGACAAACACAAAGCTGATTGTGAATAATGATTATCGTTACTTGAAAGAAAAGGATAAAGAAGCATGGGAAATAGCATTGTCGATTAAAGATTGAACTAAAATGTATGATGCAAATCGTAGAAAACCAGCCTGAAAATATCACATTATGGATGGGGAAGAGATTAGAGAAATATGCATCAAGAATTGATATAAAGCTGAAGAAGTGGATGAATGGATGGCGAATAATTGAGCTATTGCGGAAGAATTGAATGCAAGTATGTTGCTAAATCAGAAATTATTTCCAAAATATCAAACTCCTGACTATATCCAGAAATATTATGATAAATATGCAGATACTTCAATTGAATATTAGTCAGATTTTTCTTAATTAATTATACAAAATAATCGAATGAATATAAAAGAATATATATCTTCACAGTTGAATGATGAACAGACTTTAGCAGCATTACATACTGATACTCCATCATTGATTATTGCTGGAGCGGGTTCTGGTAAAACTAGAGTTTTGACGTATAAAATTGCGTATTTATGGTGGGGATTGAAGACTCCCATTCAAAGAGTTTTGGCTGTAACTTTCACGAATAAGGCTGCAAATGAAATGAAAGAAAGATTGATAAAAATTTCGGAGGAGATTTGAAGTGAAGTGGATGAAACAGCCTCCCTTATTAAGGGAGGTGGCGAATGAAATGAGCCGGAGGGATTGAATACTTGAAGTGAAAAAAATCCCCCCTACCCCCCTTACCAAAGGGGGGCTGGAGAAATCCCCCCTACCCCCCTTAATAAGGGGGGCAATCCGAAGGATGGGGGGATTGACCCTACCGAAGGGGGGCAACATCACGATGATATAATGGATTTTTTGGTGGCTATTGAAGCGGATAAACAAGAAAATGTAGGTAATCAATATCGTTTATTCCCATATCAGATGAAATGGATCGGAACATTTCACTCAATTTTCTTAAAAATTCTAAAAGAGGATATCGATAAACTTTGAATGAAATATACCAAAGATTATACAATACTTGATCCAAATGATACTACGAGTGTAGTAAAAGAGATATTAAAAAGGCTGAACTTACAAGATGTTTTCAAGCCAAACGAAGTAAAATGAGTTATCTCGAAACTTAAAAATGACTGAATGATGCCTTCAGATTTTTTGAAATGAGTTAATTCAAATTATGATGAAACTATGTGAAAGGTTTACGAAGAATATCAAAAAACTCTGGAAACTTCCAATTCGTTAGATTTTGATGATTTACTATTACTCCCCTATTTGCTATTTAGAAAAGAGCCTCAGATTTTGCAGAAATGGCAAAATTCATTTGATTATATTTTGGTGGATGAGGCTCAGGATACGAACTGGATTCAGTTTGAATTGATGAAAATGATGAGCTGATGATGAGCAAAAATGACTTTGATTTGAGATGATTTTCAGAGTATTTATGGTTGGAGGTGAGCATTGATGGAGAATTTCTTGAATGTGAAGATGTATCGGCCAGATATTCAGATGTTTAAATTACAGATAAATTATCGTTCAAAACCTCATATTGTAGAAGCTTGAAATGCTATTATCAAGAATAATGCTCGTCAATATGAAAAGAATATTAAACCAAATAGGTCATGAACTGAAAAGGATATGATTACGATTTTTTCGCATAGTAGTGATGTAGATGAAGCTGCAAATACAATTGAATTGATTAAGAAGATGAAGAATACTTGAAAATTTAAGGAACGATGACAGGTAGCAATCCTTTATAGAACGAATTCTCAATCAAGTGTATTTGAAAGTCTGTTTATACAAGAATGAATACCTTATAAGATATGGTGAGCATTTAAGTTTTTTGAAAGAAAAGAAATTAAAGATGTATTGGCATATTTGAGATTTTTCTTGAATGATAGAGACAATTTAGCATTAAAGAGAATTATAAATGTACCAAATAGAAAAATCTGAGATACAACACGAGGAAAAATTGAAGATTATGCATTAGTTCATGAAGAAGCGATTTATGATACAATCAAAAAATTACGAAAAGCTGAAATTTTGCCTGATGAATTGAAACTTACTCCTCAAGCAATGACTGGAATCAAATCGTTCATTATTGCAATGGAGGAACTCAAAGAAGATTTGGCAGTGGAAAATCCTTCAGATTTTATCGAAGCTATGGTTAAGAAAATTAACTATAGGGACTATTTAGTAAAAGAAGAAGGTTGAGAACCTCAAGCTGATGAAAAGTATGAAAATATAGGTCAATTAATAAATATGGCGAGTAAATATATCGAAAAATGAGAGCCAACGCTTAGGCAGTTTATGGAGGAAGTTTCGCTTTTGAGTGATATTACGGAGAATGAGAAATGAGATATAGATGCTGTAAAATTGATGACGGTTCATTCTAGTAAATGATTAGAATTCCCGTGTGTGTTTATCGTGTGATTGGAAGATTGAATTTTTCCACTTTCAAATGCAACTCTAGATCCAAAATTATTGGAAGAAGAAAGAAGGCTGATGTATGTGGCAGTTACGAGAGCGAAGGATGTTTTGTTTATGTCGTATGCTCGTTCTAGAATGACTTGGGGACAAGTAAAAAACAATCCACCAAGCAGATTTTTGGCAGAATTGCCTCAGAATTTAGTTAAGAGTTATGATTTATCGTGATGATTATGAGGAGAACCTGTAAGTAATATTTCTGAATGAGATATGGTTAGGCATAAGTTGTTTGGAGTTGGTTATGTGATGGAGGTTTGGAATAATATGGCAATAGTGAAATTTCAAAATCCGAAATTCTGACTTAGAAAAGTGGAGTTAAGATTTTTGGAGTTGAGTTAAATAAATTTTTATTAATTTTATTATCTAAAATATTCAATTATGGAACGAAACTTTTTTACAATATTGGGTTTGGTTTGATTAGTTGTATTTTGTCTAATTTCATTTAGAATTATTTACAAAAAAGATCATATGTTGAAACAAGAAAAAGATGCTTTTTTAAAATACAAATTATGGACTAGAAGTATCTGAATATTGATGGTTATCTCTTTAATGTTAGCTGTAATTTTACCAAATTTCTTAGTACATTCAGTAAGAACTCCATATTGAATATATGAAGTACAACATATTATGGCAGGAAGTTGCATGTTTATATTAGCAATTTGAGCCCTTGTAATCTATTCTTTTATTGTTAAATCAACAAAGAAATTGTAATTAATTCTATATTTCATTTTTATAAAATTTAAAAATGTTCATTTATATAATTATGAGCTTCTTCTACTTCTAATTTTGTTGATGATGCTGCATTTCTAACATAGAATACTTTTTCTCAATTATGCACAAAATACGCAGGTTGATGTGCTTTACCAACACGGAAAACTAAAATTACTTTTCTTTCTATTTCTTCTCTTCTAACATCAATCAATGCTTTAAAGTTTCCGAAATTATCTCTTATCATATTATCAATATCTTTCAATAATGCATCCCATGAATTTTCTTGATAACTATGGATGTCATTATTTAATCATAATATTTCTCAATCATCCTTAACTCATACAAATAATGTTCATCAGTCTGAATTTAATAATGCAGCTAAGGTTTTCATAACTTGAAATTTTATGCTATTATCGGCTTTATTTTGATGATAATCCCATCTATATGATGATTTAAATTCAACTATACGAGATTCTCATCAAAGTATTGTTGTTGTAATAGGTTCTTCAATCTTTCAACGTCATGAAGGATTGCAAATATCATCATAGTAATCTCTAATTAGTTGCAACATTAATTCTCTTCTTGCTTCTAAGAGTTGTTCATAATCTAATTCGTAGAAGTTAGAAGGAATACAATTATCTCTTAGATTTTCAGCCCATGATATCTTTCATCATTCTGAGAATTCATCATAATATTCAGAAGGAGATTTTTTAGATATAAACTTATTATCTTTATTATATGCCCAAACCTTATTTGCTATTTGATTAATGTCTTTTTGCTTTAATTTATCTCAGAAGTTATCAATAAGATATTGTTTAGGAAAAATATGATGAGAATCTATTTCACTTTTACCATCCTTAATATCTAAGAAAAATTTACTAACAGGAATAGTTCTAAATAATACAGGTTTATGGAAATAGACTAATGCAGCATTGAAAACGACAGATAATGCTGATCTAGAAGAATCAGTCTTGATATCATTTTTAAATCTAACATTCCATGAATCAGGAGTAAGGTGAAGATTAACTTCATCTTCGAAGAATTCTAAGAATTCTTCTTTAGTTTTTTTAGTCTCTAATGCTGATAAATCTTTTCATAAAGTGGTTTCCATTGAATTAACATATTTTCATGTTAATAACATTGCTATGTAATACTTCTTTATAATTGGTGCTAATTCTTGGAAATTTAAATTATGTTCTTTTAATCATATTAAATAAAATATGTAACAAGCTACAATTAAAGAACTCTGAGTTATTAAATTATTACTAATAAATCATGCGTCCTTTAATATAGTTAAATAATCACTCCAATATGTTTTATTAGTTACTGTATCAATGACTTTAGATAACTTATCGAATCAATCTATTTGTCATCTCAAATAGTTATATATCTGATCCAATCTAGCTCTTTTTAATCAAACTCACATTAAAACTCTAACAGAATCATCTGCTGGTAACCGTGTGATATCATTTTTATCTTTTGTCCATATTGAGAAGTCTTCAATCTTTTGTTTTCATTCTCCCCAATAAACTGACATTAAAGTAAGAATAAAATCTGAATTATTAAGTTTAATTCATCAACTATTTATTCTTAAAAATATATCAGATACAACTTCTACTGATGTTTCTTTGAAAATTTCGATACATATAAAACTTTCATTCTTTATATTACTAACTTTTTGAATACGCTCAAATATTACATTATCTGGAATAATTTCATTTTTTGGTGTATTGTTTTCTTGAGTTCTTGCTTTATAAGAACTTACATATTCTGTACATATTTGAATTAAATTATTTCCTGCTATAATATCTTTTATATCATAAATCCAATCTGCTCACTTTGTTCATGCATCAGCAACCTCAAAAGTTTCTGTTAATGGGTTAAACGAAATAACTATTTTAGCATAGCTTCAATCTTGTTTTTTAACTTCTCATCAAGTAATTGCTGCATATAGAGAAGTTAATCTTTGTTGTCCATCAATAACAGAATAAGAAGGGATTTTGCTTAAACTATCTCATCAAATTGGTTTCACTCCTTCTGTAGTATCATTACTTAATAGCATAATCATACCTGTAGGATAACCTTTATATAAACTATCAAAAAGATTTCTTACACGAGCTCTTTCCCAAACATATCATCTTTGAAGATTAGGAAGTCAGATTAAATTAGATTTAATTCCATCAACTAAAGATGAGATAGGTCGTGATGTTTGTTTAAAAATAGGCATTAAATATCAAATAAATAATTTAAATATCGTTGTTTAAATTTTTAAATAAAATTTAAAGGATTACAAGACATTAATTTTATTTAATAATTTATGTCATATTGCATTTATATTATGATAAGGAGGATTTTATTATTGTAGTTTGTAAATAATTATCATTTCATTATAAAGTAGTTGTTTAATATTTTTTTAATTATGAATAAAAAGAAAGTTTTAGTTTGATTATCTGGATGAGTGGATTCGGCAGTAAGTGCTGCCCTACTTTTAAAATATTGGTTTTAGAAATTATTAAATGATTTGAAAATTACCTTAGTTTATTAAATTCTTCGTCTGATAAATTTATATCTCTTAGAATTTTTTTGAGTAATCAAATACTAATTTCTTCATTTCAGTGAAATGGAATAACCGTGGTTTCTCATGTTTGGCGATTATAGAAAAATTTATGACTTCATTTTGTTCTAATATGTTCGAATCAGAGTTTTATTACGATTTTTTCAAGTAATTTTGGTGAAATTGGACTTATTTTAGGCATATTCAATTTTCATAGAAAAATTAAACTTTTTGTTAAAGTCCTTTTTTCATAAGTCTTTCAATAGATTTATACTTCACTCAGTCACTTCTGTTAGTCTGGATAGTAATTCTGGTAAAGTTTTTGCTTGAGTGTAACATGCAGGAAGTCATACAACTTCTCAAGTGAATACTCAATTTTCATCTTTTTCGATTATTATTTGATATTTCTTTTTCATGAGAATTTTGATATTATGTAAATAACTACATTTAATTATATGTATGTATTATGTAAAAATCAATAAAAAGTTTATAATTATTGTAAATAATAGTCTTTTCATTATAAACTGATTGTTTAAATGTTTTTTTGATTATGAAAAAGAAAGTTTTAGTCTGATTATCTGGATGAGTAGATTCGGCAGTAAGTGTTGCCCTACTTTTGGAGCAATGATATGAAGTGGTATGATGATTTATGAAAAATTATGTTTCAGATAAATGAAATTGTACTACATTTAAGGATGCGGAAGAAGCTATTAAAGTGGCTAAATTTTTGTGAATAGAATTATTATCCTTTGATTTACAAAAGGAGTATCAAGAAAGAATTATTGATTATATTTTTGAGTGATATTCTAAGTGAATTACTCCTAATCCTGATGTTTTGTGTAATAATTTGATTAAGTTTGATGTGTTTTTAAATAAGGCTATGGAGCAAGGATTTGATTATATTGCTACTGGTCATTATGCTAGGATTTTTCAACAACCCTTCAGTCCTGCTCCGCAGTCCAGCTCCCCTAACAGGGAGCAAAATTTCTCCCCTGATAGGGGGAGTGGCGAAGCCGAGGGGGTTAATACAAAAGATTCTTCGTTTTGCTCAGAATGACAAGTATGATGAGAAGTGGATTCTTCGGCTAAAGCCTCAGAATGACAGATAAGATACCATTTATTAAAGTGACTAGATTCATGGAAGGATCAGAGCTATTTTCTTTCTTGATTAAATCAGTATCAACTGAGTAAAAGTATATTCCCACTTTGAGAAATGACTAAGCAGCAAGTAAGAGAAAAAGCGAAAGAAATCTGATTACCAAATGCAGAAAGAAAAGATAGTCAGGGTTTGTGTTTCATTTGAAATGTTCCTATTAGAACTTTTTTGATGCAGAAATTTCCAAATAAAGAGTGAGATATTTTAGATTTAAATTGAAAAAAAGTTTGAACTCATCAATGAGCATATTTTTACACAATCGGACAGAAACAGTGATTATGATTAAATTTTAAAGCATATGTGTATCGCATTGATATTGAAAATAATATTCTTTATGTAACTGATAAGGATGCAGAAGAATTAAAAACTAAAACTTTGATAGCGAAGAATTGGCATTGGATTTGTCCTGATATGAAAAGTGAGATATTAAATTGAAAGAAAAATCTGAGCGGGAAAATCAGATATAGGCAAATTCCTGCAGTTGAATGTAGCTTAAGGAAAATGGAATACTGAGATATGAAAGTAACTTTTGAAAAAGAGCAACGGGCTGTTGCTCCTTGACAAGTATTTGTTGCTTATGATTGAGATGAATGTCTCGGAAATGGAATGATTAGCTAATTATTTTGTCCACCAACCTCAATTTGCTAACCAGTTTTTTGGATTTACTTCAGGTTTATTATCTATTTTTGCGAAAGAGAAACTTCAAACTTCTTGTGCAGATCACATTCGTTTAATTCAGTGTCCGACGTTTATGAATGGGTTTGCGATTGTATCTCTTGCATTTCTGAATAAGTTACATCATGTATGTCGTAATGTTTCAGCGGCTCATTCTACTGCCATAATAGGCGTTGCAACTAATGATGCTGGGACTTTCCATAATTTATAATATCGTTTTCATGTAGTGAAAGCATTATGAATTGCATCCTTAATGTTTCAAGCAGTTTTTCATAATCATTCTACTGGATCGAGAACACCATAAAGAGCTGTTTTTGTAGCATCACAGACAGTGTGAATTCATGCTCCTGCTGCACGAGGTGCAACTCAAACAGTATTTAATGTTCTATTCCAAGTGTTTTTTCGAAATCACATGATTTATACAAACAATATAAATATTATATTATGATTTTATTTATTTTTTTGTAAATGTCAAATAATTGTTGACTTTTTGTTAAAAAATTAAAAAAACTGACTCACCTATCATGATGAATCAGTATTCTATTTCTTTGTTCCCCTTTACGAAAGGGGACACGGCGTAGCCGAGGGGATTTTTAAGTATGAGTTGCATAAAAATCCTCCACCGCAAGCGGTCCCTCCCGCTTTGCGAGGACTCTCGACAGGTCGGAGCCTCCTTTATCAAGGAGGAAATCTTCTCTATTTTTCGTCTTTGATCGCAGCTTGTGCAGCAGCTAATCTAGCAACTGGAACTCTGTATGGACTACAAGATACGTAATCTAATCCAACTTTATGACAGAATTCGATTGTCGTAGGATCTCCACCGTGTTCTCCACAGATTCATAAGTGGATGTCAGGGCGAGTAGCTCTTCACATTTCAGCGGCCATCTTAACTAATTTTCAAACTCCAACTTGATCTAATTTTTGGAATGGATCATTCTCGTAGATTTTTTTATCATAGTATGCAGATAAGAATTTACCAGCATCATCTCTCGAGAATCCAAATGTCATTTGAGTAAGATCGTTTGTACCAAATGAGAAGAATTCAGCCTCTTTAGCTATTTCATCAGCAGTTAAAGCAGCTCTAGGAATTTCAATCATTGTTCCAACGTGGTATTTCATTTCTACTCCAGCATTCTTGATAACTTCATCAGCTGTAGCACATACTATGTCTTTTACATATTTTAATTCCTTAACCTCTCCTACTAATGGAATCATAATTTCAGGTTCGATAGCTTTTCCAATTTTCTTTGATGTAGCTATAGCAGCTTTAATTACGGCTCTAGTCTGCATTTTTGCAATTTCTGGGTATGTAACTGCTAATCTACATCCTCTGTGTCCCATCATTGGGTTAAATTCGTGGAGTGAAGAAATGATTGCTTTGATTTCTTCTACAGGCTTTCATTTTGTTTTAGCTAATTCTTCGATATCTTTTTCTTCAGTTGGAACGAATTCATGTAAAGGAGGATCTAAGAAGCGGATAGTAACATTGTATCCATCCATAGCTTCGTATAATTTTTCGAAGTCTCCTTGTTGCATTGGCTCTAATTTATTAAGAGCTGTTTCTCTTTCTTCAACTGTATCTGAACAAATCATTTCTCTGATAGCTCCGATTCTATCTGGTTCGAAGAACATGTGTTCTGTTCTACAAAGTCAGATTCCCTCAGCTCCTAATTCTTTAGCCTTAGCAGCATCTGTAGGAGTATCAGCATTTGTTCTAACTTTTAATTTTCTATACTTATCAGCCCAAGCCATAATTCTTCAGAAATCTCCTGAAACACTAGCTTCAACTGTAGGAATAGCTCCATCATAGATATTTCCAGTTGTACCATCGATTGAGATGATATCTCCTTCGTGATATTCTTTACCTCATAGTTTGAATGTCTTATTTTCTTCATCCATAACCATTTCTGTACATCCAGAAACACAACATTTACCCATTCCACGAGCAACTACCGCAGCGTGAGAAGTTCTACCTCAACGTCCAGTTAAGATACCTTGAGAAGCTTTCATTCCAACGATATCTTCTGGTGAAGTTTCTAGTCTAACAAGAATAACTTTTTCTTTTCTTGATGCCCATTCTTCAGCATCTTCAGCAGAAAAAACGATTTTTCCGCAAGCAGCACCTGGAGAAGCACCTAATGCTCTTCCTACAGGTTCAGCTTCTTTAAGAGCTTTTGGATCGAATCCTGGGTGAAGTAATGTATCTAGATTACGAGGATCTATCATAGCAACAGCTTCTTTTTCTGTTCTCATTCATTCATCTACTAAATCACAAGCGATTTTGATAGATGCTTGAGCAGTTCTCTTTCCATTACGAGTTTGAAGCATATATAATTTACCGTGTTCTACTGTAAATTCCATATCTTGCATATCTCTATAGTGTTTTTCCAATGTAGCACAAACTTCAACAAATTGTTTGAATGCTTCAGGGAATTTCTGTTCCATTTCTGTAATGTGCATAGGAGTACGAACTCATGCAACTACATCTTCTCATTGAGCATTTGTTAAGAATTCTCCGAAAAGACCTTTTTCTCATGTAGCAGGATCTCTAGTGAAAGCTACTCCAGTACCACAATCATCTCCCATATTTCCGAATGCCATAGATTGAACATTTACAGCAGTTCCCCATGAATATGGAATATCATTATCTCTTCTATAAACATTAGCTCTAGGATTATCCCAAGATCTGAATACAGCTTTGATAGCTCCCCAAAGTTGCTCGATAGGATCAGAAGGGAAATCTGATCAGATTTTTGATTTGTATTCAGCTTTAAATTGTCTTGCTAATTCTTTAAGGTCGTCAGCAGTAAGTTCAACATCAAGTTTAACTCACTTTTCATCTTTCATTTTATCGATAAGTTGTTCAAAGTATTTCTTTCCAACTTCCATAACTACATCAG
>FLNW01001299.1_pt1 | contig 20921 bp, 20 predicted proteins | sample 1140371 | NCBI WGS metagenome assembly FLNW01 (sample SAMEA3878170, study PRJEB12797) | bioreactor metagenome | biome: Moose rumen | place: Sweden | collected 2011-10
GAATTTTTAGAAGTACCCTATAGGGATATATGATACTACTGGAGTTAGCACTTCAGCCATAATTACTAGGCCAAGATATAAATACAAAGCAAATAAATATTTGACAATAGAGGCTATTGAGATTACGAATGAATGTACGAAAGTAAAAATGTCTATTGAGAGTCCAGGAATGGCATGGTATGCAATAAAAGAATCGTCATTTCTAATTGATAAAGTTACTAAAACAAAGTATCCTCTAATAGGTACTGATAATTGTAAAATATCTGATTTAAATGCATCACCAACAATTATTCCCGAAAATGAAATAGGAAAGAAACAAACATTTACACTTTATTTTCAACGCATACCTAATAATGTAAATATAATTAGCTTTGTTGAACCTGGTGATAGTGATTGGTTTATTTCAGGAATAAGGTTAAAAAGATAAAGCCATGCCTAATGAGTTTTATAGACTAAAAGCACAAGAGTTTCTAAACAAGTTGAGCCAAGCGCAACTATTGATTTCCCACAATCCTTCGCGAGGATATGTTGGGGAAGAAATACTGCGTGATTTCCTTAGTACATCCTTACCATCTTGTGCTAAAGTCACTCAAGGTTTTGTCATTAATGGTAATTCAATTTCACCTCAATGTGACATTATAATTTATGACAATATCAATTATGCGCCAATATATTCGTTCGGTAGTGTAGATTTAATTCCTATCGAAAGTGTATATTGTGTAATAGAAGTCAAAACAAACATCAATAGAGCCTCTTTTAATAAGGTAATAGCTGATTTTAAGAGATTGAACGATATGGGTGTACCAAACAAAGCTTTGTTTTTGTATAAATGTTGCTCACCACAAACTATCGAATCATATTTCTTTCCAAAACAGACACAAGAAATTGAGTTGTCATTCTCAAATGAAGATAAACTATTGTATGACATTGATGACTATCATGCTTTACCTGATATTGTCGTATCTTTAGAGCCTGACATTTACTACGAAAAGGGTCAGTTTCAAGATGAAAATAACGATTATTACGGATATAACTATTACAAGACTAAAGATAAGGCGAATAAATATATATCATGTTTGCAGAAGACACTATGCTATATATTAGAAGAAATATCACCAGAAAAGAATGTTGTATTTAAGCAAGCGCTGAACTCTCAAAAGGATTTAGAATATATATCAGGGTTCCCTATTATAAGATTTTAATTTTGTCAATTGGTTAAAGCGTTATGAATATTAAATATCTACCTATTTTAATTGCACTCCCTCTCTTTGCCGCTGCCTGCCATCCCGTTGCCACAGAACAACAAACACCAACGGCTGATTCTTTAATGATGCATGTGATGCGTGCCATTCTCGACACAAATGTTTCGTGTCTAGATTATCAAGATGAATTTATGATGTTCATGGACACCATGCAGATGCATGTGGAGATTTATCCTGACGAAGATATTCGCATCGGTGCGAAAAGTTTTGCTATGGAGTTATTTGGGCTTTTTGAGTATGGCAATTTGACTACTCCGGAAGAAAATCGTTTCTTTGATAATTCACTATTGCTGCGTCTGATGGATATACAAAGTACATGGTATATACCCGCATATGTTCCTGACGGAATAACTGACCCATTGGAAGAGCCTATACTAACGCAAACCATAGTTTTTCGCTACGGCAATAATGAGAATCATGTTGTTTGCATGGACATGTATTTCCTGCCAAGCGGCGATGAAGGAATGGTTGTTACATTGCCTGTAGAAGCAGAAAAGTTAGAATCTATCATGTTTGGTAATAAAGAGGATCTTGATTTTACGCAGCTTTTTAGGATTGAAGAAGCAACAAGCTTTCAGGAACGCTCCGAGGATTTAGGACAAGTGATTTGGTTCGGTAAAGATTTTATTGATGCCATGCTCACACACGATGTAATGTACATCGTTTATAAAGGCACGGAAAACACAGAAGAACTAATGGAAGGCATCCATAGTTGTAACCTTATCCTTCATAAATTCCACCAACAATACCAACAAGTCAAACAGTTAATGAACCGATGATAACTATGACGCATGGCTTCTCAAGGGATTGCGTTGTACGGCTCACACAGAGCCGTGAGTCTTAACAATCGTTACTTTTCCCTCTTACCTGCCGTTTACGAGCGACGTACGAGACAGATACGGGACGATAGATTGCCCGAATTTAAGGGAGTCGCTATCGCGAATCTTAATAATCGGCAATTTGTAAAGGTTGCACAAGAGTGGCTTGAGAGATGCTTGAGATATGCTGATTGACCGCCGTTTGTTCGCAAGTCTGCAAACTATCCAAATCTTAACAATCGTATATCCCACGAATGGTTTTGTAGGTTTATTTCTTTAGAAAACTTTTACTCCATGGAGTACGTGATTGGGTGGTAAAACTATCTGAGAGTTCACTATCAAGGAGTTTAACCATCAAAGCGCGTAGAGAACGCAGTTCAAAAGTCTTCTAAAGGGTTTTATCGTTTTTTGTTATATAAAAATACAACCACGTCTTGCGTATATCAAAAAAATGTTGTACCTTTGTCGTCGAAATGAAAGAATAAGGGGGAGTAAACAGAAAGATTGGAATAATGGAACAGAATTATTACGCACATCGTTATAGTATCACGGCGGCGGATATGGATACGCAATACCGGATGACCGCTAATGCTGTATTACTGTATTATCAGGATTGCTGGGCGCGGTATATGTCGTGCCTGCATCTGGCGGCCTTTGATATGGTTCACCGCCATCGTATGTGGGTGATCTCGGAGTTCAACGCCTCGTGGGAGCAGCAGGATGCATTCTGGTCGCAGGAGGTGGAGGTGAAGGTATGGAATAGCGAACTGACAGGCTTGCGCTTGTACGCCGATTTCCTCATCTCCAAACAGGACGGCACACCTCTTTCCCATGGTTACGGATGTTGGACGCTGCTCGATATCGAATCCCATCGCCCTACCGTCATCAGCGATGCAGGCGTGGAGACGCTCAGAATCGCAGAAACAGCTAAACACACCAAAAACCGCATCCCTGCCCCCCGCACAGTCATCAGCGAAACAGAGCACCGCGTCAATCCCATTAACCTCGATTTCAACGGGCATGTCAATAATCGCACCTATCTCCATATAGCCATGCAGACTGTCACCGGCGAGAGGGTGGACAACCGATGCCTGCAGAGCCTGACAATCCGCTGGCTGCACGAGTCTTTCCTCGGCGATACATTGATTTGCCGATTAGCTGATACCGGGCAAGAGAACACATTCCTCCATGTCATCAGCAAGGATGATACACCCGTCGCGCAGATCTGCTCCGTCCTGATGGAGCGTACCCGTTCATCCGTCATCGACGACGAAGCACCGCGATTATAATCGTTAATCAATCCTACATCGTAAATAACATTATGTAGAAATCAACTTACAGAAATACCATGAAATACGCAATTCGTTATTACAGCAAGTTCGGCAACTCTGAGCGGATGGCTCGGGTGGTCGGCGAAGTGACGGGCGCAAAGCCCGAGAGTGTAGATACACCGTTGACCGAAGAAGTAGATGTGCTCTTCATCGGCGCAGGTCTGTTCCTTGCCAAGGTGAACGGCCGTGTGAAAGAGTTCGCGCGTACGCTCGATCCCAAGAAAGTGAAGAAAGTGGTGTGCTTCGGCTCGTGCGCGCTGAGCGACTCGCCGGTGCCGCAGATTCGCAAAGTGTTCGAAGAACTCGGTTTCACCGTAGCCGGGGAGTCGTTCACCTGCCGCGGTGCCATGGGTCCGTGGCACGGCGGGCATCCCGATGACAAAGACCTTGCCGACCTGAAAGCATTTACCCAAAAAGTGGTAAATATGAGATGATGTACATTTATTTTGCAGGCGGGTGTTTCTGGGGCGTGGAGCACTATTTCAAACAGGTAAGATGAGTTGTTTCCACGGAAACGGGTTTTGCCAACGGCCAGGCGGAGTTGACGAATCCCACCTATGAGCAAGTCTATACCGACCGGACAGGCTATGCCGAGACGGTCAAGGTGGAGTATGACGAGGCGCAGGTGTCGTTCGACCTGCTGCTGGACTTGTTCTTCGCTGCCATCGACCCTACCTCGCTCAACCGGCAGGGGCACGACGAGGGCACGCGTTACCGCACAGGTATCTACTACACCGAAGAATCACAGCGCACAGCGGCACAACAACGGCTGCAAGCCGAACAGAAGAAATACGACCGGCCTATTGTCGTGGAACTGGAGCCGCTCAGAGTGTTCTACCCTGCCGACGAGTACCACCAGGACTATCTGGACAAACACCCGGACGGCTATTGCCACCTCTCGCCGGTGCTGTTCGCTTTTGCCCGCAAGAGCAACCGCTGACTACCATTCACGCTGACGGAAGAGACCGCCGAGGAGGGAGAGGAGGATATAGAAGGGATAAAGAATCTCGAGGAGGAGAGCCACAAGCCACGATGTTTGCGGCTCTCTTCTTTTGATGAGGGAGTACTCAATCGGGAATTTGACAAGGATGACCGGCGGGCAGAGGAGCTGGAGGAGGTTGGCAGCGAGGACGAGTGCGCCGCAGCGGAGGATATCCGGGTCGGTATATTTGGATGCCTTGCCTGCCCAGCGCATCCGCTGGCGGAGGAACGCCCGCCAAGTAGGAGCAGGACGGACTACGGCGGTGTAGTCGGGTTCATCAAGGGCGGTTTCTTTCATTCCGCGGCGTTTCATGGCCTCCAAAAGGAACATATCGTCGCCGGACGGAATCTCGGGATGGAGGTCACCTTCACACGCCAGCCACGCCTCGCGGCGGACGATGAGGTTCGCGCCGGAACACATGACCGCCTTGCCGGCTTTTGCCGTGCGCATGGTCAGTTCCTGAATGGCGGCGTATTCGGCAATCTGAAGAAGAGAGCCTACCCCGCCCCTCCCTAAAGGGAGGGAGGATTCCATGCGGAGGGGAAGGATGATGAGGTCGGCGTTGCCTGTAAGACCGATTTTCTGTAAGACCGCTTCGCTGCAAGACCGTTCTGCTGCAGGACCGCTCTGCTGCAAGACAGATGGCAAAATGACATCATCATCGTGCAGCCAGACATATTCGGTCGTGGCAGCGTGGATGAGTTTGGAGAGGGCGTGTTTCTTGCCCAAATTGTCATCATTGATACCTCTGCGGGGGGTAATATGGGTAACAGACCCATCTGTGACGTCCGTAATGGTAACGATATGCGAACGTGAATGAATGCTAACCGACTGCCATTGTTCTACAAATTGAGGGTAGCTCTTGGCGATGATCTTTTGAAGGTCATTTTCCGTTTGAGCCTCTGAGGGATTTTTCGAATCAAGCGTTATGAAATCGGCAGCGAGGAGCGCCATTGCCATCCGGTGGTCATCACGCACTTCGTGCTTTTGCACCGCCTCTATGCGGTCGGACTCTTTGTAACGCAGGCGTTCCGTGCCGGTGGCGTTCAGTTCAATTGATAATTTCTCGCATGTGAGTGCCACTGCCGGATAGAGATCGGGGATATTGACGAAGTCGATTGTGACCGGCTTCGCCTGACAGAGTACAGACCGTTTCACCGACAGACCGCCCTCTGGGCTGACAGACCGAATTAGTGCCCCTTGGGGGGTGAAGGTAGTGATGACGCCTAAGTGTTCGGCGTAGATATCTGCGACGATGCGGTCGCCTTGGAGGCTGTCGGGTTTGAGACCTTCTAACAATAGTTCGCCGCCATGGATGGCGACGTACTCGTACCAGAAGGCGGCTGCGCTCCAGTCGCGTTCTAAGCCTAACCCCACCCCTTCCCTAAAAGGAAGGGAGCATTTTTGCTCATAGACATCCTTGATTTCCCGGGACATCTTGATATAGGGAGACTCATTTTCAGCGACAGGGATGTCTTCGCCGTGGAGGATAAGCGCAGAGATTGTTTGCGTAGTCGGTTTGCCTTTGCGCTCCATGAGTCGCGGTTCACCGGTGAGCGTGATTGGTGCGCCGGGATAACATTTTGCTAAATGGACTTCCAGAAAACGGAGGGCAGTACCGCAGTTTTTGAGGTGGAGCACCAAAGGTGCTTGTTTGAGATTGTTTGAAGGTTTGAGGGTTTGAGAGCAGGAGGAGGAATACTCAGCAGGAGTGCCGAAAGCATCCCGGATATGTTGGAGGGCATCGTGGAGGACGAGGACATCGTCCGGCATATCCGAAGAGACCCGCATAAGCGGATCTCCATGGATTGCTTGCAATAGAAGTATTCTATTGGCTATAGATTTGGATATAGGTAAATGAATATGTATCACAGAACACTGTCGCAAAGATGCGATAGAAAAGCACAATGATCAGTTAACATCCGGTAGCGGACTGTAGTCGCGGCTGTAACGCAGATGCTGCTCCACGTATCCTTCCGTGAAGTCAATCTTCACATCCGTAATCCCGCCATCCGCATTGCGAGCCGCAGTATAAACGGGGTTGACGAAGCCCTTGTAGGGCGCAAGGTTCAGCTTGGCGTACCGCGCACGTATCTCCTTGTGCAGTTCGGAATCCACCTTCACGGCATATTTCTCCACCAGCTCTTTGGCGGCCGCATAATCGCCCTCGGAGGTGATGCGCTGGATCTCCGCCAGTAACTCGCCGTACAGGCGACGCAGGCCTTGATAGTCATTGATTTGCAGGTAATGCTTGCCGTTGCGAACGATTATCTCCACCTCTTGGTTGACGGCATGGTCATAGACCCAAGCGGCAATCAGCTGGCGGTTGCGCATGTGCGCTTCCTCAATATCCTTGCCCTCCTCGATACGCACGAGCTGGGTCATCAGTCCGTTCATCTGCTGCTGGTAGTAGCCGGCTTTGTAGGCTTCTTCGTTCGGCAGCAGCCCCAGTTCCACCAGTTTGGGGTCACCGAGGAAATAGAGCCCGAAGAGGTCGGCGCGGGCTTCCTCGATTGTCGAGGCGTGCTCCTTGAGCGCATCCTTGCTGACACCCGGCAGCAGTTTGCCGGAGCCGTGGCCCACGCACTCGTGCAGGTCGGTATGCAGGTCACCGCAGACAGCACCGTATTTCTCGTAGAGCTCGCGGGTAGCGTCGTCAATCATAAACTCCTCGTTGAAGCCGTTGCCTTTGGCTGCTTCGTTGTAAGCATGTACAATATTATCAATCGTGACGGATTTGGAGCCGTACTCCTTACGTATCCAGTTGGCGTTCGGCAGGTTGATGCCTATCGGCGTAGAGGGATAGCAGTCACCGGCGAGGATAGCCGCAGTGATGACTTTTGCGGACACACCCTTCACTTCCTCTTTCTTGTATTTGGGGTCGGTGGTGGAGTGCTCTTCAAACCACTGCGCATTGGATGAGATGAGTTGGGTACGTTTGGTGGCGGCAAGGTCTTTGAAGTTGACCATAGACTCCCATGTGCCGGTGATGCCAAGCGGGTCTGAATAAGTCTCGGTGAAACCGTTCACGTAATCCACGCGGCTGTCGAGGTCGCGCACCCACGCGATGCAGTATTCATTGAAGGTCTTGAGGTCGCCTGTCTCATTGAAGGCAATCATCTTCTCGATGGCGAGTTTCTGGGCATCGTTCTCGGCGTATTTCAGCGCCTCGCGAAGCCAGAATACGATCTTCTCCAGTGCTTCGCCGTACAGACCGCCTATCTTATAGACGCGCTCCTCTAACTGGTCGTTTGAGCTTCGCTTGTTTGAAATTGTTTGAGACGGTTTGACAAGTTGCGAGTTCAGTCCGATCCATTTAGGCTCGGGGCTGTTGTCCTTGTGGGCGGCATACCAGGCTTCGGCTTCCTTCTGCGTCACTCCCTCGCCGTAGTAGTTGCCGGCAGAGTTGACCACCAGATCCACACCGTCCTGCTGAGTCGTACGCTTGGGCATGACAGCCGGGTCGAACATGACGGGCAGGATAGCAGGGTCATACTCCACGCCGGCTTGGGAGCAAGCGTCCACAAACCATTCCTGCGAAAACTCCGGCAGGAACTTGTCCTCGGAATAATGATGGTGAATGCCATTGGAAAACCACACACGCTTGAGATATTTTTCAAAGGCAGAGAAGTTTGGGTCTTCGACCCTGTTTGAAGTTTGGGCTGCGCCTTGTTTGAGGTTCAGATAGAGTGCCTCGCAGGTACGGCGGATACGGAGATTGTACCGTCCGTTCTGGTCATAAAGGATGTCGCGTCCCCACAGAGCCGCCTCACTCAGACAATAGACGAGTTGCTTCTGCTGCAGACTCAACGAATCGAACTCCGGCACGTCGTATCGGAGGATTTCCAGATCATAAAACTTATCCACGTTGTATTGGAATGAATTTTCCTGCTTACGGCACGCCGTAAACATCAGTGACAAAGCCACAAGGGACAAAGCCACCATGTTAAACTTGTTCTTTTTCATCTGTTCCTGATTACAAACTGAGTGCAAAGGTACTGCTTTTTTTTGAGATACGCAAGTGCGCGTGTACTTTTAACAGAAAATAGTTCATTTTTCCATTAATCATAAAATGACTCCCGCTACTTTCACAAGCCACGGGAGTCCCTTTTCATTTAACTTTTAAAATTTCATTACCACCGGCAGAACGCCGGAGGCGGGGCGCGTCAAACTCATTTTAGAGCCGACGCATTTCTTTTATGCAGGTCCTGTGATTTTGAAGAACAAAAACATAGATAAACCCCTCAGCGCGTAATGGTATTTGTGCTTGGCGCACTATGCGTAGCCGTTCCGCCTGCCGACTTATAAGTAAACTTAACATCGTCCGTCAGGACGGTTCCGCACATCGAAGATGTAAATACCATTATTCGCTTCGGCAATAAACCTAGATAAATATCATTCTTGTCACAGAGCCTATATCGGATTAACGAATGGGCTGACCCATTACGTTATAAACCTTGCCGTTCTTCTCGATGATGAGCTGGCCGTTAACTACGCGCTTAACAGCTTTGGCGGCTGCATCGGTGTTGTCAAGGGCGTCAGGAGTATCCTTAACGAATGTTGCAGAAACAGTTACAGCAGCAGCCGGCATGGTGAATTTGTATGCACTTTCGCCATCTGCAACAATTGTATGGTCTTCGCCGTCATTGTACTTAACAGAAGCAATCGCATAGCCCGTAGTCGGAGTAACGGTCAAAATTACAGTTGCGCCTACCGGAGTACGATATTTCTTGTTTTCCCAGTTAGCAGTAACTGTACCATTCGTTGTCTCTGCAATAGTAACCAAGTATGCGCCCGGAGCGGGGAGCTCAACTTCCTTCAAATCCTCGTCAATCATGATTTGCTGGAAGATAACTGTTGAGCCATCCGCAGTCTTAATGCTGATTAAATCTTCTCCTGTAGCCGTATATGTGTAAATACCATCAGTAATAACCATATCTGCATAGTCTGCTCCATTGATAGAAACAAGCGGAGTTTTGCCAATATTTCCAAATTTTACTTTGACAGTTTTACCTTGAGCCACACGGAAATCGAGCATTTTACCGGCTGCTTTTACTTTTAGGCCCAGGAAAGCATAGTTGCGGTTGGTCTTGTTCTCAAGGTCGTTCAGTGAGTCAAGCGAGTTTTCAATGTTGCTGCTATAACCAATGCCGCCCATCTGAGCTATCACATCATGTTTCGTACCTTTGTCAAGTACAATCTGCTCAATATTAATTGATTGAGCATAAGTGTACGTGAAATTAGCATAGAACACCGTGTCTTTGGTGATAACAGCCGAAGCCATAGTAATACCAGCATCAGAAAGGTCTGCTTTTCCATGCCAACTATTAAACGTAGCGAGTTGTTGGGTTTCGTAAGTGGCATAGTTTGCAGGAGCACCGTTAGGAGCAACCAATTCCTCACCAAGTTTAGTTTCGCCATTCATGTATGTTACAGTATAGGAAGCTGCTTTTGCCATCGTGATAGTGTACTCTACCTCATTGATAGTATCTTGAGCCTGCCATTTGCCGTCTTTTTCAGTCGCAGTAACCTTCACTTCTTCATCATTTGCAGCAACTGCATCATCTATATAGGTAGTCGTAACAGTTTTGGTGAAAACTACTTTCGGAGCGTTCAGATATTCTGTTGCGATAGCCAAAGTCTCATTCTCTTTGAGAGTTGCAAGGTCAGCAGCCGAGATTGCCGAACCGTCAATAGTTACTGATTTCAGCGTTTCAGCGGTAGATTTTACTCCTCTGTAATAGAATGCGATTTCGTAGAAGTGCCCGTCAGAGCCACCAGTTGCTTGGAATACGGTTATAACATATTCTTTGGTTCCATCAAGGTCTGCTAATTCAATCGTTCCAGCCGTTGCATTGCTTGCATCAGTATATGTAGCCTCTTTAGCTGCGGTTGCTGCGACAACATCATTTTCAACTTCGTATGCTTTGGCTGTAATCACATCTCCTTTTTTGCCAAGTTTCACATACGCGACAGCCTTAGTACAATTTGTTACTCTAAAATTAAAAACACCAGCTGTACTTCTTTTGATCCTATCATATCTCGCTTTTCCTTCACTGTCCTTAATTTGGTAGTAAGAGAAACCTTTAAAAATAGAGCCATCTAATGCATTCCATATTGCATTTGCCGAGCTGCCCGATCCTGTCAGAGCGAACCAAGTTTGTGAACCTCCACTATTACGCAGAGCGTAAGGAAGATAAATCGCATAGTTGTTTTCTGCATCAACATAGTAAAAGTGATCTGCTTGCAAGGTACTCCAAGAGTCCGAAACTCCATCTTCCGGAAGAGTCAATACAGTCGATGGCAGTGTTACTGTCTCTGCCCACAAGCTGAAGCTTGCCAGAACGGCAGCGGCTAATGTAAAAATCTTTTTCATAATGTTTGATTTTTTTGATTAAATGAATAAATTGGGTTAATTATATAGCGTGTTTCGCTAATAGGTACAACAAAAAAGTGGACTCGACTTTGTCGTTCCACCTATAGAGGCTCTCGCATTGCCCATTACACTGGAATCGACAACGAGAAGCCCACAATGAATATATACTACTATACGCCATTACGCGCCAAACCTTATATTGGTAATGACTGATACGTATAGACTTATTGTCTATATTCATGAGGCATTTACCGTTGCTGAGTCCTGAGTGTAATTGAAATTTGCGAGATTTCTATAGGTCAGAACAGAGCGTCAATAAACGCTTTTCAATATGTCCTTCTGTTTAACGTCAGTAAGTGACGGTATTTCTATTTTGTTTTATTTGCTTGTTTCTTTGGTTCGCGGCGCGTGTCCCAAAAATCCACAATGTAAATCGTATCGTCTTGAATGTAATAAATAACCTTGTTTTGTCTGGTTAGAACAATGCTTCTATACAATTTGCTTCTGTCCGCTAATAGTGGTTCGATTTTACCTAACGAGGGAAATTCTATAAGTTGATTTTGGATATCCTCAGTATTCTCTTTGAACTTGCGTAATGCAGATATTCCCCACTCCAGTTGAATATACAATGCTGTTTTTCGCCATTGTTCACGAGCCTCTGTTGCCCATTGAATCTTCATGTTATTCATACTGCGCAACAAACTCATTCATCATTTGCGACATGTCTTCGCGCGTGTAAACTCTTCCGGCGGCAATATCAGCCTCCGCACGGTCAATACGGGCATTAAGCTCTGCCATTGTATATGGTTCCAACTGCTCTTTAGTTTCCGCCTCCACTTGTTCAATAAGATGTTCAGCCAACCAACGTTTGTTGGCTGTAGATAAGTTATACCCGAGAAGAGTATTCCATATATTTTGCAATGCGGCAGTACTCATGACATATTTTTTCCGTTTTCCGCTGCAAAGGTACGAATAAAAAATGATATATGCAAATTTGTCAGGCAGATTTTGCAATTTTAATACAAAATACTTGCAGCAAGCCATGACGAAAAACACAAAACCACTTTTCAGTGTACTTTTCAGTGTACTTTTCCGGGATTAGTGTCCATAAAAAAAGGAAAATAAACAGAAAAAGCGACCCACGGCCGCTTTTTCTGTCGTTCGGGACGAATTTGTCAAATTCTCTCCGGCTCAAATTCTCTCGAGGACGGTATGGACGAGCTCTTTGATGCGGGGTTTGTAGTCGGTGTTCGCCGCCTCAATCTTACGCTGGGCGATGACGCAGCAGACGGTCATGGCGCGGTGACCCATATGGAGTGCGAGTCCGGCGATACAGGAGCCCTCCATCTCGTAGTTGGTGATACGCTGGCCCTCGTAGCGGAAGGCGGTGATTTTCTCGTTGATGTCGGGGACCGCCAAACCTACACGTAGCACGCGTCCCTGCGGGCCGTAGAAACCGTTGGCGGCGATGGTGCATCCGCGCATCATATCGTCCTTCGCGATGCGGTCCACAAGTTCCGTATTAGCCGCTACCACATAGGGCACAGCGGCTTTCTTGGGATAGCCGACGAAATCGACAAAGGCTTTCTCGAAGCCGAGGTCGGCAATGCGGTCGCGGTCCTCGTAGAACGCCAGCACGCCGTCGAAACCGATGGACTTCTGCGAAACGAGGAAGGTGCCGAGCGGGATGTCCTCCTGCATGCCTCCGCAAGTGCCTATACGGACGATGTCGAGGCAGCGTTTGTCCGCTTTCTCCGTGCGGGTAGCGAAGTCGATATTCGCGAGGGCGTCAATCTCGTTCATGACGATGTCGCAGTTGTCGGTGCCGATACCGGTGGAGATACACGAGATACGTTTGCCGTGGAAACGCCCGGTGATGGTATGGAACTCACGGGACCGGACGTCGCACTCGATAGAGCCTTCGTCAAAGAAGGAAGCCACCATATTGACCCGATCCTGGTCTCCGACCAAGATCACTTTGTCTGCCAGAAACTCAGGTTTGAGGTGCAGATGAAACGCAGAACCATCGGCATTGATGATTAGCTGCGATGCAGGGAAAGTTTTCATTGTATAGATAATTTAGATTACAGATCGCTCGCTGCGCTCGCTGACAGAGTACAGACCGTTCGCTTTGCTCACTAACAGACCGATTATGTATCAGCTAATAGTAATTCAGTCTTTATTCGGTCAGCGCAGCGGTCTTTATTCGGTCAGCGCAACGGTCATTTTTAGGCTTCGCCACCGGTGAAGGGGACGGAGATTGTGCTGCCGGGCAGTGGGCCGCCGATGGGGTTGATGGTACCGAATTTCTTCTCGTACTGGGAAACGTTGTTGCCCAGCGCACCCAGGATTTTCTTCGCCTGGTCAGGGGTTACTACTACACGGCTCACCACGTTAGCCTGCGGCACGCCGGGCATCAGTTGCGCGAAATCGAGTACAAACTCGGTGGGTGTATGCGCGATGAGCGCGAGGTTGGCAAACACGCCCTGCTGCTTGTCAGGAGCGATGTTGATTTTCAATTCTTTCTGATCCATATTATTTTTGGTTAAAGAGTTAAAATGGTTTTCTTTCCAAGAAAACGTTATATAGTTACCATTTATTCTTATTCCGTTTGGGGATGAGGAGCATCCAGAGGTTGACGAGGGGCAGGAAAATATCCATTCCGAGGATGGTCAGGGGATGGAAGCCGCGCTGGTTCATGCGGTGTGCGGAGAGGTTGATGACAACGGTCTGCATCAGCCAGCGGAGGATGAAAAGGGCGAGGGCGATTATAGTTGAAAGTTCTTTGCCCGAGGGCACGATCTGAAGGTATGGAAAGTTGAAAGTTGAAAGTAATACAGCGGCATAGAAGAGTCCGCGGGTGAGCGGCTCGAAAAGCAAACGCCATTTGGTTTGCGCCTTATACTGCGGTGCAACGGACAGATGGCGGCGTTTTTGCTGCCACCACTCGCGGAAAGTGCGTTTGGCAGGTGACCATGTGTAACTGTCCGGCGAGAGTGCCACCGCGGTATTGGCAGCTGTAGCCACATGGTTGACAAAGAGATCGTCATCGCCGGCCTTGTTCGTCATCAGACGGGTGAAACCGCCGGTGTCGAAGAACAGCGCTTTGCGGTATGCAAGGTTGCGTCCTACGCCCATATACGGGTGTCCGCACAGCGCAGCACCGAGGTAATGCAGTCCGTTGAAGAGGGTGTCGTAACGCGCCAGACGGTTGACAAACCCCGGACGGTAGAAATAAGCACCATAGCCGAGTACTATTTCCACCGGGGAATTGGAAGGTCCGAAACCACTCACCATCTCCTGTATCCAACGGTTGCTCTCGGGCACGCAGTCGGCGTCGGTAAGCAGGAGTATATCGTACCGCGCAGCTTTGGCAGCCAGCGTAAGCGCCAGTTTCTTGGTAGAACGCACACGTGCATCGCGCGGCACAAAAGTGGTGCGCAGGCGCGCATCCTGCGCCATATAGCGGTCGATGACCTCGTGTGTACTGTCCTCCGAACCGTCATCCACCACTATCACCTCATACTCCGGGTAATCCTGCGTCAGCAGGGCCTGCAGGTAATTCTCCAGTTCCTCGCCGGCGTTGCGGGCACTAACAAGGACGGAGACAGGAGGAAGCCCCTCCCCATCCCTCCCCTGTAGGGAGGGAGATTGATTGCGTAACCTCCGCACAGGAGCACACATATACCGCACATAGAAATAGACCTGTGCTATAAACAATGCTCCCATTATACCACTGAGCACCCAATCCACTATGTTTAATTCGCAATCCGTAATTCTAAACCACAAGGGTACGATTATTACTTAATTTATAATTTTCAATTTGTAGGTGTGTGTGCTGCTGCCGTCATCGGCACGGACGGTGATGACCCAAGGCTTGCCGTTCAGTTCGCCGGGGACAATCGTCATCTCCTTGTTGTCCAGTCTGCGTCCGGGGAACTTAGCCGTCTCGCCTTTGATATTCGTCAAAGCGCCTATGCCTCGGAGAGCTTCTATGTTAATTGTTTGCGTTTCGCGGTTGGTGAGTCTGAAGGTCTGCACCGCCGTACTATTGGGGTCAAAGCCCTTGACCACCTCTCCGTTGACAAGCAGGCGGTCGATCTTGGATGAATAGATGAGTTCGACATCGTCCACATAGAGCGCGTTGCCGTCGTAGAGTCCGTCGTTGGCGCGGAAAGCGGGATAGTTGCCCGCGGAGAAAATCACGTTGCACATAGTAGGCCGTGCGTCGTCGCAGTAGAGCACCGGCACTTTGATGAGCGTCCACTCGTCGTACTTGGCACGTGCACGGTACCAACCCTCCGCCACCTGGGTAACCGTTTCGTCTATACCGCACTCGTTGCCGTCGGTGCGTTGGCGGACGTCGGATTCCTCGTTGATCCGTATGGTAGGCGTACAACCGCCTTTTTTGTTTTTGTACTGCCCGCTCTTAGCCGTTCCTATCCACGAGTAGTAGAGCAGGTGGAAATCCTCGTCGTCGGTCTTCGGTCCGACACGTTTAACCCACACCGCCATTGTGTCCGGACGGTGCGTCCATTCGATACCACCCTCCGTTCCGGCGGTAGCCCCGTTGACGTTCAGTCCCTTCAGGTACTGCCACGGCTGTCCCAGCGAGAGATAACCGGGTCCTGTGGCACCGATACCCAGTTTGGGTATTCCCACCGCCCGATCCATTACATAAGCACAGAAACCTGTGCGTCCGGGCTTTTGGTAGAGGAACGTGAACTTGAATCCGGCCTGGTTCACATTAGAGCCGTGCCAGAGGGTCAGTTGGGCGTCGCCGTTGAACTTGTCGCCCCAGTTCTCGAACTGCGAGTCGGGCAGTTGCTGGCCGTGCAACGGCGAGAGAGCAAAGGGGTGCACGGCGAGTGCACAGAGTACAAGGACGATGCACGAGGTACGATGTACGAGGGAAAGTATTTTTTTCATTGAAGTCATTATTAGAAACACGTTCGTTGCTACACGAACCATGCCAAGTTATCAAATTCGCTACAAAGATACAGCTTTTTTTGCATATATGCAAATTATAGGCCAAAATTTGTCCTATACGCATCAAAATTTGCGGGAACGGAGGTAATAGAGGGGGAAAGTTTCATTCGCATCGGGAAGAAAGGCATCGGGCAAACACCGTTGGATGTAGATTCCAAGATGCAAGGGTACGAAGAAAGATTAACAGCATACAAGTGTGGCACGAATTTTGTTATACAATTCAGGTAATACGAAAACATCCAAAACACTATATAAACAATGCAAAACGTAGTAGATATTCGCGAGCTGCAGGAGCGTGTGGAACGCGAGAGTTCGTTTGTTGACGCCCTGACACTGGGCATGAACCAAGTGATAGTAGGCCAGAAGCACCTGATAGAGAGTCTGCTGATCGGTTTGCTGAGCGACGGCCACATCCTGCTGGAAGGTGTGCCGGGTTTGGCAAAGACACTGGCAATCAAGACCTTAAGCGACCTAATCAAGGCCAATTTCAGCCGTATTCAGTTTACCCCTGATCTGTTGCCGGCGGATGTGATCGGCACCCAGATCTACAGCATCAAAGATGAGACTTTCCGTATCAAGAAAGGTCCGATCTTCGCCAATTTCGTGCTGGCGGATGAGATCAACCGTGCTCCGGCGAAAGTACAGAGTGCGTTGCTGGAGGCGATGCAGGAAAGACAAGTGACCATCGGCGACGAGACCTTCAAGCTGGAGGAGCCGTTCCTGGTACTGGCTACGCAGAACCCGATTGAGCAGGAGGGTACGTATCCGCTGCCGGAAGCACAGACCGACCGTTTTATGCTGAAAGTGGTGATCGGTTATCCGAAGAAAGAGGAAGAGCAGGCTATCATCCGTCAGAACATCGCCAGCGAGAAGAAGCAGGTGCTGCCTATACTGAGCACGGAGGATATTCTGAAAGCCCGCAAAATAGTAGAGGAGGTTTACCTGGACGAGAAGATCGAGAAATACATTGTGGATCTGGTGTTCGCAACCCGCCAGCCGGAGGAGTACGGACTGAAAGAGATGAAGCAGATGATCGGTTTCGGCGGCAGTCCGCGTGCCAGCATCAACCTTGCGCGTGCCGCCCGTGCGTACGCGTTTATTCATAGGAGAGGGTACGTGACGCCGGAAGACGTGCGCGCCGTTTGCTATGACGTGCTGCGTCACAGAATCGGTCTGACATACGAAGCCGAGGCTAACAACGTCATCAGCGAGGATATTATCACCGAAGTATTGAACGCGGTACAAGTGCCTTGATCGTTCAATAAATCAGTAGATTTATGACTTCAGAAGAGTTATTACAAAGAGTTCGGAAGATAGAGATCAAGACGCACGGGTTGAGCCGGAATATCTTCGCAGGCGAATATCACAGCCAGTTCAAGGGTCGCGGTATGGCGTTCTCGGAGGTACGCGAATACCAGCCGGGCGATGACGTACGGTCGATAGACTGGAACGTGACCGCTCGGTTGAACAAACCGTATATCAAGGTTTTTGAGGAAGAGCGCGAGTTGACGGTAATGTTGCTCGTGGATGTCAGCGGCAGCCGTAATTTCGGCACCATCAGCCAGATGAAGCGGGATACCATGGCCGAAGTAGCCGCCACACTCGCCTTCTCTACCATCGAGAACAATGACAAAGTAGGTGTAATCTTCTTCAGCAACCGGATAGAGAAATTCATTCCGCCGAAAAAGGGGAAAAGCCATGTGCTGCATATCATCCGCGAGTTGCTGTCGTTTGAGCCGGAGAGCCATGGAACGGATATCAACGCGGCGTTGGAATACCTGACGAACGCACAGAAAAGGCGCTGCACAGCGTTCCTGATTTCGGATTTGATGGATACGGGATTCAGCCGTCAGCCGTCAGCCGTCAGCCATCAGAAGGCTTCGCCTATCGTCATTGCGAGCAGGAAGCATGACCTGAACGTGATTCAGATATACGACCGTCGCGACGAGCAGATGCCGGATGTAGGATTGATCAAAGTGCGTGACGCCGAGACAGGCAAGCGCGTCTGGGCAGACACCAGCCTGAAGAGTGTACGCGAAGCGTACGCCGAGGCTTGGCGCAAGCAACAGAACGGACTGGAGAGCGTTTATCAGAAAACCGGCATCAACCATGTAGCCATCCGTACGGATGAAGATTACGTAAAAGCGTTGATGCGCTTGTTTAAGATGTAATTACGAATTATGTTGAATTTATTTCTTGCGATAGTAGTCAGTGCGTCGATCGATTCGACGACGTTGATGATCGGCGACCAGACGGACATGCATCTGCAAGTCACCCATGACCGACAAGAGCAAGTGGAGTGGCCGCAGTTCGGCGAGACGCTGCAGGAAGGGCTGGAGATTGTTGACCGCACCATAGTGGATACCACTATTCTGAGCGACGGGCGTGTACAGCTGAACCAGTATCTGACGCTGACAAGTTTTCAGGATTCGCTGTTCTCAGTCAATCCTGTAGCCTTCGTTAGCGGAGAAGACTCGTTTCTCACCACCCCAATGGCACTCAATGTGATTCAGCCGTTCGAGGTGGACACGACTCTGGCTATCACCGACATCAAAGATATAGAGAAGGCACCTATCTGGTGGTGGGGAATCATCCGCTGGATCCTGCTGGCTATAGCCATCATCGGTGTGTTCGCGGGAGCCTACTATGGCGTAATGTGGTACCGCAAGCACCAGAAACCCGAAGAAGCCCCCGTTGACCCCGAGCTGCTGCGTCCGGCGGAGGAAGTGGCACTGGAGAAACTGGATGCCATCAGAGAGGCGAAGATATGGAAAGACGGCAGGGTGAAAGAATACCAGACCGAACTGACAGATGTGGTGCGCGAGTATATCGGCAGGCGTTTCGAGGTGCAGAGTACCGAGAAAACGAGTGATGAGACACTAAGAGAACTGGAGCCCATTCTCGTGAAAGGGCAACGGGACGATGTACCCTGTACAAAGGAGGAGGGCAAAGCCCTGTACGACAGGCTGAAGAAGATGCTGCAGACAGCCGACCTTGTCAAGTTCGCCAAATGGCACACCACGCCGGATGAGAACGAAACGGCACTTAACACGGCATATGATTTTGTGATTCAAACAAAACAGTCGGACGAGTCGGACAAGCCAGACGAGTCGGAACAACGATCTAATAGTGACTGATTATGACATTTGCTAATCCCGGATATTTATTTCTACTGCTGTTGCTGATACCCATCGGCGTATGGTATTTCTACGAGCTGCACAAATCGGATGCGAGTGTGCAGCTGAGCGACACCCGTGCGTTTGCAGCACAACCCAAGAGTTTGCGTGTATGGCTGCTACATGTGCCGTTTTTGCTGCGGGTAGCGGTTGTCTCCTTATTATCAGTTGCGCTCGCACGCCCGCAACTGACCAACCGCTGGTCGTCGGAGTCAACCGAAGGAATTGATATTATGATGGCGCTGGATATATCGGGTACCATGCTGGCAGAGGATTTGAAGCCTAACCGTCTGGAAGCAGCCAAGCAGGTAGCGTCCGACTTTGTTATCGCACGTCCCAACGACCAGATCGGTTTAGTGGTTTTTGCCGGCGAGAGTTTCACCCAGTGTCCGCTGACGACCGACCACGCCGTACTGATCAACCTCTTCAAATCCGTTGAATACGGCATGATAGAGGACGGCACGGCCATCGGTCTGGGTCTGGCTAACGCGGTGAACCGCATGAAAGACAGCCAGACCAAATCCAAAGTGGTGATTCTGCTAACCGACGGCTCGAACAACCGCGGCGATATTGACCCGCAGACGGCAGCCGAGATAGCCAAGACCTACGGCATGCGCGTTTATACGGTAGGTGTGGGCAGTTATGGCCAGACCCGTGTGCCGGTGCAGACGCCTATGGGAAGGCAGTACGTAACCATGGACTCAGAGTTTGACGAAGGCACACTCAAACGCATTGCCGAGACCACCGGAGGTCAGTATTTCCGCGCAACAGACAATAGTAGTTTGAAACAGATATACGAGCAGATCGACCAACTGGAGAAAACCAAACTGCGTGTGCGCGAATACAGCAAGCACTCGGAGAACTTTGCGCCGTTCCTCTACGCCGCACTGGCGTGTCTGCTACTGGAAGTGATTTTGAGATATTTCGTTTTGAGAACAATCGCACAATAATATGTTATTTAGATTTGCAAATATAGAAATACTCTGGCTGGGAATGACGATACCAGTCTTCATAGCCGGATACATAATGATGACTCGCCGCAAACGCCGTCAGTTGGAGTCATTCGGCGACAAGGAGCTGGTGGAACAACTGATGCCTAACGCCAGCCGTGTGCGTCCGGCAGTCAAGTTCAGCATAGTGATGGTAGCTTTGGCACTGCTCATCATCGCTGCCGCCCGTCCGCAGTTCGGCCAGAGCGAGCACAAAGAGAAACGCCAGGGAATAGAGGCTATTATAGCACTGGATATATCCAACTCAATGATGGCGGAGGATGTGGCTCCCAACCGCTTGGACAGAGCCAAACAGATGCTCAGCAAACTGATGGACAACATGGTGAACGACAAAGTGGGGCTCGTGGTCTTTGCCGGCGACGCGTTCGTACAACTGCCGATCACCTGCGACTACGTGTCAGCCAAGATGTTTCTGAACACCATCAAACCGGAGTTAATCAAGACGCAGGGAACGGCTATAGGACAGGCACTGAACACCTCTATCAGGTGTTTTGGCGAGCAGAGCGATGCCAGCCGCGCCATTATCCTTATCACCGACGGTGAGAACCACGAGGATGACGCAGTAGCCGTAGCCAAACGCGCCAAAGAGGCCGGTATCCAGGTGCTGGTAGTAGGTATCGGCAAACCCGAAGGCAGTCCTATCCCCGTGCCCGGCACCAACCGGTTCTTCAAGGACCGGAACGGTAACGTAGTGGTCAGCAAACTGAACGAAGACATGTGCCGCGAGATAGCACAGGCAGGCGGAGGTATCTATGTACGCTGCGACAACACCAATACCGCCACACGGGCTATCCAGAAAGAGCTCGACAAAATGGCTACACAGGAGATTGAGACACAAGTATTCACCGATTACAACGAACAGTTCCAGAGCTTCGCGCTGATAGCATTGTTGCTGCTCGTAATCGATTATTTCATCTTCAACCGCAAGAACAAATCCCTCAGCCGGTTGGATATATTCGGAGAGAAATAGTATGAAA
>FLNW01002309.1_pt1 | contig 20707 bp, 12 predicted proteins | sample 1140371 | NCBI WGS metagenome assembly FLNW01 (sample SAMEA3878170, study PRJEB12797) | bioreactor metagenome | biome: Moose rumen | place: Sweden | collected 2011-10
ATTATTATGAGAAATAGTTTTAAAGAAAAATGCTGGGGTGGGGGAGGCTTTGTAATGTCTCGACTCCTATTGCTGGCACTAATGCTATTTGGCATTACGTCAGCGGCTTTTTCCCAGGGTACAATTAAGGGAATGGTTACCGATGACCAAGGTGCGCCTTTGCCTGGTGCCAATGTATTTATCAAAGGAACAACGCTTGGTACTATCTCAGACATGGATGGTAATTACCAACTTGACAACGTTCCTGCGGGAAACAACACTCTCGTAGTTTCTTTTATTGGTTTTAACGATTTTGAAACCAATGTTGGCATGCTTGACGGTCAAACCGTTACACAAAATGCCTCATTAAGCGAAGACGTAAACCAAATAGAAGAAGTTGTAGCAATCGGCTACGGCGTTCAGAAAAAGAAACTTGTTACTGGTGCTACGTTACAGGTTAAAGGCGATGAAGTTGCCCGTCAAAACACCAACAATGCACTCCAAGCTCTTCAAGGTCAAACACCAGGTATGACAATCACTTCAACTTCTGGACAGCCGGGTAGCGATATGAAAGTTAATATCCGTGGACTTGGTACGGTGGGAAATGGCGGTCCTCTCTATATTATCGATGGTGTGAGGGGCGATGTTACAACCCTCAATCCTGCAGACATTGAGAGTATTGACGTTTTGAAAGATGCCGCATCTGCCGCTATTTATGGTGCACAGGCAGCCAACGGTGTTGTGCTTATTACAACAAAGTCTGGTAAAGAAGGCAAAACCGTTATCTCTTTTGACGCTTACTATGGCGTTCAGAATGTCGCTCGCAAAATCAGTATGCTCAATGCCCAAGAGTATATGACAATTATGAACGAGCAACAATATAACAGTGGGCTATCTCCTTTTGATTGGAATGGCAAATACAGCAATCCAGCCGCTCCCGACGACCCTAACGGTGTTCAAAGTTATCCTATAATTGATGGCAACGGCAATTATTACGATACCGACTGGATTGACGAAATGTTTGTAAACAACGCTACTACCCAAAGTTATACCCTTGGAATTTCTGGCGGTAATGCTAATGGAAATTACGCATTGTCAATGGGTTATATGGATCAAGAAGGCGTTATGGGTGGCAAAGACGTTTCTTTTTACAGAAGATACAATTTTCGTGTTAATTCGGAGTACAAACTTATAAAGGACATCGTTAAAGTTGGCGAGCAGATAGGTTTTGTTTACAAACAGAAACAAGGTGTTCAAGTCGGCAACCAATACAACAACTCGCTTCACGGCGCGTTCAATACCTCACCGCTCAATCCAGTATATAGCGGAGGAAATCCCGATTACACTTCAGACCAAAGCCCTTATGGCGACCCTTACAACAACACGCAGTATGCCGCATGGCGCAGCGAAGATGGCAACCCATACGGCTCTATGATGCTCAACAACAGCAATCAAGACAATAATGCAAATTTCACTGGCAATGTTTACACCGAAATTCAACCTATTAAGAAACTTAAATTCCGTAGCGTGCTTGGTGTTAATTACAATGCGTCGGATTACAGAGATTTCAAACCTTTGTACCACTTGTCTTTGTATTCTTTCAACGATACGAGGACAACAGCGAGCGCAACCAAAGGTAATAGTTTTGGTTTTACGTGGACCAACACTTTGAGTTATGATTGGAAACTCGATCAACATTCTTTCAATGCCCTTATCGGTATGGAATCTTATCAGTTTAATGGTTCAAGCGTTCGTGCTGCTACCGGTTCTTTGCGCACAGGTTTTGACGATTGGGATCATGCGTATGTCAACAATGGTACAGCTAAGACTACAGACGAAGGACTTGGTGCAAACGGCAATCCTTACGATGAAGAAAAACTTGTTTCTTATTTTGCTCGTGTTGGTTGGTCTTTTAAAGACACTTATATGTTAAACGCTACAGTCAGGGTTGACGGTTCGTCGCGTTTTGCAAGAGGACACCGCTATGGCGTATTCCCGTCTGTTTCGGCTGGTTGGATTCTTACCAACGAGGCTTTTGCAGAAAATATTACTAACATTTGTAACTACTTGAAAATCCGCGCAAGTTGGGGACAGGTAGGTAACCAAAACATCGGAAACTATATGTATAGTTCGCCAGTTAAGAGCGATATGACATATTACAATTTTGGAAATGTTTATGGTGCATCTGGACAGAGCGCATATTGGGGTGCATATCCCGAACGTCTTGCTAACGAGGAGATTACATGGGAAACTTCTGAACAGTTTGACGCTGGATTTGACGCACGTTTCCTTAAGAGCCGCCTTGATGTTTCTTTTGACTTCTACATCAAAACCACTAAAGACTGGCTCGTTGAAGCTCCTGTTGTAGCAACCACTGGTACAGAAAAATATCCTTACATTAACGGTGGTGATGTAAAAAACTCTGGTGTTGAACTCGGTATCACTTGGAACGATAAAATAGGAAAGGAAATCAACTATTCGGTTTCTGTAAATGGTGCTTACAATAAAAATAAAGTGGGCAACATTCCTAACGAGGATGGAATTATCCACGGTGAGAATGGTACAGGTCAACTTTATGACAACTCTACAGAGTTTTACCGCGCTCAAAACGGACAGCCAATTGGTTATTTTTGGGGATTCAAGACCGCTGGCATTTTCCAAAACGAACAAGAAATTCTTGATTGGATTGCCGCTGGCAATGGTGTTTATCAGTCGGACGTAAAACCCGGCGATGTTAAATATGTTGATATTAACCACGATGGACAAATCAACGAAGAAGACAAGGTTAATCTTGGCGATGGTAATCCCGATTTTACATTTGGTGCAAGCCTTTCAATGGATTACAAGGGCTTTGACTTTATGATTAGTATCAACGGTCAGGCTGGCAATCAGATTGTTCAAGCTTACAGAAACCATTCAAGTTCTACTGCCAATTATCCCAAATCCATTCTTGAAAGGTGGACTGGCGAGGGTACTTCCAACAAAATACCACGTCTAACCACAGGACTTGACAACTGGGCTTTCTCCGACCTCTACATTCAAGACGGCGACTATCTTAGAATCAACAATTTGACAATAGGATACGATTTCTGCAAAAAACTTCTCCATAAGGAATGGATTTCGCAATGCCGCTTGTATTTCCAAGTACAAAATCTTGCTACATTCACCAAATATGATGGTATGGATCCAGAGGTTGGCTATGGTACAGACGATTGGGTATCGGGCGTAGACCTCGGATATTATCCACACCCACGTACCATTCTCATGGGTGTAAATCTGAAATTTTAATTAGAACATAAAACTGGATTATTATAAAGATGAAACTAAATAAATTGACAATAGCGGCAATGGGGCTTTCTGCCTTGAGCATGGCCTCTTGCAGCGAGAGTTTTCTTGACGTGGAGTCCAAAACACAGTCCACTACCGAAAACTTTTATCAGACAGCAGACGATGCGTATATTGCGCTCATTGGCTGTTATGACGGTTGGCAGTGTACGGTTTCCAACGGTCCAACGTTTAGCATGCAAGAAACAGCCATGACGCTTGCTGACGAATGTTACGGTGGACTTGGTGTTGGCGATGCTCCAAATTCCCAAGTTCTCGACCGTTTTGACATTAACTGCGACAATAGCCAACAAAACATTTTCGATAATCTTTGGAAGTTTTACTACCGAGCTATCTATCGTTGTAACATGTTGATTAACAATATGTCTGATAACGAAGATACACAAGTTAAAAGTTATGTTGCACAAGCTAAAGCAATTAGAGCAATCCTCTATTTCGACCTTGGAAGAATGTTTGGCAATGTTCCATTGGTTTTAACAGCCGAAGAAGGTCAGAACAATCCTGCACAAGCAGAACCGAAGGCTGTTTTTGCTCAGGTGGTTGCAGATCTCAACGCTGCGATAGAGTGTATTTCTGATGCTGACAACAAAAAAGCTACCACTTTTGCCGATGATGCTTTTACCAACGATGGTTGGATTAGCAAATATGCTTGTGAGGCTATGTTGGCAAGGGTTTACTTGTTTTACAATGGTTTTTATGGACAAGAACCTACTGGTTGTACCAAGCAGAATGCTATTGACGCTTTGGAAGATGTAATCAATAATGGCGGATATTCTTTGGTATCGGATTTTAAGGATTTGTGGCCAGCAACAGCGGCTCTTACACCCACCGATGCCAATCCAATCGACTATTCTCCATTGGACAACACCACTTACAAGCGTGGTAACAGCGAAACTGTACTTGCCATGAAGTTTAATTACACTGCCGACTACAATGGCAATAACGATGGCAATCGTACAATAGTTATGGTAGGTCCTCGTACTGGAGGCAACCTCGCTTATCCTATTGGTCAGGGCTGGGGTGGTTGTACTGTAAATCCGCTTTTGGTTTCAGAACTTGGCGGCGACAGCAGAAAATGCTCTGTTCTTGACATTGCTTCCGACTTGGGTAGCGCGTGGACGCAGGAAAAAACCGATGATATACGCGATTACACAGGTTATTACAACAAAAAATACACTCCGCTTAGCAAATACGATGCTTTGGGCAATTTGGTTTCTGCACTTGAAGGAATTATGGCAGGCGATTTCCAAATTTCGCAATGTCAAGACTACGTTTTGATTCGTTATGCTGATGTTTTGCTTATGCACAGCGAACTAACTGGTACTGCCGATGGATTAAATCAAGTTCAAAGCCGTGCTGGAGCAGCCACTACCGCTTATTCTGAGGATGCTCTCCGTCAAGAAAGAAAACTTGAATTTGCTTTTGAAGGTATCCGTTACTGGGATCTTCTAAGGTATGGTCTTGATTATGCGGCAGACCAAATTGAAAAATCGTTTACCGACGTAAAACTCAAAAACAGCGACAACCTTCCTTCTTTCAGCCGTGAGAATTTTCTTGCAAAGAAAGGTTTGTTGCAGATTCCGGGCAACCAGATTACTATTTCGGGCGGCACGCTCAAACAGAATCCCGGTTGGTAGTGTTTTTGTTTAACATACTTAATTGACAAAAAAATGAACATTAAAAACATAATATATCCGGTTTTGGCGGGCGGTCTGATGTTTTCACTTGCAGCTTGTCAACCTGATGATTACAGCATGGATTCGATGAACAATACGTCCGAATCTTTGAAAAATAGTTACACCGTTACTGCCGATGGTAACAATATCCATTGCTCAACATCGTTGTCAAAATGTATAGGTATTTGGGAAACCTCCGACGGAAGATACATTGGACAATCGTGCGACTTATTTTTCCCCTTTGCGGGCAAGTATTTCGTGTTGTTTGGCGTTATGGAAAATGGAGGTATCACCTTCGCAAGCGACACCACTTGGATTGACATTACCACCAATAGTCTTGAATCACTCAACAGCGATCTTTGGACTAACCTTACAGGTGGTGTTGGCGAATCAAAAAAATGGGTTCCAATGGATAAGTCTTATGCTCCATACAGAGGTTCTTCACCCGTGATGTATATGAATCCTGACGACGTTTTAAATAACGGAAAAGGCATTACTGACATTCAATTTGGTACAGGTAACTGGACAGAAAACTGGGATCCGGGCTTTCAGAGTTGGCTTATCCCTGCTGACAGCCCTTACATGGATTCTTACATGACATTCTCATTGTCAGAACAGGACGGTGCAACGGTGGAGATTTTCCACGGTGAAACTTCTGTTACAGAAAACGGCAAATTTTCTCTCAACCTTGACGACAAGCAACACCCAACAATTACGTTTAAAGAGGTTAGTTGTTTGCACAATGAGGGTTTCAACGATGTTTGTGCCAATTATTCCAACAATATTGTAATCCTCGAACTCTCTCCATACGTATTTCAGGTGGCTACAATGCGTACAAATTCTGAAGGAGCATGGTGGATTGTATGGAACTTTGTTTGCGAAGATGTTAAGAGCGGCGATGTAACTATTCCTAACGATGATGTGCTTTCGGCGGCTTCGGTTACTGCGCCTACACTTTCCGACAATTTGGAAAACCTATTGTTTACAATAGAGGGCGACGATGGTACTTATTTGGCAAGCGAGATTACATATCTTTTTGACGAGGATAAGTCTTACGACCTTTATTGGTGGGACGGCACTGCTTCAGAATGGACAGAACGCAACGTTTATGGCAATTCGCTTTACCCAATATATGATGGTTCTGAATTTGCTTTAACTTTCAAGAAAAATGGCGATCAAATAACATTCTCAGAAGAACTTTCTGGTGCAACTGGCGTTGCTGAATTTTCAGGTAACAAAATTAAGTTTATGACTAATGCTGATGCAGTTGGCAATTCTTATCCGATAGATCTCGACTTCTTTACTACAGCGAGCGGTGCAAAGGTGGCAATCAAAACCTCTGAAATTATTGTAGTTAAAGCCGACCCATCCAACAACAAATTTTTCTTTGCTGTAGAAAACACCAAGAACGAATCTAACATCGTCAACCAATATCTATTTGCCAATCTTGTTCAGAAGTCAATATTTGGCGGAACAACAGGTCCAGTTGAAGTTGATATTGACAATTCAATTATTGAAGACAATATGTGGGTAGAAAATGGCTGTATCCGTGTTGGTTTTTGGCATTATGGTGGTAGTGGTAAAGGTATTTTCAAAAATGCAAGCAAGGTAAACCTAAAAGCCAACCAAAAGATTACAGTTAAATTTAAAATTAACGGTGGAGTTACTTGGACAGGCGATCCAAAATGTGTTTTAATTGACAACAATATCAAAACCACATGGGAACCTGGTTGTTTCGATTTGGACGATGCTGTTGTTGTAAGCAAAGATGGAGAAACAACAGTAACTCTTACCAATACTTTGGATACTAAAGTAGGATTTACTAACACTTGCCTTGACCTTTCAATTCAGCTTGATGGCTATGGCACAATTGACGATGCCAACGAGGATAGCAAGTTGAACGGTCTTGACATTGAAATTACTTCATGTATTATTGAGTAACAAAACTAATTATTTAGAACAAAATGAAAACTAAAATATTATTCGGAATATTTGCAGTGTCGGCATTGATGTTTACGGCATCCTGCAATGACGATGACGAATATTCGCCAGCGACAGGAGAGTTGATTTCATCGGTTTCCACTGGAGCAACCGATGTTACTGCCAATTCCGCAACGCTACACGGCACGGTGAGTGGCGACATTTCCAATTTGTCGGCAAATTCTTATAGCGTAGGATTTTACTATGGCGATTCGCAAGACAACCTTTCTGACAGAATTTTGGGAGAGGTTAGTAGCAACGAGATAAAAGCTGTTTTAAGTGGTCTTACAAAGGGGCAAACTATTTACTATCAGGCGTTTGTTACATTGCAAAACAAGGTTACTTACAAAGGTGAAGTAAAGAGCCTAACTACTTCTGACGCATCAGCAGTTACTTCCGATGCAAAGGACATAACCTATTATTCCGCAGTTCTTAATGGTACATTAAGCGGCAATGGCGATGGTTCTACGGCTGGTTTTGTAATTAGCTGTGACGAAAGAAAAGTAAGAAGTGGTCTTGCTGTTGAAGGCTCAGTTGAAGGCAATGCCGTAAGTTTGAAAAAACTCGGACTTTTGCCTTCAAAGACATATTATTATGCAACGTATCTAAATCTTGGCAATGATTCTGTATTTGGCGAAACCAAATCTTTTACAACAGAATCGTTTGAAATTCAAAAAGATGACATTGTAGATCTTGGTTTGTCTGTCAAATGGCTCAAATACAATATTGGAGCACAGAAAGAGTCAGATTTAGGTGGTTTGTATGCTTTTGGCGATTTGGACGGTTGCAATAGAAGTACTTCTGTAAGCGATTATGGCGTAAATGCAGACATCGTTGAAACAGAAAACGATTTGGCAAGAGCTACTTTTGGTGATTTTGCCAAAATGCCAACTGCCGACCAACTCGAAGAACTTTTTACACTTTGCCAAAAAGAATGGGCAGAAGTTGATGGTGTTTCTGGCTTGAAACTTACTGGTCCTAACGGAAATTCAATATTTCTTCCTGCTGCTGGTTATAGAGAAGGCAATAGCGTAAGTGGTGAGTCGGAGATTGGTATGTATTATAGTGGAAATATTAAAAACTCTAATTTTGCCTCTGCTTATAGTTTTACGCAGTCGTCTAATTCTTTGACAGTTGCACCGTTGTTTAGGGCATTGTCGATACGTCCTTGTTCCAAAGGGTACGGTTTTAATGCTAAACTTACTTGTTTTTCCAACGCAGAAAGCGATGCAAAAGATGCATGGGCTTCTGCATCAGAATTTATTGTTCCGGAGGCAGGTAAAAGTTTTACGTTGACATTTTCTACTACTTATCCAAGATCACGTGGCTCGGTTTATGTAATTGATATTGAAAATTTTGCAGCAAAATATCCCAATAGTTGTGTTTTGGTAGAAAGTATAAAGAAAGACGGTACTGATTTGAAATTTGACGCATCAAGATTTTTCTATGGCGATATTGAGGATAAAGGCAATTATCGTATCGAACTTGCTAATATTTGGGGCAAGGGAGGTAGTAATAACAAAGTTGCGGACAATCCTTTTACAGCCGCTGGCGGAGAAACTGCTGACAATGGTCCTGCAGAACTTGCTTTCAACGAAACTTTTGAAGTTACTTTCAAGGTAGTTTCTCTCGAAAGCAATGGAGCAGGTGAATATCCAATCAAATTTATTACAATAAACCCAGAATGGAAAGGCGATTGGAATTATGAAACAGGAAAGAGTGTGGTTGTAAAATTTGAAGACAACAAATATTTCGTTACCGACGAAAGCAGTGTTGTTGATTTTACATTCCAAAATGCAGATGTAGATTATTCTGCAGGTTCCATTATGACGTTTGTTCAGATTGATAATTTCCCATTCATGCAACCGAATATTACTTTCAATAGTATTTCTATTGATGGAACTCCATTGGACGGTTACGATAAGGCAAAGATTATCAATAGTTTGGATGGTGATAATTATCGTCTTGAACTTTGGAATATGTATGGTTCTACTTCGAGTAAAGGTTGCGCATTTGGAACTGCTACCAATGGTGTAATTTCAGAATTGGGATTTACGTCAAGCATGGCAATAAACTTAACAATCAATAGTTTATTTTCTGCTGTAAAGTAGATATAATTTTTCATTAACTTAAACAAAACGGGAGATACAATTTTTTGAAATAATCTCCCGTTTTTTATATAAAAAAGAAATACCATTATGAAAACTAACATTTTAAAAAAACTATCGGTAGTTTTGTTGTTTGCCATGTCGCCCGCTTTGTTTGCTTGTGGCGATGACGATAAAAAGGACGAACCAACTGCATCAACAACAGATACTACTTCGGTAACACCTTCCGAACAACAATCTGATGCACCTAAAATTACTACTACATTTACCGCCATGGATATTGCAAAAAATATGTATCCAGGCTGGAATCTTGGCAACACGTTGGAAGCTTCTGGTACGGGTTTAAACTGCGAAACAGAGTGGCAGTCGACTGTTACCACACAAGAAATTATTGATTTTGTTAAAACTTCGGGTTTTAAGTCAGTTAGGATTCCGTGTTCTTGGTACATTCATCTTTCTGACGCTAATTCTATTACTATTGATAAAGAGTGGATTAATCGCGTTAAGGAAGTTGTTGACTATTGTATAAATGACGGTTTGTATGTTCTTCTTAACGACCATTATGATAGTGGTTGGTTGGAAGTGTTGGGCTATTCTAATTCCACATCTACTTATTCGGAGGTTGGCGAGTCGTTGATAAATGCCAAAATAAATGTCTTGAAAAAGATTTGGACGCAAATTGCCAACGAGTTTAAGAATTACGATGAGCATTTGATATTTGCTGGTCAGAACGAACCGTTCCAAAATTATGATGTTTTTGATAAGAATTTGTCAAACAAGGCAACAACACTTTCTCCGATATTAAACAGATATAATCAAGCGTTTGTAGATGCGGTGAGGGCTACAGGAGGCAATAATGCCAATAGAATTTTAACAGTACAAGCTCCAGGCGCAGATATGTGGGGTGCACAAAATACTGCTTTTGTTTTGCCTACCGACACACGAGAAAACGGTTTGATGCTTGAGTTTCACTATTACAACCCGTGGAATTTTGCAGGTGGAAGTGGTGAATATTATTGGGGAGCCGACAACAAGGCTGACAAATATTATGTTACCTATGCTACCGATGAATCATACGTAAAGTCGGAGTTTGCCAATATGAAAACAAAATATGCCGACAAAGGTATTCCGATGCTCATTGGTGAGTATGGTGCTAATTGGCGTGATTTGAGCGGTGTTTCTGATGCTGACCAAGATAAACATGATGCATCAATAAAAGCATGGTTCAAAGCTATCAGTCAGTACGGACCTGAAAGTGGCATGATTCCGATGGTTTGGGACATCAACTCTCCAAATCAAAATGGAACCATTGGTACAATGACTGTAATAGACCGTGCAAATTTAAAAATTTTCTGTAAACCAGCGTTTGAAGGTATTACAGAAGGCACAGCGGCAGCAAGTTGGCCTTATTAAAAATATATTCTTAACTAATTGCACCCTTCGACGCATATTGTATCGGGGGGTGTTGTTATTTAGTATTGCAACACGTTTTTAATATTCTGTCTTTAATAAGGTTAAACCTTGAGGTGGTGCTGTAAAACCAGCGTTGAGTCTGTTTTTTGATTCGAGTATGGCAGGTATGTTTGAAATGTTGATGCTGCCTACGCCTACTTCAATAAGAGTGCCTGTTAAAATTCTTACCATGTTTTGTAGAAAACCATCACCTATGTAATCTATTGTTATTTCGGATTTGGTTTGACAAATATTGATGTTAAAAATTGTTCTTATTGATGATTTTTTGAAATGAGAGTTGCCACAAAAACTTTTAAAATCGTGAGTTCCGCATAGCATTGTTGCTGCTTTTTTCATTAGACCAACATTTAGTTTTTTGTCGCAATAGTTGTAAACATATTTTCTCTCAAAAACATTTGGAATTTTTGAAGTATGTATTCTATATCTGTAAGTTTTTGATTTACAGTTGTATCTTGCGTGAAATTTTTCGTCAACTTTTTCTACCGTCATTACAGCTATGTCTTCGGGAAGGTATCGATTAAAATAATCCAAGATTTCATTTGGGTCGGCAACCTCTTTTAGCAAAAAGTTTGCAGTTTGTTGCAATGCGTGAACTCCACTGTCGGTGCGTCCACTACCATTAACTTCAATTTTTTCGTTGGCAAAACAACTTATTACTTCAGAAATTTTACCTTGAATAGTAATAGCTTTGTCGCGTTGAATTTGCCAACCGTTATATTTTGTGCCGTCGTATGAAATTGTTATTTTGTAATTTTGCATGTTTTTAATTCAAAGTGGTTTGTAACTTTGCAAAGTTATTAAAATATGATAATTTTGCCATTGAAATAAAAAAATGTTGTATGCAATTAATCGAAGCTATAGTTTATCTTATTGCCTCTGGAGGACACGGAATGACAGTAGATAAAATAACGGAACAAATAAATTTAAGGTGTCTATATAAGCGTAAAGACGGTAATCCTGTACCTTTAAAACAAGTATATGCAGTAATAATGAGCCATCCAGAAATTTTTGTAAAAGAAGATGGTAGAATAAGGCTTACAATGTAAAATAAATATATTATGAAAAAACATTATTTTTTGATTTTTTGTGCGATTGGTGCATTAACATCATGTACCCAACCAGCATCGCAAAGTGTTGCACCAACAACACTTTCAACCACAGGAAACCCTTATATGCCACTTTGGGAGCATATACCCGATGGTGAGCCATATATTTTTGATGATCCCGACAATCCGGGGCAGAAACGTGTGTATATTTATGGTTCTCACGATACGCGCATAACCGATTATTGTGGGCGAGAGCTTGTTGTGTGGTCGGCATCGGTTGATACACTTACAAAATGGCGTTACGATGGCGAGATACTTCGTGTAGGAAAAAATGGAGAAGGAAAACCTTTTGGCGAGGATGATGTGCTTTTTGCGCCCGATGTAACACTAAAAACTGATGAAAACGGTGTTAAAACATATTACCTGTATCCCAATGATCAATGTGGTGGTCGCAATGGTTTGATTGCCAAAAGTTCAAGACCCGATGGCCCATTTGAGGTTTGCAATTGGAACAAAGAAAACCCAGATAGTGCAAGTGGGATTCTTCAATTTGATCCTGCTGTTTTTGTTGACGATGATGGCAAGGTTTATGGCTATTGGGGATTTGGCACTTCTCATGGTGCAGAACTCGACCCAACCACCATGGCAACGGTTAAACAGGGAACTAAAGTGGTAGAAAAAATGATTGGTGGATTTAAAGATGACGATGAGAATGAATTTAGATTTTTTGAGGCATCGTCTATTCGCAAAATTAAAGATAAATATGTGTTTATTTATAGTCGTTTTACTAAGGAAGGCGAGTTTGGATTACCAACCACCAACTACACCTTGGCATACGCATACGGCGACAATCCATTAGGTCCATTTACATACGGAGGAACTATAATCGATGGTCGTGGTAGAGAAAACGACATAGATGGAAATGTTTTTGCATCGGCAAACGTAAGCGGAAATACTCACGGTAGCATTTGTGAAATTAATGGGCAATGGTATGTGTTTTATCATCGTCAAAATGGTCTTAATGAGTTTTCGCGACAAGCAATGGTTGCACCAATAACTGTTGAAGTTCAAGAAGGCAAAGGCGGAAAGGTAAGCATTTCGGAAGCCGAATACACTTCTGAGGGATTTTCTATCAATGGACTTGACCCACTTGAAATTTATCCTGCGGGAATTGCTTGTTGGTACACAGGACCAAAGGTAGCAGAGCATAATTGGCCAAACAATAAGTTTTATGGTTCGTATGTGGCTGCTGATTATGGTACGGATTCAAAATTTTCTGAACCTTATGCTGTTAAAAACAATATAAATCCAGTTGTTAACAATACTAATGGCTCTATTGTTGGTTATAAATATTTTAATTTTTCTGGTATTACGGGCAAAAAAGATATAAACCTTTTACTTGGTCTTACGCCACAAGGTATTGATGGAACAATTGATGTGTATATCGATAGACCATGGCAACAACATGGTAAACTTGTTGGTACATTGAATATAAAATGGGATATGCCACAATATTCTTCCGAAATTGCAGTAAAACTTGATGCTGTAAGAGAATTAAAAGGTAAACATGCGTTGTATCTTGTATTTACCTCGCCAGAAAAAGATAAATCGATTTGTACATTAGAAACGATTAGATTTACGGCTAAGTAATTATGGTTTACAATTATTGTAAAACATGATATTTCTTAATTTAAATTGTTATAAAACCCAAACACTAAAATAAGAATATTTTGAGGTTTGGGTTTTTTATTATTGAGTTACAACTTTTATTAAAGGGGAGTTCTAAAAATTAGATTTTCTGCGTTGTATTTCAATTTCAAAATGTTCATTTACAATTAGTAACCTGCGCTTTTTCGATTTCATACGCCTTGAAAAATCTAATTTTTAGAACTCCCCTTTAAGATTGTTTGCAAAAAAATAATCTACCTTTTTAGATAGTTTTTTGTTTTTATTATCAAGTATATTAATCTATGAGTTTTCGAGTTCTTTAATAAGAAGTTGTATATCGTCTTGAGCGTCAGCAAGTTTTTTTTTGCAGGCTTTTATTAAAGGAAGGCAACGTTTTGCATATTCCGACATTTTGTCAACCGAAATATTATCATCGTCCATTGCTTGACTTATTTTTTGTAATTCGGCAAAACTTAAATCAAAACTTTCGTATATTTTTTGGTCTTCTGGGTTTTCTGTTTTCATTTGGTTTTTAAGATTTAAAAAAAGCGGTTGAAAGTAATATATTCAACCGCTTAATAGTTAAGTTTTATTTTATTCTTCAATTGGATTGCCTTGACGGTCGATAAAGAAGTAAACAGTATCGTTGTCTGCCACTTTGAGACACACTTTAGCTCGTCCGTTGCGGAATGTTTCGCCTGTTTGACCCATTTTGCAGTAGTTGAAATCGTAATAAGGCGGAATTACTACTCGCATGTTAGTGTCAACATATCCAAATTTACCTTTCGTTGTGTCGTTTTGGTCGTAGGTATATTTAAATAGTGTTAATCCTTCAGTTGGTCGGCGCATTCTTAAGAAATATTGTGCGCTGTCTGTGGAAATGTCGTGTTGTACTTGGTCAATGTATTGTCTGCGACAATTTTCAGCAATTCTCAAAGCATTTTGTGCGGCAGTGTCAGTGTTTTGATAGCGTATAGCACGGCTAAAACATTCTGCTGCCGAGTCGATGTAGTGAGGAGTTTCGGGTGTGATGTTTTGTAGATAGTAGTTTCCTTTCTCCATATTTATTTGGTATGGTGTAGCCGATTGTGCTGTATATATATCATCTACTTGTGCAGCTTGTTTTATTTTGTGAACCAAAAAGAAAAGTGCTACTATTGCAAGCAAAATGAGTAGTATTGTTATAATTCCACTTATTGCTTTACGTTTAAAATTGCCAGCATAACGTTTTATTTCGGTATTTTCTGGATCCATTTTTTTAGCTTTCCAATAGTAGAATGGTGCTACAAACATGTTTAACCATTGCCATGGTTTGTTGAAATAATGTGTTCCATTGTGGAGATATAGTGCAAAATCTCTACGTTCTTTTATTTGGGTGTTTGTGGAATCAAAGTCCAATGCCTTTGAAAATTGGTCGGCAGCACGTTTAAATTCTCCCGAATCTAAAAGAGCCTCTCCGTATGCTTCGTGATATTTGATTAGGGCTTCGGTATTTTGATCTACACGTTTTGATGCACTTTGAAATAATTCTGATGCGTTGATGAAATTACGTTGGGCAAACATAAGGTCGCCTTTTATCATTTCGTATTTATATTGAACGTAGTTATCTGCTGCTGTAAGGCCGTTTTTAAGTTCCGATTGATTTTCTTCAGGGCATGTTCCTTTTTTGTTGAGATATTCGTATAAATATAATGCCCTTGAATAAAACTCATTGGTAAGTGCGTTTTTTGCTTTGTATAGTATATCCGAAGGAGTCATTTCTTCAGGATTAGCTACTTCGTAGTCTTTTATGTAGTTGTCTATTTTTGATTTTTCGCGACGTTTGTCAAATACCTTTTGTTGTGCTGGAGTAAGATCGTTGTCTCTTATTACTTCGAGTTCTTCAAATTTTTCGCGGTATGAGATAGAAAGCACTAAATCTTCGGCAAGTGGTTCATAAACTTGTTCCGCTTGTTCTGATTGTTCGCTTTGTGTAGCCGTCATTGCTGCGTATTTTTTTTCTGTTGCAATTTTGGCTCTTTCTGCTATCTTTTCTGCCAGTTCGCGATCTACTATTTCTCCCGGATTTTCAGATGTTTCTGTAACGGTTTGGGTTGTTTCTACTATTTGACCATCGGAGTCGGTTGTTGTGGTGGTAGTTGTAGTAGTTGTTGTGGTTGTTACAACGGTTTGGGTTTGTTCTATTGTTGAACCACCATTTGAAGGGTCGCTAATTTCTGCTGCGGCTTCATCTGCCGAAAAGTCAAGTAAATCTTCTGTTTGCTCGTTAGCATCGTTTGGAAAATAGTCGTTGAGTATGTTAAATTTATTTAACAAGGCAATGATTTCTTGTCCATTAAAAATTGTCGCAGTAATGTTGTTTTCTTCTTTTATTCTTGACGACCAATTTTCCCACCAAGAATTTTCTTCTGCTGATGGCTGTTTTGCCAAAAATAGCACCCACTCTGTTGCACCGTTAGCTTGCATAAATGCCAAATTCTCGTTAAACGATTTGCGTATTTGACCTTTACGCGAGTTTGACACGTGGTCGGTGAAGAATTTAGGCAGGTATAGTATTATTTTTTTATTTTCAGCCTCCGAAATTTTTTTTGTGTCGTTTTCGGTTATGTCAATTGAGTTTTTTATTACATAGTCGGGGTATTGCAGTTGCATTATTTTTTCGGCTATTGTGTAAAAAGCCAATCGTGCAGCCTGCTCGTTTTCATAAAGTTTTTTAAATTCTTCCCACGTATATTGCATAATATTATAAGTATGAATGAGTTTTTGTCTTTAAATATTGACATTATGAGTTTTTACCTCTCATAATAAGGCAAATTTATCAACAAAAATTTTTTTATGCAAATTTTTTTGTGGTAAAATTTGTTCGTAAAATAAAACCTCAAAATATTTTGATTTTATAATTGTGCAGTAGAGTTGTGGTGTAATTCTCTATCGTTCTATATTGCCTTTTTCTATTACAATGTTGTCGTTGTTGAATATTGCGTATGTTTGTTTGTCGGCTATAGGTAATGTATTTAACGTTAGTGGAAATTGTGGTTTTTGTAGGCAGAAAATTACATTTCCTAAACTGTCGTAGATTTCTATTTTTGCCGCTTGTTTTATATTTTTAGGTGTAATGGTTAATGTGTTTACATTTCCCGCAGTTCCCATTATACCATTTGCACGTGGCGTGTTTGTTGCAATGTTGTCGGTTGGGTTTTGTACAATTGTGGTGTTTTCGGCTGTTAATGAGATGTTGTTTGTATTTTGAAAAAATTTTAGACACAGCACCACTGCTAAAAGTGCTGCAACTGCCGAAATTGAAAATATCAATGTTTTATTTGGCCGTGCGATGTTTTTTTCACGCGAGTATTCGGCTGCTATTTCCGCAATTTCTAAAGACATGGCAGCGAATTGATCATCTTGTTCAAGAAGATTGCTGTCTTGTGCGGAAAGGGTGGTTGCTTCGCCGTTGTTTATGGCTTCGGCGCAATGTGCAAGTTCGTTGATATTTTCTAATGTGTCCATTTTTTACATGTTTTTATTTTTTGTGTAAATAAGTTCAAACAACACTTGCAAAGATTCTTCTGTATAGTTGGCCTTACGGTTTCCGTTTATACGCGCTATTATCGATTCAAGTGTTTTGTTTAGAAACATTCTAGCTGCATCAGGTTTGTTTTGTTTGTTTTCGGCGATGTTTGAAATTTCGCATAACCTTGCAAAAATTTCTTTGTCGAGTTCGTCTCCTGATATATTGGCGATACTAATCATTTTTTCGTCGAAATTTTCTTTTGCATAATCCTTTATGTCTTGCCATGTGGGCTTTATTCTAAAAAACATTTTGCAATATAGCATTGCCTTTGGTGTTTTGTTTCCAAATGTGGACATTACTTTTTGCAAATATCGTTTTTCGTTTTCTATTATAAGTTTTTCCTCAGGGTTAAGTTCTCTTTGAACTCCACCTTTCAATATAGTTTTTTGATACTGCGCTTGGTGTTTTTCTTTTGCTCCTTGGCTACGAAGTATTTCAAGTAGCATTTTATAAACCACTGCAGAGATGTAAGTCTCTGGTTTTGCACGTGAATCGTAAAGAGATTCTATGCGGTCTTGTTTTGCGTAGTATTTTTCCAAAACAGTCTGCCGAGTGTCTTCGTATTGCGAGGCTTCAAGGTAGCCGTTTTTTATATATTTTTTTACCACAATGCTTACTATTGATGTCAGCATTTGGGTAGAAAACTTACCTTTTTTTTGTTTTGTTGCAATATCCATCAAAATAAAAAGTGTTTTTGTGAAAACTCTTTACAAAGATAGAATATTTTTTGCTTTTATAGTTGTTATTTTATTTTTATTCTGAATTTTTTTCTTGTTAGATAATTAACTTTTGTTGCTATATTTTCTTCTAAGATGTTGTATATTAATATTTAAAATATTAAAAATAAATTTTTGAAAGCTTATAAAAAAAGTTTGTGGCTTTTTTTTATAAAAAAAATAAAAAATCATATTTTAGAGCCGCCGAAAAATTTAAAATGGAAAGTTTTAAAAACCTATATAAAAAACATAAGTTGTGGCAACTTATGATTATTTTGGTGTTGCATATTGTGGCAATGTCGGTTATTGTTGTTATGTTGTACAACGATATTCTCACACGTGCCGACAGAGGATTACGACATTCTGTTATGATAGTTTGCTCTGTTGTTACGTTGCTTAATATTACAGCAGTGGTTTTGATTTATGTTGGTAACATAAGGTTTGCAAAGAAAAATATTTTTAGAATTGCTGAACTTGAAGATATTAATGAACAGCAGAACAAAAAGTTGAAAGATTATATAGAACAATTGCGACAAGAGATAAATCAAAACGAACTCCTTGGACACGAAATTATTGATAAAAACGAACTTATAACTACATACGAATCTATACTTATTAATAGCAATTCAAAAATAGTTTCGCTTGGCAAAAAACTTGGAGAAAGTTTCGATATTATAGAAGCTGCACGTGAGCATGCCGAAGTGTACGACAAATTAAAAGCGGCATTTTTGGCCAACGTTAGTCATGAGTTGCGTACTCCAATAAATGGTATAAATGGTTTTGCTGATTTGCTATGTAAAAACATACCGCAGGATAAGCGCAAAGAATATACGGTGAAGATGATTTCGAGTACTAATAATTTTGTTGCATTGGTTAACGAAGTTGTCAACTATTCGCATATACAATCTGGAAACATGGTTTTTAATGCAATAACGTTCAACATCAATAGGTTGATTCGGTTGGTTAAGTCGCAGACATTAAAACAAATGGCAGAACTTAAAAAAGAAGTTATGCTCAATTTTCCACCCAACCTTGATGAGGAATTTTATGTATGTTTGTCAGAAAAGGGTGTGTCGCTTATCTTAGAAAATCTTATGAGCAATGCCATAAAATTTACTCACAAAGGTTCAATAACATTGACGTGTATGGTAATAGGAAATAAACTTGAAATTTCGGTTTCCGACACAGGCATCGGCATACCTATTGATAAACAGCAAATTATATTTCAAAGTTTTGTCCAAAACGAAACCATACTTTCGCGACGTTATGGAGGTCTTGGATTGGGATTAAGCATCTGTAAAGCTGTTGTAGGAATGATGGGAGGAGCAATTACGCTTGATTCTCAGCCTGGTCAAGGTTCAAAGTTTTCTGTTTCTTTGCCAATAATGCAAAACAACGCGTCTGATATTTCTCTGTACGAAAGAATAAATAAGCATCTAAAAATAAGTATGACAGAGAAAAAAGTTTTGTTAATAGAAAGCAATCAGGTCGACCGCGAGTCTTTAACAGAATTTTTTAACGATTGGCAAATACCAGTGTTAACTTGCGACATTGGCGACGATGAATACAGCATAGCACAAAGACATTGTCAAGAAATTGGTTTGGTAGTAATGGAAATAAATTCACCAGAAGAAGTATCTGTACAGTTGGCGCAGAAAATACTTAACGTGTGTCCATTTTCAGGTTTTATTTTTACGATGTCGCAAAACATATCAAAATCTGCTATGGAAAAAATTGGTGCTATTAGTGCTGAAATATTGCAAAAACCGTTTAATTCCAACGATTTAGCCAACGTAATAAATCGTTATTTAATAACCCAAAACACTTAGATTATGAGCGGATATGGTTATAATTTCGGAAATTTTCAAAACAACTTTGTCCCGATTATACATTATACCAACAAAATAATATCGGCCGACAAAGCTGCTCTTGATTTTTTTGAAACAAATAACTTCGATTTGCTCAAAAACCGCAAACTCGAAGACCTTACTCCATACATTCAGGAAGATGGGCAACACTCGTACATAAAAATAGATTTCTGTTTTTCTCAGGCTATAAAAAATGGGCGCGCTTCCGTTCATTTACAACTTTTATCTATGCGTGGTAATGCAAAATATGCCGACATGGAGATAATTTCAACGCCAGAACTTTTTGTAATTATTATCAAAGATATTACTGTTTATAAACAAACAGAGAATGAGTTGCGCAGTCGTATAATGCGGTTGGAAAGGGCTGTTGAAACGGGGTCAGACCTTGTTTGGAGGCTCGATTTGCAAACAACCATGTTATTTTGCTATCCTTCTATTTACAAATTACTTGGTTATGAAAGCAATTTATCGTCAATTACTATTAACACTCTTAGAAAATTTTGCGACGAAGCCGATTTTTATAAACTTATATCAAGTATCGAAAACATAACTGATTCGCAGGAAGAAATCACCAACGAATTTAAGTTGATAAAAAGCGATGGAAAAATTGAGTGGTATAGAATGAGGGGAAGCGTTGAAAAAAAGTTGGAAGACGGACAACCGTGGGTAATAAGCGGTACAATGACAAAAATTTCTACCATTAAAGCCAATGAAATGAAACTCCGTCAACTGAACGAACGCTTGATAGAAAAGGAAGAACAGTTGCGAAAAAGTGAACTCAATTACAAAAAAATTTATAATAGAGCAGGTTACGCCATTCTCATTATTGATGCAAACGGATGTCTTATTACCGTAAACAATCTTGCACCAAGTATTCTTGGATACAAAACAAAGTCGGAATTGCAAAAACTTACCATAAACGATTTAAGTTCCAATAAAAATGTTTTTGATAAAAATCGTGTTATGGAACGTGTGGCGGATGGTGGAAAAAATATATTTGAGTGGCTGTTTGTAAAGAGAGATGGTACAGAATTTTGGTGTGAGGTGGCCTTGCAAAACATAATTATAGAAGGCAAAAAAAACATTCTTGCCTTTATGAAGGATATTGACCGTTCTAAACGAGCAGAAATTGCCTATCGTACAATATCAGAACGACATAGAATGGCTCTTGATGCAAGCAACGACGGCATTTGGGAATACGACACAAAAAGCAATTCTTTGTATTGGAGTTCGCTTTGTTTTAAAATGTTTGGGATAACACCAAACCAGGGCGAGCC
>FLNW01003710.1_pt1 | contig 20612 bp, 15 predicted proteins | sample 1140371 | NCBI WGS metagenome assembly FLNW01 (sample SAMEA3878170, study PRJEB12797) | bioreactor metagenome | biome: Moose rumen | place: Sweden | collected 2011-10
CATCCGTTCTTAAATGGATTTTTAAGCTATTTTAATGTTATGAAAAACAGAACACTTTCCATTTTTCTTTTTGTCGCAAGTCTTTGCGCTATAACGACTTCCGCATTCGCAGAACCTGAAGAAGGTTTCTACGAAAAGCACGACATCCGCGGATTCATTTCTCTCGGAGCAGACTACCGCGGAATGCGCGCTGTCTACGCGAATTACCTGAACCGCGTTCTCTTTAGCCAAAGAGGCTACATGATCGAAACCATCGACGATGAAACCGGAGACACCACCCAGGTCCCTGTCATCGATGACCAGATTTCCAATTACGAACACTTCAACGACTACTATTTAGGCATGCACGTTGAAGTCGGCGCCCAATACCACCAGTTCCTGACCTGGTTCGACATCAACTTTATGCCAACTCAGGTTTCTAAAAAGCCGGCATCCGAAAATAGCGTGGGCAAAGATCTTTACGACGTAAAATGGTTCGCCTATGGCATTGACTGGATGTTTGGCTGGAAGCTCTTCGGCGAAAACTCGGTCATCAACCTGATTCCTTCTGTCGGCGTCGGTTTCAACTTGCTGAACATCCACTTTGGTTCAAACTATACGTTCTTTTCCGAAGACGACGATGAATATATCGACATTCGCAATCGTTACTACAGCGTTCTCTCCCCGACCTTCAACAGCCAGATTGAACTTCGCATTTCTCTCGGACAGTTCTCGATCGGCGGCTACGGCGGATACCGCGTCGTCCGTTTTGACGAATTTGACGTAGAAGGTTACGAACTCGGCGACCCGGACAACAACGGCGATACCTGGTTCATTGGCGGAAAGGTAACCTGGACATTCCTTTCGGAAAACCAGAAGAAGCTCCGCGACAAGCTTTAAACTTCGCCTTGGGAGATAGAAAGAGTTCTTGAGCCAGCACATCGGTGCTGGCTTTTTTCATGATCAGTTCCATAGGAACGTAATAAGTCGATAGACGTCTAAGATCCTGGTCCGTATGCCAATGCACTTCGCGATCCCGGTTATGGTAGACAAAGTTCCACCCTAACAAAAGCGTTTGGATTCCCATGGCAGAAAGCGCCTGCGGTAACGATGCATATTGCCCTTGTGTGCTAACAAGAACAAGCGCATTTAACTGGTGATAATTCGCATACAGCATCACGTCTTCTTTGAGTTCTAAGTTCGGGCAAAGATCGTTCGCATAATTGACGCCTGCAAAATGCACTTCAAAACCCGCTTTATGAAGCTCGTCCGAAAAATGCATCATGCCGCGGTGACGATAATCGTTATCGTCTTCGGGATTGCGGTAAGGGTGGTAATAATGAGCCATGATTTCCACTGCATGGCCGGGCCAAAAATAGCGGCTTGCTTGAACCGCCACCCAATGCTTTAAGCCGAGAAAGTTAATGCCCGAACATTCCGGACGAATACTGCGGTAATACTCGTTGACTTTGCGCATGGTAAATCCATCGACAAAAAGTCCCGTTTTAAAAGGAGCTTCTGCGCCACGCTTTTTCGATTCCAACATAAAAGGGTCCCTCCTGTTAAAGTAGAACCCTCTAAGGGATAAACGTTTTTCACGGCGAAATTTCCACCGCAAAAAGAAAATTTTACAATACGCCCGGAGTCGGCTCCTTCGCTTCCCAATTCGAAGGTTCATAGCCCGTTACCGTATAATCGATTCGGTGCAGACTGTAACCTTCGCCATCCGCTTCTTCAGGCCAAAGACCTCCGTCGGAATAAAGGATTGCATCGGAGATGTGGTAAAAGACTATCGTCGTATCGCGAGAATTCTTTTGGACTGTTGCGATCTCGGAAGGTTCTTCGATCGAAACTTTTTCTCCGCGGTTTGAAAGCTTGCCTACATACTGGAAAACCTGAACGGATTTCGGCAACGTGCCCTTCCACTTTTCACGGAATTCGCTTTCGGTAAGAGCGACCGAAGTGTAACCGTCCGCAGCCGTATAAGAAGACGGAATAAGCACAGCGACTTCGCCCGGTTCAAGGGAATTATTTTCTCCGAATTCAAAACCGATACCGCTGATCTTCCAACCGAAGTATTTCAAATTGAGCATCGATCGGAACGTTACGGAGGAATCGCCCTTGTTGACGATTTCAAGGAATTCCACATCGCCGTCAAGCGGATTGTAAAAGACTTCGCTGATAAAAATCGGTCCGAGTTCAATTTCTGCATTGGCAGCGCCTTCTGTCGGCTTTTGCAAAGTACCCTGTTGAGTCGAACCATCCGAAAGTTCAATGACACCTGCGGAAAATCCAGCAGACACGGCGGAATATTCTAGCCCCGATTCTACACCAGTCAATTCGCCATTTTGCACTTCGCGCAAGTAAACCGCTTCACCGCGAGCCACATAGGTAACCGCATCTTCATCACCGCTTTCGGTAAGAAGCGCATGCAAAGAAACATAAGCGCCAGCCGCAATCTTCGTTCCACTTGGAATATAACGCACGCTGTCTTCCGTATCGACACGCACAACCTTCCAACCGCTAACATCCACTTCGGAAGAACCGGCGTTGTAAAGTTCAATCCAGGAATCGGATTCCCCAGAGTGCAGCGGCAAAATTTCGTTAATGCGCACCGAAGAAGCTGCGTAATAAGGATCTTCCGTCGAACCCGGATTTCCGTTTACCGTTTTACTCGCCGCCCAGGATTCCGCATAAGCCGGATTTTCTCCCACGTAAACCAAGGAGCTTCCGTTGCCATCGGCTAAACTCGGCCATGGCGGATTGTTGTCGTAGCGGGCATCAAAATCTCCTTTGCCGTCGAGCTTGACTTCCAAGACATCGCCCGAATTCGAAAGCTTAAATCCAGCATCCCACTGGAAAAGTCGCCCCGTGTAATCGGGATACATTTTGCGGAAAAGAGACGAGTCTTCCGTTACAACGATAACTTCACCCTTGTCCAAAGGTTCGTCGGGGAATGTAAATTCCACAGCACCATCCAAGCGCAAATTGACGTTCGCCATACTCGAAAGAGATGACCCCGAAAGAGTGATTTCCACAAATTCCGGATAGCCGTCTGCCGGGTGATACATTAGTTCCGTCACGGTCATCGCCGGAATCGAAACCGTCCGCGTTTTACCGCTGCTGCTTTCGGAACAGGCAGTCATCGAAAGCGCAGAAAGCATGGCAGCAGAAATGGCTAAAGGCAAAATTTTCTTCATGCAAAAACCTCCTTTGAGTCTTCAAAGTCACCTGCCAAATAGGGGAAGCGAGCATCGCGAAAATCCTTCGGATTTTCGTACACGCGTTTCCATTCGGCAGCCGCATTTCCGAACTTAGAAAAAGCGCCATGCTTTAAATTAAACCGATGGATCAAATCAAGCATCCAATAAGGTACTTGCAAGGCTGGGCACTTGAGTTCCAGAACCGCATTGCAGTCCTTTTCAAAAAATCTTGGAAGTCCCGTGGACCACATTTCTTGCGTATTCACGGTGTAATCAAAACCATTCTCTTCGCGGAATCGCATGCCCGTGTCGATCGTGACGCGGGAATATTCTTCGCGAAGTCCGAACCAGGCGCGGCGTTTGTATTGCGTCAAAAGTCTCGGACGCGCATTGAATAGCCACGTTTTATGCAAAAAATCGCGGATATATTTGCGATCTTTGCCCGTTTTGCACGGCCATTCCTCTTCGGGATGTTCCCAGACAAAAGATGGATTTAAGCCGTTCATCGTGCCTCGGCTTTTGTAACAGACTCGGCCAACTTTGCGCTTGCATTCGAAGTGAAAAGCTCCTTCATCGGTAGGGTGTTCTCCATAGGTGCGAACGCGCATATTGAAACGGTCCAAAAGTCCGGCCTTTTTCCAACCGAGGAATGTCCAACGCGGAGAATCCAGATACAAGTTCGTAATCCAGTAGAATTTACCCGGCGTGATTTTAGAATAGTAATCCTCTTCACAATACGGCTTTAAAAACTCGCCGATTTCATCGGCAAGCGACACGGGAATATGGTACTTGAGCTCGAATCTTTCGAGCAAGCTGAATCCACGCGCTTCACTCATTTTGCAGGCCCCGCTTTCAAGTGGTTCGTCACATCGGTTCGCGCAAGTGCTCCCATGCGGTTGAGCAAATCCAAATAGATGTTAAAAATTTCCATGTCGAGTTGAACGATTTTCAACTGGCTTTCCAAAGAGCTTTCCTTGGCGCGAAGGAGCAAAAGCGGATCGTTGCCGGCCTTTGTCGCGAAGTCTTCAAAAAGCGCTCCCTGATCCACCGATTCTACAAATTTTTGCCGCACATCGCGTTCTGCGATAAGGCCAAAAATTTCTTCCCGAAGCCGTTCCACCTTTTGGGTCAAGTCTCGCTTCGCTTCCTGATAATCGCGTTCGCTTTCAAGAACGCCAATCTGACGTTTTAAATTCGAATTGTTCTTTCCCGAAAAGAACGGCAAGCGGATAGCAACCGACGCATAGAACTTATCTTGCGTTCTACGATCGTCATCGGTACGTTGCAACTGCCATTCTTCCACACAAGAAGAGCCTGAACAAGATTGTGTGACCCATTTGTACTTGTACTTCGCATGAACATACTTATAACCGACTCCGATCTTTGAAATAAAATTACGTTCACTGGCAGCATCCTGGTCAGCCTTCTTTTCGTTCACTTGCCACTTAGCTTTAGCAGCGGCGACGTCGGCATATTTTTCGGCGTCCATCGGCATGTCCTTTAATATTTCCTTGAGTTCGTCAACAGAGGGAAGGAATGCCGTATCGATAGCAACGGAATCGCACCCGTTCACAAAAGAAAGCAGTTTGATTTTGGAATCGTTCATCGCATTTGAATCCGCCACAAGCTTTGCCGAAATAGATGCCTGCGCTTCCATTGCCGTTACCAAGTCCTGCAATCGGAATGTTTCCGAACCAGTCATCGCCTGAAGCACCAGAATCCGATCTTCCGCTATCTGCGCAAGCTGTTCATGAATAGAACGGATTTGCTTTCGAAGTACATAACGCAAAGCATGCTCATAGCGTTCATGCATCACTGCGGATCTGTCGTAATTCAACAACGCACGCTGATACTCAGCCTGGCTCTTCCAATACGCTTCATCTGCCGAACCTTCGCCAAAAGCCTTCGGTTTCAGCTTCAATTCAAAATCGTGTTCTAGGAATCCAAAACCGTCAAGCGTATATTCAAATTCAAGATCATCCCAAAGTCTTGTGCCGGAACGATCCCCGATAGCCGATTGCTTCTTTTGAGAAGCCTGTAAAACGGGATCCTCTTCCGCAGACGCAATCAGCTTGTCCCATGTCAGAGGCTCAGCGAAAGCGCATGCCGCAAGAATTCCGCACCAAACTAGAGGTTTCATTCTCGGCCTCCCTGGATAGCGGAGTTTTTCAAAATCTTCGGCATTCTACTTTTTTCGGCAATCACCACTTTTTCGCCTAAAAGCAGGTTGTTGTCTTCCGGAATTCGGATCATCACTTCGCGACCATAAAGTGGCATATCAACAAGCTTTAATAGCCGTACCGGATAAGGAACTATGCGGCTCGACATACCAAGCACTTCACCATTCATATGAACTCCAGAGCCGCTAATGACTTCAATTTCATCACCGACCTGAATACGGGTATAAACTTTTTCGTTGATGTAACCACGGACAAGCGTCACTTCTTTATGCGTTAGCGTCAAGATCGGGTTATAACTTGAAAGTTTTTCGCCATCACGAGCGTCCACAGTAGCGACAATCCAATTTTCCTTTGCAATAACCGTCAGTTCTTCCTGCTGCTTTTTCAGCATATCGATTTCACGACGGAGCGCTTCGGCTTCAGTCTTATTGTTTGACAGAGCAAGCCCTTTGCTTCCGCGAAGAATGCTTATCTGCGAAGCCGCGTTGGATTCCGCAACGCTCAGTTCCTTTTTCAAGTTGCGAATGGAAAGAAGTATGCCATTAGAACTATCTTCCTTAACAGGCGTCGCAATACTCTTGAGTTTTGAAGAAAGCGCTTTGTTCTGTTCATATTGCTGCTCCAGTTTGTTGATTTCAAGCAGGATTGCGTTGCGTTTGATATTTAAATCAGACTGGATGCTTGCCACCTTTTGATCGATATCCGCCGAATTTAAATTGCCACGGCCTTCGAGAACATCAAGTTCACGCGTCAGTTCATTCATGCGCACAGCAATGTCTGACCGGCTAAGTTCCACAAGCGTGTCGCCCACGTGAACTTCCTTTCCCGGAATTACGTGGATTTTGACGACTTCCACTGCAACAGGCATACTAATAGTCGTTTCCGCCGCTTCCGCGATACCCGAAAACACAATTTTCTGACCATGGAAGAAGAATCCCAAGGAAACGATTACCGCGACAGCCACAAGCCAGGTAATCAGCATCTTGTGCGATTCGATCGCATGGAAACGCGAAGAATTCACATCGGCCAATTCATCTAACTTCTTAAAGAATCCCATAAAAGCCTCCTACACTTCCGTCGTTGCGTCTTGCATCATGAAGTGAATATCCGAAATGCCAGGAACCGCAGTCAATTCCTTGAGCACTTCATTTGCCGGACGCTTGCGACGCAGGCGAACCTGGTAGGCTACGTCAATGCGGTCACCGCCATCGACTTCTCGCATGGTAATCAACACAAAAGTCTTGATATTGGCTCGCATAATCTTTTCGAGCTTTTCACGTGATTCCGAATTGTTCGGCATCGCAAAACGGAGCATGCCGTCGAAGAAATTCTTGGTACCGAGCCCCGAACGCGAAAGCACAAATGCGATAATGCAGAACGTAAGGGTTCCACCCGCCGCGATGCCCCAAGCAAACACACCGCAACCGATGCCCGCGCCAAGCGCCGCGAACAAGAACATAATATCGCGCGGATCCTTGAAGCTCGTTCTGAATCGAACAATGGAAAGAGCGCCGAGCATGCCAAGACCACGGCCCACATTGTCACCGATCGCCTGCATCACCGTTGCTGCGACCACGGAGCTTAGCACAAGAGCCTGGACAAAATTCCTCGAATAAGAAAGACCGAGGAAGGTATGTTCGTAAGTAAAGCCGATCGCTGTTGAACAGACGAAGGCGAGAAGCAGCGTGTAGATCATCGTAATGACGGTCGGGTAAGCCGCGCTAGATTGAACTGTGAGAAGGTCTAACATAATGGACTCCAATGGGTTATACCAAGAATTTAGATTCCGTGAAAACAGAACGAATACAAATAAAAGTTTAAAAAGCGGTTTTTTACCCCGTTCAGCAACGTAATTTTCGCACTTTGGGAGTTTTTACCCCTTTTACGAAAACTTTTCAAGAAGTTTACATGAAAAGAGGCGGTATAAACCGCCCCTTTTTGCTGAATCAATTTCAAAACGAAACCTTTTCACCCGCCCTTACACGGGTTCCACCGCATCTCCGGCAACCTCAGGCGCATTCGTCGGTTTCGAAACAATCTTCATAAAGAGGATGCCGAGAATCGCCGAAGCGAAGCTACCCGTCAAAATGCCGACCTTGGCACCGGCAAGGAAAGTCGCATGCGAAGGATCGCCAAAGGCAAGGCCCGCCACAAATAGCGACATCGTAAAACCAATGCCCGCAAGCATGCCGCCGCCCAAAAGGATCTTCCAGCTCACACCAGAAGGCAGCATGCAAATCTTTGCCTTGATCGCCGCAAAAGACACAAGGAAAATGCCAAGTGGCTTGCCGATCACAAGACCGAGCACAACAGAAAGGGTCACAAGGCTTACAGCGCTCGGTTCCACGACCACGCCAGCATTCGAAAGAGCAAAAAGCGGCATAATTACAAAATTCACCCAGGGCTGCAAATGCGTATTCAAACGGCCCTGCAACGAACCGCTTTCACGGGAAGTCTTTTCGAGCATGTCCAGAACTTCCTTGCGCTGTTCGTTCGTCATCGGGCGATTTTCCTTCACCGCGTCTCCCACTGTAACAATCAAGTGATCCATGTAAGCGCGTTTCACCATCGGAGCCACCGGGGTCAAAAGACCAATGATCACACCGCAAATGGTCGGGTGCACACCACTTTGCACAAAGCAGAACCAAGAAATCACAGCGAGAATGCCGTGCACAAACAGGTTGCGAATGCCTACGTGGAACGAAAGCCAAGTCAAAGCGAGGAAGATCACGGCAACGCCCAGTGCGCTCCATTGCACACCGCTCGAATAGCCAACCGCCACCACAATAATCGAACCGATATCGTCCGCAATCGCAAGCGTCAAAATCATCACACGAAGTCCGTGCGGAATACGCGTGCCAAGGAGCGCCATGCAGCCGACCGTAAACGCAATATCCGTTGCCATGGGTATGCCCCAACCGTGATGCGCTTCGCCCGGGCAAACAAACAAATAAATAATCGCCGGGAAAATCATACCGCCGATCGCGGCGAGTACCGGCAAAAGCGCTTTGCGCACATCGTGCAATTCGCCGTGCACAATTTCGCCCTTTACTTCAAGGCCCACCGAAAAGAAAAAGATTGTCATCAAAGCGTCGTTCACAAACCAGCCGAGTGTCGGCACGTGATGGAGTGCCTTGTCAATGCTCCACGGTCCAATCGTAAAGTTGAACGGCAATGACCAGAAAGCGACATAGGTTTCATTGGAAAGATTCGCCCATAAAAGGGCGACAATCGTCACCGCGATAAGACCTATACCGGCTGTCGATTCAATTTTCAAAAAACGCTGTACCGGCGCCACGAACTTGTCGATCGCCGGAAGCGGAACTTTTGCACCAAGGACATCTCTTTCTGCCATTATGTGAATTTCCTTATAAAAGAAACGGGATTTTAAAAATAAAAAAAGGCCCCATTACAAATGAAGCCTTTCAAATAAATTAATACATATGCGGAGGCGGCCAACGCGGATTCTTGGAACTCATGTCAACCTTGTAGAAATTCTTGTCGAAACGACCGTCATCTTCACCATAAAGACGCATCACATAGCGGGACATCCACTTCGCGATCTTCAAAACGGTGAGCTTGTGGCGCAAACGACCCTGGCAGTCACGGTTCATAATATCCGGGAGGGTATTCGTCGTGAGGATTTCGTCAATCGCCGGGCTGTTGAGCTTTTCACGGGCTTCCGGACTCGAATTGAAGTGAGAAACACAGAAACAGACGCGGTTCGGCTTACCGGTCTTCAAGTAATCGCAGCAGCGAACAATCGTTGAACCGGTGCGAACCATATCGTCGAACACGATCACATCCTTGCCTTTCAAATAGTCGAGCTGGACTTCGCTTTCCGGAGAAAGAGACATGCTGACTTCACGTTCGCCAGTACGGACCTTGCTCATGATCACACGCTTACACTTCGGCAGCTGGAGAGCGTCGAACATGGCGTTCACAAACGGCGTTGCACCCTTATCCGGAGCGACAATCACGAGATTGTCTCCGTCCTTACCGGTCTGCACAAAGTTAGAAGTCTTGATGTAGTGGGCATAAACTTCCGTCGGGATCATGTTGTGGAAGTGGCCACCGAAAATTTCGCTGTAAAGGTTCTGGACCTTGACCGAGTGATTGTGCACCGTCACGACTTCGTCCACGCCAGCTTCCTTCAGCAGTTGTGCAAAGAGAAGAGCGGTAAACGGCTGGCCGTCGAACTTCTTCAGGTCGGCAATCGGACGATCCTTTTCAATATCGCCGACACGGTGGGCCCCGCGGTCCTGGGCACTGTAGAACAGGTCTGGTTCCACAAGAACGACGCCTTCGGCTCCGTTTTCCTTAGCGGCACGGGCCAAAATACAAACGCGCATAGCGAGATCGTTGCGGCTCCATTCGTGCGAAGTCGACGAGCAGATGAGGACGATCTTGCCCTTGAGGCGCTTGCCGATGTTTTCATCGTCAAAAACGTCGAGCATGTAACGTGGGCAGAATTCGGTGTTCGCATACGTTTTAAGCGAAACCGTATCGGAAATGTCTTCGCGAAGGCCAATATATTGAGCGATGTCGATCGCAAATGGGTCGTCGGTGAAGGTTCCAGTAACAATGAATCGATCTTGCATCCAAGAATCCTTTTTTAGGGGTATTCAAAAGATAGAAAATGATTTGACAAGTGTTAAGGCAAAAGCTCCGCACGAAAGACTTACACAAAAGCGGCGATTTTGAGCCCAAAAGGGGGAAATTACAGTTCTTGAATAAAATCGAGCATCAGCAATCGTTTTTTTCACCATATTCTACAAGACCTTAGTAATAAATGTACGAAGATGACATGTCAAAAATTACCGAGGAGGTGATAAGAACCGATGGTGCAACATGATCAACGCCTTTGAGCAAGTCTGCCTAAACCACATCGACCATATCAAACAGGAGCTGAGAATTTCAGGAGTTCAAAGCGATGTTCGCTCCTGGCAATACAAAAGAAACAAGGAATCGCAAGGAGCGCAAATCGACTCGCAAATTTACCGATTAAAAAGAGTTCTCCATCAGAGAACTCTTTTTGGCTTTAAATATTACCGCAACCGATTAAACTTTCGCATTTCTTTGTCTAAAAACGTGTCTACGAATTTTGCATAAATCAAAGTGGTGTCTAGGTTTCGATGTCCTAACAATTTACTTGTTGCCGGCAAAGGAATGCCAAGTGTGATGCACGTCGTTGCAAACGTATGCCTCGCCAAATGGCAATGAATGTGCTTGTAATAACCGAGCTTTTTTGCCACCTTGCGAAGAGTCCTGTTGAACGAACAATTGTCGGGAACTTGAAATACGGGGCCTGCCCCAGCTTTTTCTGGCATCAACAGCCGAGCCTGAACCGGAATAGGTATATAAACGGGTTCTCCGGTTTTGTGTGTCTGCTTGCGTATTTTCCAATCAAAAATTTCCGAAGTATCTAACGTTTTTAAATCAGCGTAACGCAGGCCTGTGAAGCAGCTAAACAAAAAAATCCCCATCACATCCCGCTCCTTTTGCTCAAGGTATGCCTTTCGTTCAAAGAAATTAAGATACAGTTTTTTCAGTTCCCGAATGGTCAAAAAACCGCGACGGGAATACGTTCTTCCGATTTTAATCCGATTAAAAGGGCTTTCGGATATAAGCTTATCCAAAATCATCTTGTTTACAAAAATCCGCAGTACCGATAATGCCTTGTTTACTGTTGCGGGTTTATTTCCGACGCACTGCAAATGTAGACGAAATCTGCAAACAAAATTTTCGTCTACAGCACTACATTCCAATTCTGGCGAAAAGGATTGAATCTTTCTGAGATTCCAGAAATAGGTTCGCCGGGTCGATGGAGCAAGATTTTCCCTGTTAAGCGTCAAGTATTGAATTGCCGTGTCATAAAAAAGCATTCTGTTCTCCTGCGGAAAGTGACAAAAGCCTGATTGTTCAGACTTTTAGCAGAGTACAAAAAAAAGACTCCCCAAAACCGAGGAGTCCTTTTCAAGCTTTCGAATGCACTTACTTGAGGGAGATCGGGCAAGCCTTTGCGTGCCAAATTTCCTTCGCGTATTCATCGATGGTACGGTCCGAGCTGAACTTACCCATGCGTGCCACGTTAAGGATCGCCATCTTAGCCCACTTATCCTGATCTTCGTAAGCCTTGGCAACCTGTTCCTGACATTCGACGTAAGAACGGTAGTCGGCAAGAAGAAGGAACGGATCGCTCGAAAGGAGCTTATCGACGATCGGGCGGAACGTTTCCGGATGATCCGGGCAGAAGAAACCGCTCGTGATGAGATCGAGAACGCGACGGAGATCGTCATCCTTTTCGTAGTAATCACGCGGACGGTAACCCTTAGCAAGGAGATCCTGAACCTGTTCCACGGTAAGACCGAAGAGGAAGAAGTTGTCGGCACCGATGACTTCACGCATTTCCACGTTCGCACCGTCGAGCGTGCCGATGGTAAGAGCACCGTTCATCGCAAACTTCATGTTGCCGGTACCGGAAGCTTCCGTACCTGCCGTAGAAATCTGTTCCGAAAGTTCCGCAGCCGGAATGATCTTTTCCGCAAAGCTCACACGATAATTTTCGAGGAACACCATCTGGAGCTTACCCTTGCAATCCGGATCGCTATCGATGATTGCGCTCACAGCATTTGCAAGACGGATGATCTGCTTGGCCATCCAGTAACCCGGAGCAGCCTTACCGCCGATCATCACCGTACGCGGAGTGATCTTCTTGCCATCCTTGATTTCAAGGTAAAGATGAATCACATGGAGAATGTTCAACAGCTGGCGCTTGTATTCGTGAATACGCTTTACCTGAATGTCGAACAAAGTATTCACATTGACGTCCACGTTCTGGGTACGCTTGAGGTAAGCGGCGAGACGCTTCTTGTTTTCAAGCTTCACCGCCATGAATTCCTTGCGGAACTTGGCGTCGTCGGCAAACTTTTCAAGTTTCTTGATTTCGTCAAGATCTTTGACCCAACCGTCACCGATCTTGGAAGTCACGAGTTCAGACATTGCCGGGTCAGCCTTGCGGACCCAACGACGCGGCGTCACGCCGTTCGTCTTGTTGTTGAACTTTTCCGGCCAAAATTCATAGAAGTCCTTGAAGAGGCTCGTCTTCAGCAAGTCACTGTGGAGAGCCGCAACGCCGTTAACGGCAGAAGAACCGACAATGGACAGATAAGCCATGCGGATCATCTTTTCGTTGCCTTCCTGAATCAAGGACATACGAGTGAGGCGAGCAGTATCACCCGGCCACTTGAGAGCGACCTTGGCAAGGAAGCGGGAGTTGATTTCGTAAATGATCTGGAGATGACGCGGAAGGAGTTTTTCGAAGAAGCCAACCGGCCACTTTTCAAGAGCCTCCGGCATGAGCGTGTGGTTCGTATAAGCAAATGTGCGCGTCGTGATGTCCCATGCTTCATCCCATTCGAGACCTTCTTCGTCAAGAAGAATGCGCATGAGTTCTGCAATGGAAATTGCCGGGTGCGTGTCGTTCAGCTGGATCGCCACCTTTTCCGGGAAGAGCTTCCATTCGCCGTCGTGGAGCTTCTTGAAACGGCGAACGATGTCCTGCAAGGATGCGGAGCAAAGGAAGTACTGCTGACGAAGACGGAGGATCTTACCGTTCACGGAAGTGTCGTTCGGGTAAAGAACCTTCGAAATCGTTTCGGAGAGTTCCATGTCTTGCACGGCGGCAAGGTAGTCGCCATTGTTGAAGTAGGCAAGACCGAATTCGTCTGCGCTCTGAGCACTCCAAAGGCGAAGGTTGTTCACCGTGTTGTTGCGGTAACCCGGAATCGGGGTGTCGTACGGGAGCGCAATTACGTAATCCTTCGTTTCCCAACGGTTGCGAAGCTTGCCCTTTTCGTCGGTCCAAGTAATTACATAACCACCGAACGGAACGCGAATCGAGTTCGCCGGGCGGGCGATTTCCCACGGGTTCGGAAGACGGAGCCAGTTATCCGGAAGTTCTTCCTGCTGACCATCCTTGATTTTCTGATTGAACATACCGTATTCGTAACGGATGCCCATACCCATCGCCGGGAGTTCAAGCGTTGCCATGGAATCGAGGAAGCAAGCTGCCAAGCGGCCAAGACCGCCGTTACCGAGGCCAGCATCGACTTCTTCTTCGCGAAGTTCGTCGAGAGTCATGCCAAGTTCGTCAACAGCTTCTTCCACTGCCTTTTCCACATCAAGGTTTAACACGGAATTGCCGAGGGTACGACCGATCAAGAATTCAAGAGAAAGGTAATAGACGCGCTTCACGTCCTTTTCGTAATAGGTTTCCTGGGTCTTGATCCAGCGGTCAATTAAGCGGTCACGAACGGAGTAAGCGACTGCCAAAAATTTTTCATGCTTGGTCACCGTGTCTGCGTCACGGGCAAGCGTATGATGAATATGATCGTTAAAGGCCTTCTTGAAAGCTTCAACAGTATTTTCCAAAACTTCGTGCTTCGTCTTGGATAGTTCTTTTTTTGCCATGTTCCCGCCTATATAGAGTGAAACGATTTGTTTACACAAATACTAGCAAAAAAATTAAAATCCTTCGCACTTTTTTCGCATTTTGGCAGTTAATTCACAGCAATTCACAAAATAAGGAAAGTTTTAAATCACTAAGACGACAGGGGTTTCTTTGTTAAATTTTTATAAACACTCAGAAAAAATTGTGTTTTAGTGGTTTAGGTCAAGGAGTTCATGAAGACAATCCGTTTAATTTTCCCTCAGTGGCAGGGCGCAAGATTGCAAGAAGGCTGGGTACCCGAAATTCCCAATCCTAAGGAAGCATGTCTCGGCTATTCGCTCGGAGCAAAGCTTTTACAATATCTCATTCCCGAAAACGCTTGCCAAAAGACAGTTCAAGTCCCTGTCAGCACCTCTATCGAACAACGCCCGATTACATACGGGGTCACCGATCGCGATGTCATTGCGAAACAAGCCGGCGACTCGCTGAACATTCTTAAAAACGAAGACCCGGACCGCATCATTACCCTCGGCGGAGAATGCTCGGTCAGCGTCACACCGTTTACCTATCTCGCCCAAAAGTACCATGGAGACGTCGCTGTCCTTTGGATCAGTGCGAATCCGAACATTTCGCTCCCGGGAGATTCCGACTCCGGCTTTCATTCGATGGCTGTCACAGCCCTGATGGGAAAAGGCGACGAACAAATTCTATCCCAACTTCCTTACCAGATTCCGGCGAACCGCATTCTCTTCGTGGGCCTTCGCGACTGGGGTCGCGAACAGATCCGCAATCGCCAAAAAGAATACGGCATAAAGAATCTGTCAAACGAAGACATTTTATTCAATAGCAACAAGCTTCTGGAATGGATCCGCAACACGGGTGCCAAGAACGTTTTGATCCACTTCAACCTGTGCATTCTCGATCCGACAGAAATCATCGCATCGGCCTGCCGAGTCAAGCAAGGCTTAAAAATGCAAACCGTCACCCGAATCATCCATGACGTTTCCAAAGAAACCAACATCATCGGTTTGACTATCGCGGAATCGTTCCCCCGAAACGCTCTCCGTTTGCAAAAGATGTTCGCCGATATTGATATTTTCAAAGAGATCTAAAAATCCAAAACCGCAGCAAAGATGCGAACCTCAAAAGTCGTATTTAACTTTTTGAGTTCCATCCAAAGCTGCGGCTTTCATTTTTAGCCCTTGAATCTAAAAAAGCGGTACAAATACTTGGCGGTTTGAACCGGCGTCTTGAGAAAGGCGCTTTTTTTGTAACCGCTGAGAGCAAAGCCTTGCAACACCTTGTAAAGCCCGATCTGATCCGGCTTGTTCAAAGCGAGCAAGAATTTGCGGAATTTGTATTCAAAGTCATGCATACGTCCAAAGTAATCGTAACAACGCTTTTCGTACGCCTGCAAGAACTTTTGACTCAAGTTGTGTGCCTTGAATCCTTCATCGACACGTTGTGCACAAAAACGCCCCGCCCGCATGGCCGCCGCGATGCCACCACCAGTAAGCGGATTCGTGTGGTGAGCGGCGTCACCGACAAGAGCAAAACGGTCAAGCGTATATTGCTTTAAGAAACTCGAAACCGGAATCAATCCGCCGACAGTGTGATTGATTTTTGCTCCTGGGAAAAGCTTTTCGAGCCATTCGAGCGTTACTTCGTAAACGCACGGCCCAAGCTTGTTCGGCACAATGAATCCTGCACCAAAATTTGTCACATTCGAGCGTTGCTTGGGGAAGCTCCAAATGTATCCGTCGTTAATAAAATCGTGACCCTGCCAGAACGTTAAATAGTCTGGCTTCGTCAAAATTCCCTGCACTTCGATGTCTACGCCGGTACAAGTCATATTCGGTTTTTGACCGCAGTCCAAGCCGAGCATGCGACCGATGCGACTTTCAACTCCGTCTGCAGCAATAACCATTTTGGCAAAAACGTCTTGCATTGTCGTTTCGTTTAAGCAGACCGTGACACGACGACGGTCACCTTCAACATCACTCACCGCAATCACCCGGGCACACGTCACCACTTCGACTCCGTCGTCCGAAGCCAGTTTCGCAAGCCACGGGTCAAATTTTAAGCGATTCAGCATAATGCCCGTGTTCGGCTTCGGGACTTCAATATTCACACCGTCTGGACCATAAATAAAAAGTCCATTGATGATGGTTTCAATGCAATCTTCATCGATCGGGCCATAGGTTTGCAAATCGGAGAGGTTCGTACTCGCCTCTCCGCAGCGCACCGGATACCCGATGCGTTCACGCTTTTCCAAAAGGAGCGTTTTGTAACCGAAACGCGAAAGATTGCGCGCCGCAACGGATCCGCCCGGACCCGCTCCAATCACCACGACATCGTATTCATTATCGAGCATCGCCGGCCTCCTTCATTTGAAGAGCGCCGACCGGGCATGCGCGCGTACAAATTCTGCAACGCTTGCACTTTTCATGATCGATCTGCAAATCCAATTTGAATATGTCCAAGGCCATGAAAGGGCACACGCCAACACAGCCTGCACATTCTAGGCATTTTTCGCGATCATGGACAAGAATCTTCATATAATGCACAATATAGATTTTTGTCAATCGCAAATCCAATCCAATGGACTTACTTCACACGCACACGGATAAGATGGCTACCCTGGCGCACCAGATAAACGCCCGAACGGCCGTCCCGCGGCAAAGCACTGCCGATCAAACGACCCTGCATGTCAAAAACTTGTATGGGAGCATTCCAATTCATTTTTTGCGCAGAAAATTCTGCTATCGCCGTTCTGTCATCATCCGCACTGGCACTGGATTGCGTTGTAGAAGAACTCGTACCATTGCAATTTTCAGATACCGTAATCGTCCCCGACTTGGATACATTCGGCGAGCCACCCGTTGTCGAAACCGTATAGGCGTAATTTCCAACGGCATTGCTTGCAAGGGCCGTTCCCGCAATCGTAAAATCCATTCCCGAAAGCGTGCCCGAAATACCATCCGGAAGGCCAATTACCGTAGCACCGGTTGCATTCGCAATTGTATAGTAGAAGCTTTCGATCGATGTTCCCAAATTCACACATTGCGACGAAGATCCCGCACCGTGCTTTGTAAGCGTTGCCGCACTTGCGCTAGATTGCGTCGTTTCACTCGCAATGGCACTTGAAGAAGAACTCGCAACGACACTCGAGGAGGACGAAGCTATCACGCTAGACATTCCATATTCATAAGCGCCTAAATCCGGAGCGCTTCCTGCATACGAAAGTCCCACGTTCGTACCCTTATCGATCATCTGACTGCCAGATTTGAGTTTTAAAAAGTCCACGTCCGGAATGCTTCCGTCCGCTTGTCTCGGGCCAAGAATTCCGGCAAGCGTCGAAAGATCCTCGCCGGTGGTGGTCATACTCGGATCGCTCACGCTGATAAAGTCCGATTCCGACGGTGTGATGTTCAAATTCCAAGTGTTATTTGAACCTGCCGCATACGTCGTGCCGTTATAAGTTCCAATGTAAGCCGTTTTATTCGGGTAAGCAATGTTATTCTTCATATCGTGCGCATTGTCACCCGTAAGGACTTCACCATTAGTGAGAACGGTCGTTCCGCTGAACGTACTGGCGAGCATATTGTATTGCGTACCGAGATTGTTGTAACTCGTATTGTTGTACCATTTGTTTCCCGCCGTGCTATGGTTTGCATAAAATCCAGAGGAATAATTTTTCCAAGCGACGCATTGGCGAATCACGTGGTGGGCCGTTCCCGAAGTATCGCTACCCGCTTTAAAACCGTTTCCGTTTGCATTCGACGGATGCACCGTTCCGTAGCTCGCGTAACCGTTACCCATTGCGTAACTGTTTTCCACCACTACCGGAAAGCCTTGGAAAATAAAGTCCCAGCCATCGTCGGAATTCCACCAGGCGCGGCATCCGTAGAATTTCGTAGTGTCTCCGCTTGTCTGGTAATGTACACCGAATCCATCGGCATTTTCACCGTCACCCTGGCGACCGTTCGGGTCGTAATTGTCATGGCTATCGCAGTTCAAAAAATAATGTCCGCCGCCGCTTCCCGTGTTCTTTTCGTTTACAAAGAATCCGGCGCCTTTATTGTGATGACTGTTAATTTGTTCTAAAAAGATGTGCTTGCTACGAGTGATGTAAACGCCCACGTTCGAATTATGCACCATGGGCACGTTGCAAATTTCAAGGCCTTTCAAATGGATGTAACTGCCTCGGATAACGATGCCGTTCGTATACATCACACTGTCCACGCCATTGCTTGTACTGTATGCAACGCCAATTTTCAATTTGGAAAAATCAAAAACCGGCTGTTCGTTCGGATATGCAAGATAATGTATCCGGTTGTCGTCGCTCGTTCCGCTCGCGGAAAGGACAATCCCCGCCGACATCCCATCGCTTTTTAAATATGTCGTATCGGTCGGGTAATAAGTACCGCCGCGAATCCACACGGTATCGCCTGCGCTCACCACGGCATTCGCTTTGTTCAGCGTTGCAAAAGGCGACGCAAACGAACCCGCATTATTATCGTTGCCCGTCGTCGAAACATAATATGTCGAAGCAAACGCACTCGAAGCCAAAAGCCCGAGAGCAATCCATTTCACACCCATAATCCATCCTTTGAGTTATCCAAAACCTCTTCTAATATACGTTCCTAATGCGTCAGGCGAACAAAGTAAAGTTTTTATAAAAAAGAGACCCCTCTCAGGACCTCCACACGTTTAAAATCAGAACGAAAAGTTCCGCTTTAGACTTTTTCGGAATCCAAAGACTTAAATCCGCTGCGGGCAAGCAAAATCAAAGCTGGCGTGTAAAAATACCACACAAAATTATTGGCCACGGTCGCCACATGTTCCTGGAGGCTGTAATCCGGCCCTGTCGCAAGGGAAATTCCGACGCACGCGTCGCAGCAAAAGAAAAGGATCATTCCGCGTTTAACAAGCTTTGCGTTATGAGAAGGAAAGTACCCGAGCTTCGGCGCTTTGCACGCAACGATCAAAGAACAGACTAAAAACGTTCCGTAAGTGGCAACAATCGGAACAAGCGCTGGGTTAGATGTCAAAGGCTCCGCATTCACTGAATTTCCAAGCATAAAAATCAGCACCGCATTCGAAACGAACATCACACCGAACGGAATAAAAAGAATCCACGGAAAGTGGTAATCCTCATCCGCAACGCGACTGTGGCGGTAAATGAAAAGTCCTTGCACCACCATAAAAAAGCATATCCCGAGCAACGTGTAATCCGTACTATGCTTAAAAAGGGCACTTACATTGTGCAAAATTTTTAAACAGAAGTCGGCACAGAGCGCCATCACAAAGCCCGCCTGCAAAAATTTGCGGTCCTGCACAGAAATTTGGTGCCGTCCAATAAAAAATGTCACAATCGTCACGATCAGCGTAATTGCGAACTTGGCATAATTCTGATAGTGACTGGAATCTTGCAAGCACTGTTCAACGGCGCCGCATTTTCCCAAATACACATACCAGTCCCGCGCAAAAAACGTGACCATCAAAAGAGTTAGCACCCCATACACAGCATTCATTTTTGCAGATGATTTCATAATTCCCCCATAGGATTTTTAAAGTGAAAAAATACCCGTTGATTTTCCGCCGTAAATAATCAAAAAAGTCGCAACGAGTCCCTCCGAAATGGAATCCATGCGTAAACGCAAAAATCCGCAAACTGGTGAAAGTAAGGTTGCATGGCAAGAATATAAAATAATCCTCAAAACAGTCCTGCAAAAAAAATGTTTCCCGAAACGGCATTCAGCAAGAAGATGTATCTTTATAGCCGTAAAACCGATCGCTTCTTTTAACGGAGGTAAGCCACATGTCGGATTTACTCCACCCCGATTCCGAATCGAACCCGCAAAGAAAAAAGTCGAAAAAGTCAAACAATGCCCATACCGCGCAAGCAAACGAGTTGCGCAGCTGGCATGGCATTAACGGTTTTCACTCATTCGACGCCTATATCGACGAAGACGATCCCATTTCTTACGGAGACGGTCATTCCGGCTGGAACCGGTAACTTTATTTTCGTCCAAAAAGTTGTATTCGTCAACCGTGTTGGACACTCTGGCCACTATCGGAATCGCCGTCCCATCCCCATACACAAATTCCCTTTGAACACAAAAAACTCCCCGTGCATTTTAGTTTGCACGGGGAGTTTTAAAGGAGAATCCAACCACCTTCGACTATCGTTCAGACTTCGGGGCTGTTCGCCCTCGCATTGGATGACCGAAGCGATCATGCACAAAGTGCAAAGGCGTCTCTCGATTAGTACCTGTAGTGATCCGCCTTGTACGGGCCTTCAACAGGCACGCCGATGTAGTCGGCCTGGGCCTTGGTGAGGGTCGTCAGGTGAACGCCGAGCTTTTCCAAGTGGAGGCGTGCGACCTTTTCGTCGAGAATCTTCGGGAGCGTATAGACGACGCCGCTTTCGTACTTGATGCCGGCGACGGTAGCCTTCCCTTGTGCATTGAGCCAGAGGTCGATCTGCGCGATGGTCTGGTTCGTGAAGCTTGCGCTCATCACGAAGCTCGGGTGGCCGGTAGCGCAGCCGAGGTTCAGCAGGCGGCCTTCGGCGAGCACGAGGATGCTGTGGCCGTCGGGGAAAATCCATTCGTCGTACTGCGGCTTGATTTCGTTCCTCTTGATGCCCGGAATCTTCTTCAAGCCGGCCATGTCGATTTCATTGTCGAAGTGGCCGATGTTACCCACGATGGCGCGGTGCTTCATCTTTTCCATCTGGGCGGCGCTGATGATGCCGGTGTTGCCGGTGGTGGTCACAAAGATGTCTGCCAC
>FLNW01001300.1_pt1 | contig 20607 bp, 18 predicted proteins | sample 1140371 | NCBI WGS metagenome assembly FLNW01 (sample SAMEA3878170, study PRJEB12797) | bioreactor metagenome | biome: Moose rumen | place: Sweden | collected 2011-10
AAAAAGGCTTCTAAATAAGCCTTTTTAATCGAAGGAATCTTTGATTACGAGAAGAAGTATTATTAAGTAATCTTACGAAAAAAATGAGCTCGCAATCACGCGAGCTCTTTTTTGTGTATTGTCCCTTTGTACATTACTTGACTTTTTGTCCCGTCAGCGTATATACATTGTCCCCGCGGAGGATATAGACATTGCCGTTCTTGAATATCTTCTTTGCGGGTTGACCCTCGGATTCCTCGTCCAGCCCCATCGGATATTCTTCTTCTAATGTGAAGAGCGCGGTGATACGGGTGTTTCCACTCACTACGATCGTGCGCACATTCTCACTTACGCCGTCGTCCCAGCCGGCAAAGACATAACCTGCATACGCATATGCCTCCACGGTCAGTACATAACCCTCCGGATAATTGCCGGACATACCTGTAGGCCAGACATAGCCGCCTTCGCCTGCATCAATCTGCACACTATAGGTCGGTACGGTGAACGCTTGTACAATCACATAATTGGAGTATGGACCTATGCCGAATTCACCTGGAGTGAGCTCGCTCCATGCACGCAGTTGCAATGCATAGTTTCCGTCTTCTTCTACTGTGTAGTTTATAGAATGACCTTTTACTACACCCTCGTAAATAATATTGGAGAACGCGCCGTCATCCATGCCGAAGAGTTGGAAATAGACAGAATCGGCAGCACCTTCCCAACTCAAACTGATTTCATGGCCATCCGCTTCTCCTTGCAGATTATAGAAAGGAGCCGGAATATTGGGTAGATTGATCGAACCTGCATACGAATAGCTTCCCACCATTTCATCGTCCGCATTGCACGGCGTGACATATACATCCAGTGTGCCAGGAATGGTAGAGGTGAAGTGGAACTCGGTCGTACTAACCATTTCATACCACAGCGTCCTATTGTTCCTTACAATCTCAACTAGATACTTGAGTCCCTCTGTGTTACTCTCCCACGTCAGATCGAGCGTCACGCCATCTTCTGTCGTGAGAACGAAATTGCTCAGTTCCACTGCGCTCTTCTGCATAACGAAAGTGTTTTCCGCATACACCGGGTTTAACTCATACGGCGATACGGGCGTCAAACTCCAACGAATCTCTTTGCCATCCAAGAAATCTTGCACCATATAGGTAAGGCTGGTCGTATTATTTGCTTCCAGAAATCCTATATAGGAATCATCACCCGCATTATATAAATCAATATAGTACGTGTCGGATACTTCCTCCGCTTCCCACGAGAACACCACCTTGCCCGGCTCGGATACAGCCTGCAAATTATACGGGATATACGGGTAAGACAAAGTCCATCTATAATAATCTGCATCGGAGAAATTAACATAAACCAGGGTGTCGTTTGATATATAATCGCTAATGGCAAGATTTCCCGTGGAAACCCATTCATCAGAACCAATATTACGGTACTGAACATAATTTCCCCCTGTTCCGCGGAACATGAACTCATCCGAAGAAGTAGCTGTAATAGTAGCCGTCCACCGTCCATACGCTGGTTCTAAACTCATTGCGGTGCCTGTCCAGTTGTCGAATGAGCCGATAATCTCTACGGATTCTGGCGCACCCTGAGGAGCGATGAAATGTACCGTGTAGGTTGTTTTAGCTTCACAAGGATTGCTATGGTTCCTCCAGTACACTATCTCATAGATATACGCGCCCGGAGTGCTCAGATAAGGAGTACATTCGTTAGTATTTGATTCAAACTCCGTCTCCAGACCTCCGAGGTGAATCCATGCGCCTACACCTCCCGCCTGGTAAGTCCAGTTGAAGGTTCCGTCCACACTGAGTTGTACTGGTTTGGCTTGGTTCGCCCATGTGGTTCCGCTCGTGTTATACGGTATTTCTGCGGCGTACCATCCCTCGAAGCCTTCCAATGCAGACATGTGAACCATTAGAGAAGGGTCCGTCGTCCAGCTGCAATAATTACCGGCTATGACCACATCATTACACGGCGCATCATCGAAGTAGAAGCACAGCACTATACTGTCGGTTGTGTTATATCCTGCGCTTGCAAGATCCTCCACGGTAGGAATATCAGAAGAAATTATACTTGAAACAGAAGGGCACTCAACTTCCGTATACGAATTAGCCGATGTCAGCGAGTAGCATGTGTTGCCATCTACACCGTTTATATCACTTGTCTGATTGCCTCCTCCAAAATCATTCCAAATGATATGGAGCTCCCCTTCCGGAATATCCTCCAGCGTATAGCTCCACCAGCCGGTCTCCGCTTCTTTGCTGACCTCTGCGCCGGGCCATGAATTGAACAGGTTGGTGGTGACTGACCCGTTGGTCACCCAAGCCCAAATACCCACTTTGCTCCATCCGTACTGCTCGGTTCTCGTCGGTTCCAACTTGACCGTCACCGATCCAACGGTTTCTTCTTTTGAAACCTCTTTTGCCCATGCCGAACATAACATGAGCAGCAGTAAACTGCATAATGTAAATAGTTTTTTCATAAGTAATTTTGTTTTATAATGTTTAAATAGCAGCATCCGTTCCTTGCGTGCATGCGCCTGTACTATTTTAACGATTGCTAAAAAGGCATTACAGGCTCTTGGACAAAGAGTTTGCGGAGCCTGTAACGGGCACTGTACACCGAACCGGTGTCAACGTGAAAAAGCAAGGCAATGTCGGGCACATCCATATTGATAAGGAAACAGAGGATGTACCGCAAGTTAGTAGATGTGATCGCCTTGGATGATTGCGCACAGAGCGTGCTGACATGGCTCGTTTGCAGGAGACGCAAACGGCATGATAGATCTTCCTTCCTGTCTAACGAGAGGGAAGAAGATTGTATCAGAACAATCAGATTTTGAATCTGCGTTTCGATGTTTACATGTTGTCTAAGCATGAGGCAAAAAAGTGACCTTCAAAATCGGGTGCAAAGGTACGATTTTTTTCGCTTTTTGCATATAGACAAACATAGACTTTTTTAGAAAAATGCGTTTTGTGACGGAAATTTCTTCTTAATTCGGTACCTTACGGTATAAACGGAAGCGGGTTCGACATGGAAAATCTCTGCTACTTGTTCCGCTGTTATGCCCGCGGCGAAGCAGAGCAGATAGCGCTTGTCCATCGTGGAGAGTCCTTTCGCCGGAAGCAGCGATTGGCGGAAACGGTCCATATCCACCTTTCCGATGGCTTGCTTGTATTCGGGCTGTTTGATCTGGGTTATAAGATGGTCGCGGAGCACCTCCAGCGGTTCTACATCGCGCATGGTCTCCACCTCCAGAGCCTTCGCATAGAGTTCCTCCTCTATGCGCCGTTTGCGGTTGGAGAGAGCGATAAGAGCCGCTATGATTGCTATGAAAACCAGCACGCCTGCTATTACCAGAAAGAGGATGGCTGTCCGCTGATGGGCGATAGTCATCTCTTTTTTCTCCACTTCATACCGGGTCTGTACTTCGTCCAGCACGCGCTGGCGTTCGAGGCTGTAGCGTTCTTTGTTGTTCTCCGTCAGCAGTTGCTGGTACTCAAGCGCTTTTTCATATCGGCCTTGCGCCGTATATAATTCCACGGAGAAAGTATACGCCTCGCCGCGTTCGGTAATGATAGTAGCCGATGAACCTTGTGCCGCTACGGAATCCAGCAGTGCGAGCACTTCATGCATCTGCGCTTCTGCGCGTGCGTAGTCCTTGTTATAATAATATAGCCACGCGCGTTCGTCTCCGATACTGACCATTGCCTCCTGTCTGTCAATCAACCCGGGCTCCTCCATGGCACTCGCTTGCGCCAGACGCAGGTACTTGTCGATACTGTCGGTCAGCGGCGGGGAGTAGCGCAGGTCATACATCAGCGCCTGGTTATAATAGAGCCAGACAGGCATGATAGCATACAGGCGGAAGTTAGGAATACGTTCTACGGCGGCTATACTCCTGCGTCCAGCCTCTGTAATCAAGTCCACATCCGCTTCTACCGCCGCCAGGTACGCAAAGCGGATTGCATAGTAGTTATATTGCGTGAGGGCGGACGTGTCCCGCGCCGCCAAGTCCTGTAACTCGCTGAGCAGCTGAGCCATGTGAACCGTGTCGCCGATGGAGTGATAAGCGATACACCTCTCATACAGACAAAGCGACGCCATGCCGAACTCGCCATGAGCCATAAACACCTTCTGGGCTTTGAGCGCGTAGGTCTGTGCCTCTTCCGTCAAACCCGCCTTGCCGGCAGTAAAAGCATACCGCCTCCATACATTCGCTAATGCCCACTCTTCCTCTGTTCCCTCCATCTGCCCCATCAGCGCCGCCAGACTATCCAACTCATGATGAACTTGCCCGCGTACCGGAGCGGTTGTCAGTAATCCGAGAAACAGGGTGAAAATGATTTCTTTTACCCTCATACGCATGTGTGCTTAGTTATATAGAGTGAGTATATTAATTTTCAAAAGTGCAGCAAAGGTAGTGCTTTTTTTTGAAATACGCAAGTTTTGAGGTGTTTTTCCTAATAAAAAGCACAGAAAAGGGGGTGTGGTGAGTCCGCTGTTGTACCGCTGTGGGGCTCTTACTAACTAACTAATAACTAATGAATCACTAACTAATCACTAATGAATCACTAATGAATATCATAATGGTTACAGGAGGAAGACCCCCTCAATCCCTCCTATAGGTGGAGGGGCGGAACAGAAGTCCCGCCAACAGAACGAAGAGGACGACGGAAAGGAGAGGAGAAGATAGAAAAAGAGAGGATTGGGGAAGGTCGAAGGGCGCGGGTTTGCCGCAACAATGCGACAAAAGGGAAGAAAATCATCGGAGGAATTGAAAATTTAAAATTAAAAATTATGAAAAATGCGCGCACACTTGTGTATGTCAAAAAAAAGTTGTATCTTTGCGGCGTAATTCATAAATAGGAGAAAAATGACCGCTGTACAACTGAATGCAGAAATACTCCGCAACATGAGTATCGTAGCCGAGGACGAAGGGCTGATGAACCAGCTCGCCAAATATTTGCGCAAACTCGTTGCCAAGAAAGAAGACCCCACTTTGATGAGCAAAGAGGAGTTCTTTGCGCGTGTGGACAAAGCTAAAGAAGGACCTTCCCATGCAATGCTCCCTAATGAGGATCTAACCGCTTATTTGAGACGCAGAGGTTATGATATATAGAGTGGACATCAAAGAACGGGCAGAGGAAGACCTGCTACGCCTCGCCAAAAGCGAGCCTAAGGCTTTCCTGAAGGCGCAAAAACTGATTGCGGAGTTGCGCGAGCACCCCAAAACAGGCACCGGTCATCCCGAGCAACTAAAAGGAGAACATTATGAAGACAAATAATCAAATTCAATTCATTTAATACTTAAATTACTATGGCAAAAAAAGCATTGAACAAATGGACCGCGCCGAAGAGCGTAGCTCCCGAGAAAATCATCCAGTTTGGTGAAGGTAACTTCCTCCGCGCATTCGTGGACTGGATTGTATGGAACATGAACGCCAAGACCAACTTCAACGGTTCGGTAGCCGTCGTTCAGCCGATAGACAAAGGTATGGTGGAGTGGCTCAACGGTCAGGACTGCCTGTATCACGTGAATCTGCAGGGCCGTCTGGACGGCAAGGCGGTCAACAGTCTGGAGCGTATCGATGTTATCTCGCGTGCGCTGAATCCGTACACCCAGAACTGGGCATTCATGGCGCTTGCAGAGCAGCCGGAGATCCGTTTCGTGATCTCGAATACCACCGAGGCAGGTATCACTTTCGACGACAGTTGTAAGTTCACCGATGCTCCTGCTTCTTCTTATCCGGGCAAGTTGGTGCAGCTGCTGTTCCGCCGTTATAAGACCTTCAACGGCGACCCGACGAAAGGTTTGATCTTCATGCCGTGCGAGCTAATCTTCCTCAACGGACACCACCTGAAAGACTGCATCCGCAAGTATATCGAGTTGTGGAAAGACGATTTCGGAGCAGACTACGAGGGCTTCAAGGAATGGTTTGAGAAATACAACTATGTCTGCGCAACGCTCGTGGATCGTATCGTGCCGGGCTTCCCGCGCAAAGACATCGCCGAGATCCAGGAGAAAGTGGGCTACAACGACAACCTCGTTGTACAGGCTGAGATATTCCACCTCTGGGTTATCGAGAAACCGGAGAACATGTCTATCGCCGAACTGGAGGCTGAGTTCCCTGCCAACAAAGCCGGTCTGAACGTGCTGATTGCAGAGAGCGAGAAACCGTACCACGAGCGCAAAGTGACGCTGCTCAACGGCCCTCACACCGTGCTCAGCCCTGTGACTTACCTCAGCGGCGTGAACATCGTTCGCGATGCCTGCAACCATGAGGTATTGGGCAAATACATCCACAAAGTGATGTTCGATGAGTTGCTGGAGACGCTCAACCTGCCGAAAGACGAGCTGAAAGCTTACGGCGAGAGCGTATTGGAGCGTTTCAACAACCCGTACGTAGATCACCAGGTGACCTCTATCATGCTCAACTCGTTCCCGAAATTCGAGACACGCGACCTGCCGGGTCTGAAGACCTATCTGGAGCGCAAGGGCGAACTGCCGAAGGGCTTGGTATTAGGTCTGGCTGCCATCATCGAGTATTACAAGGGCGGTGTTCGCGAGGACGGTGCTCCTATTCAGCCGAACGACGCACAGGAGATTATGGACCTGTTGAAAGAGCTCTGGGCTACCGGCGACACCCGCAAGGTGGCTGAAGGCGTGCTCGGCGCAACCGATATCATCTGGAAAGAGAGCAAAGAGGATCTCAATAAGATTCCGGGTCTAACCGACCTCGTTGAGATATACCTCAACTCCATCGAGACCATCGGTATGCTCAAGACCGTTCAGCTCATGCTTGCTGCTGACAAGGTGGACGACCTCGTTTCCAAGATTAAAAGCCTGTTTTAAATAGACCGCTACGCTGACAGAATACAGACCGCTTCCAGGTTGACCTCAGAGTACAGAATAATTCGTAATTTTTAATTCGTAATTTTTAATTCGTAATTTTTACGCAGTGAGTGATCTGTACTCCGTCAGAGAGCAACGCGAACGGTCTGTACTCCCAAATAAACAAAGTTTATGACTAACATTCTGAAAATCAATCCCGCCGATAATGTGGTTGTAGCTATACAACCGCAGTCGGCAGGTGCGGTGATTGAGGTGGACGGCAAGCAGATCACCGTTCTGGAGGATGTGCCCGCCGGACACAAGATAGCCATCACCGACCTCGCCGAGGGCGAGAACGTCATCAAGTACGGTTTCCCGATCGGTCATGCCAAAGAGGCGAAGAAAGCCGGCAGTTGGATGAACGAGAACAATATCAAGACCAACCTCGCCGGACTGCTGAGTTATGAGTATCATCCGAAAGAGGTGGTGCTGAATATCCCTGATGAGAAACGCACCTTCATGGGTTACCGCCGCAAAGACGGTCAGGTGGGTATCCGCAACGAGGTGTGGATTATCCCTACCGTGGGCTGCGTGAACGGCATCATTGAGAAATGTGCCGAGCGTCTGCGTCAGGAGACAGGGGCGGACAACATCTTCGCCTTCAAACACAACTACGGCTGCTCGCAGTTGGGCGACGACCATGAGAACACCAAGAAGATCCTCCGCGATATGATTCATCACCCCAACGCGGGTGCTATCCTGATGGTCAGTCTCGGTTGCGAGAACAACCAGCCGGATGTGTTCCGTGAGTTCTGCGGCGAGATAGACGAAGACCGTGTGAAGTTTGTTGTCACCCAGAAGATCCAGGGCGACGAGGTGGAGTACTGTATGCCTATCCTGCGTGACCTGTACACCAAGACGCAGCACGACAAACGTGTGCCTGTGCCTTTGAGCGAACTGCGCGTGGGACTCAAGTGCGGCGGTAGTGACGGTTTCAGCGGTATCACCGCTAACCCGCTGTTGGGTTGCCTGAGCGACTGGCTGGTAGCGCAAGGCGGTACGACGGTGCTGACCGAGGTGCCGGAGATGTTCGGCGCCGAGACGATCCTGATGGACCGTTGCGCCAACCGCGAGCTCTTCGACCAGACCGTTTCGCTCATCAATGACTTCAAGGACTATTTCCTGAGTCATGGCGAACCGGTAGGCGAGAACCCCTCTCCGGGCAACAAAGCGGGCGGTATCTCCACGCTGGAGGACAAAGCCCTCGGCTGCACCCAGAAATGCGGCAAGTCGCTGGTACGCGGCGTGATGCCTTACGGCGAGCGGCTGCAGGTGAAGGGACTGAACCTGCTCTCCGCGCCGGGTAATGACCTCGTGGCTTCGACGGCTCTGGCTTCCTCCGGCTGCCATATGGTGCTCTTCACCACCGGCCGCGGCACGCCTTTCGGCACCTATGTCCCGACGATGAAGATCTCCACCAACACCAACCTGTATAAGAACAAACCCAATTGGATTGATTTCAACGCCGGTGTGATCGCCGAAGGCGAACCGATGGAGCAGGTGGCAAAACGTTTTGCGGAGTTTGTGATCGAGGTGGCAAACGGCAAACGCACCAACAACGAGAAGAACGGTTACCACGAGATATCCATCTTCAAGAACGGTGTCACCCTCTAACCGGCAATTTTGCCCCTTGTTAGAGACTTGCTAAAGTATCGATTTCCTTCGATTTCATCGATAAAAAACGCACTTTTCCGAGTGCGTTTTTTTTGTGCTTATTTCGCTACGCTCATGCGATTATTTTTGTAAAACATAAGTGTCACGACAATTGAAGAGTGTCAGACCCTACCGAAAAAGTGTCAGACTTTGAGTCAAAAAGTAACATAGTGCGTTCCTCCGCCCGTATCTCCACCGACCGATGAGCGGGAGAAGAGCGAGAGACAAAAACGTTAAATTGAGGAGTGGCAGTACCACGAAATAGCAATAAAAAGACATGAGCAGTATCACGGCTTGTGTCTTTTTTTGTTGGACACGTTGCAAATGGATGCCTCCCCCAACGCAGGCTATAATGAAACTTTCCGCAAAAAATACAAATAGATTTGTATATGTCAAAAAAAAGTTGTATCTTTGTGCCCGAATTTATTACCTTAGGTGGATCCTGCCGGCAAAGCAGTCTGTGAACCCATTTGGAATGAGTTTGCCAATGACAAGGAGCGTCTGTTTATTGAGGCACAGCGCATAAAAGCCCAACTACAGAACAAGAGCATAGAAGATTCGTTGCATATCGCACCAAAAGAGTTAGAAGGGAAAGAGCGAGAGGCGGTTATTCGCCAAAGAGTCAATCAATCGGCTTTCCGCTCAATGATTCTGTCTAACTATGAAGGGCGTTGTGCAATTACCGGAATAGATATTCCTGAGTTATTAGTAGCAAGTTATATTATCCCGTGGGTAGATAGCACGCCTCAGCAGAAACTTAATCCGAAGAACGGCATTTGTCTGTCTGCACTGTATGACAAAGCGTTTGACAAAGGATTTATCACTATCTCGCCGGACGATTACACAATTTGTTTGTCCTCTGCGCTGCGGGAGTATGAGACACAGGATTATTTTGATAAACATTTCGGCAGCATTGCCTGACATAAGTTAATCATGCCAATAGAGCACACCCCCAACCGCGACTATCTGGCATACCATAGAGACAGAATTTTCAAAGGAATAAAAATAGTAATATGGCAAAGAACACAAATAAATCTCAAATTCTTGAACTGGACTTGTTCAGTGTACAAGCCGAGTACCCGAAGGAGATTGTGAACAATCAGAGAGACATTGAACACTTTGAGGATTTGGACTTGTCAAAGAATGTGCTTGTCTGCAATGTCAAAAAGGACAATGTGCGGCATTTCCTTGACGGTTCGGCAAAGATTTACTATACCGGCAAGAAGTTCCCTTCAACGGTCGCCCTTAATAAGTTGTACTATTTTATCCCTTATTTCGGAAAGCAGTGCAACCTTGGCTTTACGGGCATTCGTGACCTCTATCTAATCAAGATAGCAAGGGTTGGAACGCGCAAAGAGGGCACATCGGAAAACGACCCGAACGACCTGCGCCTTGTCTTTGAGTTGCAGTTTGTAAAGCGTTTATACGATGAGTACAAACCGCATCACTTAAATATATGGGAGACATTTACGGACACGACGTTAGGAACTCTTTCAAAAGACTATCAAGACCCTTCCGCCAACGATTCAACTATCTTTAACGAGGGAGATTTGAGGCTGCAAGAGGGTAAACTGACACACATTGATTGCTTTGCTGGTCCCGGTGGTATTTGCACAGGCTTACATGCAGCAGGTTTGCAGACTTTAATTGCTATCGAATATATCAAGAGTTGCTGCGAGACATACACGGCTAACCATCCCGAAGTGCATGTTATACACTCGGATATTCGCAAAGTAACACCCGAACAGATATTGCCTTACATCCCTGAAAATGGTGTAGATTTGGTTACATCGGGTATGCCTTGCGAGACATTCTCAACCGCAGGCAATACCTCGCGCTCGTTCTATGACGACCGCCAATTCTTGTTCCGCGAAGGGCTGCGTATAGCTCAAATTGCCAACGCCAAAATGATTCTCTTTGAGAATGTACCGGCTATTACATCCAAGCGCACTGAAAAGGAAAAAGGTGAGTTGATTGTAGATGTGCTAAAAAAAGAATTGAAAGCAGCCGGATACGGAAATTACATAGAGGTAGTCCTTGATTCGACTAAATTTGGAGTACCGCAGAAAAGAAATCGTTTCTTCATTCTTGCATGTCGTTTCCCCGAATGGAAACTGCAAGCACCAAAACCGACGGACAACCCGATAGTTACTGTGGGCGAAGCGTTGGCGGGGCTGCCGAATGTGATTGCGAATAGTGACACGGAAGGGAAACAATATACCGAAGAACATTCGGCATTCGAGCAGTTGATGCGCGATGATGCTTTTTGGCATAGAGAAACGATGGCAACGCAAGAGGTATTGAACCACATGCCGATGAAGCACCGCGATTGCACGTTAAAGCGTTTCGCCCTATTACATCAAGGTGAGAGCCTGAAAACATTGTTTGACCGTTACCAAGGTGCAGAGCGTGAGCGTTTGCAAAAAGAGCGTATTCTGCCAAAGAAGATGTTTATCAAACGCAATTACAGGCTTATTTTGAACGAGCCTTCACCGACTGTAACAAGCCACTGTTTGGATGAGTTTGTGCATCCACAATACGACCGTGCTTTGACAGTCCGCGAATGTGCGCGTTTGCAGTCGTTCCCGGATTCATATAACTTTGTCGGTGGTCCGTATATAGTTCCTCATATTGACCGTACTGTGCAAGATAAGTATGAGCAAATAGGTGATGCTGTACCACCACTCTTAGCGTATGCTTGGGGAGAAAAAATAAAACAACTCTTTGAAAATAACGATTAACCGATATGGAAAACAAGTACTACCAATACTGCCTTGATACATATCAAGCAGAGTATAACCGCCATTTTGAAGCATTAAAAGCAGAGCACAAAAACGGCAAAATTTCCGACAAGTTAGTCGATGAATTTGACCGCGAAGCGCAAAAATCTGCAATTCGATTGGCTATCACAAAAGCATTGCGAGAGTTCCCCAATGAGCCGGTAGCAGAATTGTGGAGTGCTATTTATCGTGCGCATCTATTCCGCAAATCGGGAATTTCTGACTTGGAGACTATCAATAAAGTAATTAGTGCCGACCAAAGTTGGAAGAAATCAAGCGGTCATGCCTTTGAGGAGATGGTCAAGGAATTGGCTTCACTCGCTTTGTATGGTACGGGTGTGGAAATCATTTTGCAACGCGACTTGAACACCTTTATCAAAGCAAATGAGTTAGCCAACGAACCGCGAGATATTGCTTGGCTCGAAAAACAGATACAAGGTAATATCTTTGATTTATACGCCATACTGACCGTGGACGACAAAAAGTATTGCTTTGGCTGCGTTCAGGCAAAAACAAGCATCCGTGACCGCGTAACACGTGACCGTGAACCGTCAATTCATGCCATGCAGTCATTCTTTTGGAGTGTGGTCTTTGTGTTGGATGGTGACTTCCTGCGTTTGCCGAAGTTCGTCAGCATGATAAATGGCGGTTCGGAAGAGTTCCCTGAAAACGGTTGGCACGGAATGTATGTGCTTTCGGTCAAAGAGCCAAACCAACGTATCTATCCGCTCACAATGGATTTTGACATCTTCAAATCCCATGCCCTGCAAGCCGCAGACCAATGGCTTAAACGCCGTCAGTGGTTTGACCGTACATGGAAGGCGCAATAGATTGTAAATGTTTGCACACATCGAAAAACACTACACCAACAAAAAATCCACACTTTCCACAAATACTAATTCTTATAAGTTTGAAGAATAGCTCCATATGCCCGATGTCCTCACACCTGCCCAACTCCACCATTGTATGGCGCATATTCGCAGCAAGGCGACCAAGCAGGATATATTGGTTCGGAATTACACAACCTTTTCCCTCAAATCCCTATATAATTCACTAACATCCTCCAAAACACACCAAAACACTCTAAAACCCGCTGAGACCCGTCAAGACCCACTGCACCGAATCAAAATGTCGTATTTTTGCACTCGAATTGAAAAATAAGAATAACCCTGTACACACCGCCGTTTACAGCAAAAAGTAACGGATAAAGTAACGGATAAATCGGGTGCGAGTGTATTGGATTTGGTACGCAAGCAACCTCATATCACGATTCCGAAGATGATGCGGGCGATGGATATGTCTGACAGTGGAATCCGCAAGATTTTGCATCGTTTGCAGCAACAGGGAAAGCTCCATCGCGTCGGAGCCAACAAGAATGGATATTGGGAAATAATCACTAACAAACAATAAATGTAGAACTAAAAATTAAAAGAAGTTGCTTTGGGGGTGATAGCGGCAACCAGACAACCACACCCTTCTTTACCACCTGGTCCGAGCTGATGGGGTAAAATAATAAAGAATGCAAAACTCAAAAATAATATGAATGACCTTACTGTTTCTAATATAGAACGGCAAAATGTTCTAAACAACAAATATGCCATTGCCAATATTCAAAACAGCCTTGGCATTACCGGCATGTTGTTCGAAGAAGAATACCGCTTTACCAAAAAGATGGTAGCAGATTTCTATGAAGTGGACGAACGAACAATAGAGCGCTATATTGAACAATATGCAGATGAATTATCAGCGAACGGATATATTTTATGTAAAGGTAAACGGTTGAAAGACTTGAAGTTACAATTTGGTCACGTCATCAATGTCGGGAGCAAAACAACTCAACTCGGTCTATTCAATTTCCGTGCTTTCCTTAACATCGGCATGTTGCTTACCGAAAGCGAAAAAGCAAAACAAGTACGTAGTGCCATTCTGGATATCGTTATTGCTACCATCAACGAAAAAGCCGGAGGGGGAACAAAATATATCAACCGCCGTGACGTAAACTATCTTCCTGCTGCTATTACAGAAGAGAACTACAGAAAAAATCTCACATCTGCTATCAATCAGTATGTATCCGGTCACCAGACGATGAAGTACGCGCAAGTAACAGATTTTATATATAAAGCCATCTTCCGTGAAAATGCCCGCGAGTACCGTAAAATATTAAAACTCCAAGAGCAAGATGTTATTCGCCACACGTTGTATGCAGAGGTACTGCTCGTAGTCTCTTCTTTCGAAAATGGTGTCGCTGCAGAAATAGAAAAGGCTTTCCGTAATAAGGGTAGCATGTTGTCCATTGCTGAAGTTGAGAATATCGTAGAAAAACTCGCAGAAGAACCGATGCAAAAACCCTATCTCCACGATGCACGTACAAAAATGGCTTCGCGTGACCTAAGTCTTCGCGATGCACTTCACAATAATCTGGCAGAGTATATACAAACCATTACACCCGAAGAATTCGAGAAATTCATCGGGACTGAATCTATCGACTTCGATAAAATCCTCGAAGAAAATCAAGATGTGTTAATTCGTCTAAAACAAGCGGAAGAATGAATAAAGAAACAAAATATTTCTCTTTCGAAGAGGTTTTAGACGTCTATCGCAAAACGATTCATTATAGTGGTGGAGGATTCAGCGGAATACGCGACGAAGGCGGTATTCGTTCTATCATAGACTTCGTACAGAACGATTGTTATTATCCTCAGTTTGTGGATAAACTGACCTATATCGTGTATAGTTTTTGTGCAGGACATTACTTCACAGACGGAAATAAGCGTATCGCTCTTACGTTAGGAACCTACTTCTTACATAAGAATGCCTACTATTGGCAAGCCTGCGTTTTTATGCGAAAGATGGAATCGTTTGTCTATCACGTCGCAGCTTCCAATATTGACAAAGATTTATTGCAACGAATCATTCAATGTATCATGGACGGAGTCGATTATGACGAAGAATTAAAAATAGACATTGCCAATGCTATCTGCAATAAATCAACTGATTTTCAAGAAAATGTATAATTTATGCCCGATGTCCTGACACCGTCTCAACGCCACCGTTGCATGTCGCATATACGCAGCAAAGCGACAAAACCGGAGATACTGGTCCGGAAATGGCTGTGGGCGCACGGATACCGCTACCGGCTCAATGTCAAAAGCGTGCCGGGCAAGCCGGACATCGTAATGCGCAGATACAGAACTGCCATCTTTGTAAACGGCTGTTTCTGGCACGGACATGAAGGATGCAGACAGTTTGTACTGCCCAAGACCAACACCGCCTTTTGGCAGGCGAAGATAGACCGTAACCGTGAACGCGACCAACGGAACTACGATGATCTGATGAATGCCGGCTGGCAGGTGATAGTCATATGGGCGTGCAACCTGACCAAAGACAAACTGGAATCCACCATGCAGCAAACCGCCCTTACCCTCAACCGCCGTTTACTGGCATTGTTGCATAAAACGCAAAAGAAATGAATCGGACTAAACATTGGCTACTTGCTGCTATCGTTGGTGTTGGCAGCATGGGCATGAGTATCTGCTGCGTGGGATGTAATAAGCCTGCGGGCGATGTGCAGCAGTCATCCGGGCAGCAGTGCTCCGTGCAGCGCATCACGGAGCGAGGCAGACTGCTGGTGGGAACCACAGGTGACTACCGTCCGCTATCCTATCGCGAAGCCGACAGCACCTATTGGGGCTTTGACATCGAGATCGCCCGGAAGATAGCCGGACGGATGGGTGTCGATGTGGAGTTTGTCAGCACTACCTGGCCGACGCTGAGTGCTGATGTGATGGCGGAGCCACAGCGATTTGACCTGGCTCTCGGCGGTATCACCGTCACAGAAGTCCGCAAGCAGACAATGCTCATGAGCGATGGCTACCTCCGGAACGGCAAGACCATCCTCTGCCGCATCGCCGACACGCTCGTTTTCCGTTCGTTGGCGGACATTGACCGTCCCGAAGTGCGCGTGATGGTCAATCCCGGCGGACTGAACGAACGTTTTGCACATGATTCGCTGATGCACGCTACTATCATCGTTTATCCGCGTAACGAAGAGATACCGTCGCAGGTAGCCGATGGCAATGCCGATGTCATGATCACGGAGATCACCGAAGCACCGTGGTACGTGCAGAACGACCCGCGTCTGGCTGCTCCGCTCCTCAGCAAGCCTTTCACACATGGCGAGATAGGCGTGCTCATGCCGACGGGACAGGACGACCTGCTGCGCCTTGTCAACGCACTCATTGCTGATATGAAAGCGGACAGCACCCTCTATCACCTCCACCAACGCTACGGATTAGTGTATGGATATGACGAATAACCCGAAAAAACTCCATTAGTATGAAAAAAATACTATCTTTGATTGTAGCCGCTGTGCTACTGGCACCGGCGGCGAGGGCGCAAGAGGACCTGCAGAAAGGTGCTGTGCCTTGGGACGAAAAGAGAACCTTTACGACCATCCTGGAAAACCCAATCACCTCCGTCAAGAACCAATACCGCTCTGGCACATGCTGGGACTACGGCACGATAGGATTCCTCGAGAGTGAGATCCTCCGCCAAACCGGCAAGGTCTATGACCTCTGCGAGATGTTCGTCGCCAACAGGGATTATATGGATTGTGCTACGCATTATGTGCGAATGCACGGGTACAGCCAGTTCACCCAAGGCGGTTCGTGCGACGATGTGCTGGAGGTCATCCGGCAGTACGGTATCTGTCCGGAGAACGCGATGCCTGCTCCCGGTTCGCTGGTAGGAGACGTGGCGGCTAACTTCCGGGAGTTCATTCCCGAACTGGAGAAGATGGTGGAGAGAACGGCGCCCAAAGGCAGCAAAGTCCCGATGCCGCACTGGCAGGACAGCGTGCTGAATATCATTGAGCGATATATCGGCCGCTGCCCGGAGACGTTTGAATACGAGGGCAAGACCTACACGCCTCATTCTTTTGCACAAAGTCTCGGGCTGAACCTGGACGACTATGTCTCTCTGACCAGTTACACGCACCATCCGTTCTACCAATACTTCGTCATCGAGGCGACCTACAAATGGCGGCTCAAACCCAGTTATAACATCCCTCTCGACCAACTGATGGATGTCCTTGACAAGGCACTGGATGCAGGTTATACAGTGGCTTGGGGCGGCGATGTGTCAGGGCGTTTCTCCCGCACAGGAATAGCTACGCTGCCGGACAGTGTGATTCCCACGCAACAGGAGCGTCAGGAGCAGTGGGACGATTGGCGGTTCACCTACGACCATGTGATACTCATCTACGGCAAGGCAGTCGATGAACAGGGCAAACCCTATTACAAGGTGAAGAACTCATGGGGTCCGCAGGGCGACTACCAGGGCATCTGGTACATGTCGCGCGATTATATGAAGCTCAACACCACCTATCTCTTCCTCAATCGCCACGCGCTGCCTAAGAACCTCCGCAAGCAACTAAACTATCAGTAAAAGATTAAACAACAAACAAAATAGATTATGGAAAATTTGATTGCTTCTATTCAGGACCTGTTGGCTACCACTTTTGCCGGCATGTCGGCATTGGGTGTGGTGCTGCTGACATGGATTATCCTGTTGATAGCGGGCGACCAGAGGTGAAACTGAAAATTGAAAGGGTGAATGAGGTGGTATGAGGCGGTGATGAGCCTGCTGTACCCGCATACTTGTCCGATGTGCGGGAAGTATAATGGCGAAGGGCAGGGGAATATTTGTGCGGCATGTTTGGACGCATTGCCACGGACGGAACAGGCGGAGGTGCGTGAGAACATGACGGAGATGACACTATGGGGTGAACACAAAACACCGTTCGCTGCACACAAAGCCATGCATCTCATGCGTGCTGCCGCGTACCTCTTCTATGTGAAAGAGCATCCTGTTCAGAGGCTTATCCATCTCATGAAATATGCCGACAGGCCGGAGATAGGATTGCAGTTGGGGCGCGAGGCGGCGAAGGAGTTTCTCTATTCGGATTTCTTCGATGGCATTGATGTAATCATGCCCGTACCACTGCATCCCAACCGCTTGCGCAGCCGCGGCTATAACCAGTCGGAATATATTGCCCGCGGGCTGAGCGGGATAACCGGTATACCGGTAGATACAGGCCATCTGCTGCGCATCAGAGATACGCCCAAGCAGGCGCTCCAAACGGGTGAAGCCCGCAAGGCGAATGTGGAAGGGGCTTTTGCCGTCACTCATCCCGAGCAGATGTATCGGAAACACATCCTGCTGGTGGATGACCTGATTACTACAGGCGAGACGGCACGCGCCTGCCTCAAAGCAATGAAACATTTCCGCGGTGCGCGATTCAGCGTCTTTGCCCTATGCAAGGCGCGATGAGGGAGATGAAAGGTGAAAATTGAAAGGTGAAAGGTGAAAGGCGAGAGGAATGCAGAAAAAGCGCAAATAAATTTGCGTATGTCGCGGAAAAGCAGTAATTTTGCAGTTGCAATGATTAAATAGTAAATGACCAAAATGGTACATGAGTTTGATTTTCTGATTATCGGAGGCGGTGTAGCCGGCATGAGTTTTGCGCTGCAAGTCGCCCGTACCGGTAAGTACCGCATCGCCCTCTGCTGCAAGACGACGCTGGAGGAAGCCAACACAGCCAAGGCGCAGGGAGGTATAGCCTCTGTGACCAATCTGCTGGTGGATGATTTCGAGAAACATATCCACGACACGATGGTGGCAGGCGACTGGCTCTCTGATCCCGCTGCCGTGGAACAGGTGGTTAAGAATGCCCCGCGAGGCATCGAGGAGTTGGTACAATGGGGCGTTAATTTCGACAAGAAAGAGGACGGCGCTTTCGACCTGCACCGCGAGGGAGGTCACTCTGAGTTCCGCATCCTCCACCATGCCGATGACACGGGTGCGGAGATACAACGCGGGCTCATGGAAGCCGTTCGCCGCAATCCGTATATCGAGGTGCTGGAGAACCATTTTGCCGTGGAGATCATCACCCAGCATCATCTGGGCGTCCGTGTCACCCGCCGCACACCGGATATCGAGTGCTACGGTGCGTATATCCTCAATCCCGAGACACAGAAAATCGACACTTATCTGAGCCGCATCACCCTGATGGCTACCGGCGGAACGGGTGCCGTGTATGCTACAACCACCAACCCCGAGATTGCTACCGGCGACGGCATCGCGATGGTCTATCGCGCCAAGGGTCTGGTCAAGGATATGGAGTTCGTCCAGTTCCACCCCACCAGCCTTTATAATCCTGCCGAGACGCACCCCGCTTACCTCATCACCGAAGCCATGCGCGGTTACGGAGGAATCCTGCGTCTGCCCAACGGCGAGGAGTTCATGCAGAAATACGACCCGCGTCTCTCGCTTGCTCCGCGTGACATCGTGGCTCGTGCGATAGACAACGAGATGAAGATCCACGCCATCGACCATGTGTGCCTCGATGTGACGCACAAGAATCCCGAGGAGACCAAACATCATTTCCCCAATATCTACGCCAAGTGCCTGAGTATAGGCATTGATATCACCAAGGAATATATCCCCGTCGCCCCTTGTGCCCACTATATGTGCGGCGGCATCAAGGTGGATTTGGACGGTCAGAGCAGTATCCGTCGTCTGTATGCCGTGGGCGAGTGCTCGTGTACCGGCCTGCATGGCGGCAACCGTCTGGCGTCCAACTCGCTCATTGAGGCGGTGGTCTATGCCGATGCGGCAGCGAAGCACAGCCTGAGTGTGATAGACGAATACGACTTCAACCACCGCGTGCCCGAATGGAACGACGAAGGTACGCTCAGCAATGAAGAACGTGTCCTCATCGCCCAGGATGTCAAGGAGGTGGGGCAGATCATGTCCACCTACGTGGGTATCGTCCGCTCCGACCTGCGCCTGCGTCGCGCGTGGGAGCGACTCGACCTGCTCTACGAAGAAACGGAAGACCTCTTCCGCCGCGTCAAAGCCACCAAAGACATCTGCGAGCTGCGCAACATGATTAACGTTGGCTATCTGATCACCCGTCAGGCGCTGGAGCGCAAAGAGTCCCGCGGACTGCATTACTCGATTGACTATCCGCGGACGGATAACCATCATCCGCAGGAAGTGTGGTAAATTAATGTACAATGTACAATTTACAATTTACAAAGGGCTTTAGGAGTTTGGTACAAGGTTTTAAGATACGTACTTTCTATTATGTTTGTACAAAACCCTAATAGCTGATAGCTGATAGCTGATAGCTAATAGTTGATTGAAAATTATGAAAGGAATAGCATTACACAGTATAGTACCTGTGCGGGCAGAGGCGCGCGAAGGCGCGGAGCAGGAGACACAGATGCTCTTCGGCGAGTTATGCGAAATAGTGGAGAGCCATCAGCTATCAGAAGTCAGCCATCAGCCTCAATGGTATCGTGTGCGGCTGGAAGCCGACGGCGCGGAAGGATGGGTGGATGCCAAGATGATCTCGCCCATCGGCGGCAAGGACTATACCGCGTATAAAAAAGCGTTGAAATCGGCTGCATACGTATCCATGCCGATGGCTTATGCCGTGAGCGAAAACAACGGCCAGACTATCCCTCTGACCGCCGGCACAAGGTTGACCAACTATCAATTTATCTCCCTCCCTACGGGGGAGGGACGGGGAGGGGCTGCCCGTTTCGAAGTACTCGGAGTGGGCTTCCGCATCGACCCCGGGATGGTGATGGAGCAGCCGCTGGAACTGAATGAGCAGAACCTGATGCAAGTGGTGCGGTTCTTTCTGAACGTACCGTATCTGTGGGGCGGCAAGAACGCCATGGGGATGGATTGTTCGGGCTTCACCCAGGTGGTGATGAGCTTGTTCGGCAAACAACTGCCACGCAATGCCGGCCAGCAGGTGAAATGCGGACGGGAGATAAGCGGGCTGAAGAAAGCCAAGGCAGGCGACCTGGTGTTCTTTGACCACCACGACGGCAAAATCAGCCATGTGGGAATAATTTTACAGCCGTCAGCCATCACGGCCACGGGCCCGCCATCAGAGGTTAGTGTGGTGCATTGCTCGGGACGGGTGAAAGTGGAGAAGATGGACGAGACGGGTATTTTCTCCGTAGAACGGGCAGACAAGGCGCACCCGCAGGGCGTATACAGCCACCAGCTATCAGCCATCAGAAGGTTGATGTAAAATAATGTACAATGTACGATTTATAGTTCTAAAATCACGGGATAATATATATTAATATATATTATAGGGTGGTGTAGGATACGAGAATACCCCGATGCGCTCCGTATGTGCCCCGCATACGCCCATCGTATTAGCAATGACAAGCGCAGGTTCAGAGCCTGCGCTTGTCC
>FLNW01001301.1_pt1 | contig 20528 bp, 21 predicted proteins | sample 1140371 | NCBI WGS metagenome assembly FLNW01 (sample SAMEA3878170, study PRJEB12797) | bioreactor metagenome | biome: Moose rumen | place: Sweden | collected 2011-10
CTGTCTCGGGCGTTCCGTAATAATCAACTCCGATTCATCAGCCAGTACACCATTAATAGCCTTAGCTTTAAAGGTAGTTTCGCTAGTCCACCAGCCTTGATATGTGACATTTATATCTCCTGTCATATATCCTTGGTACATATCAACGCTAAAGTTGTCTAGGTTCTTTTGTACAAGTTTCCAAACAATATCTTCTTTTCCTGTTAGTGATAAATATGCTTTGTACACATTCCAATCGCAAGAATATGTTAATTTTCCATGTAATAAGCCATCCTTGTAATTACAATCCAGCCTATTATTAACTTTGTACTCATTCTTATTAACTTTCCATGTAATAGTATACTTTCCATGGCGAACTTCCTCGCCAGCTTCGTTCTTGTAGAAACTATAAGTCCTCGTAGTTTCATCATTAATCTTTTCAGTCTTGGTCTGAACTGTTTGGGCTTCTACAAGCATAGTGCACAAAGCAAAGCTTGCAAGAAAAATAATCTTTTTCATTGTTCAAATAATTTATATGGTTAATGTATTCCAATTAACGGTTCGTATTTATGGGCGAGCTCTGTCTCAAAGATTTCCTCTATAGGAATTACATCGAGAGGCAGAACAATAATATGCAACTTGAATGTTAGATTCATAGGCTTTGCCCAGTCGTTGAGTTGCAAGCCATGTGAGGCTTGGTAAAGATGGTAGCCTAAGTGCTGAATGACACGCCCAACAATGTGTGATTGCACTTTGCCGACATACAATGTGTCGTTTTTAGCAATCGCTTTTTTGAGAATACGAGGCGTGTACTTGGGCAGCTTGGCAACAGCCTCTTTGATAGCATCGGCATTGTACGGCGAGGTGATTTCCCATCGGTACAAGCAAGGCAATTCATCTACTTCGGCAAGTTGTGCGAACATCTGCTGACCGAACGGCTCCGCGTCCCGGATGTCATGGTCGCGATACTTGTCGTCAAAATCTTTGCTGTCAATGTCAAATGACATTTCTTTTACAATGCCGATTTCGACAAGGTGGTGAAACCGTGCACAATAGAGGGTGGCGGTTTCTCGGAAGAAATCTTGTTCCATAATATTGATGATTTGTTAAGTTGTTTGCATACGAAAAACGTGAGGCTTGTTAGCTTCAATTCAGGTTATCGAGGATTTCTGGACTACCTATACCAACCAAATTTCTACCGAACAAGGCTCACGCTTACGCATGAGCACTCAAATGCCTTGTTCTTGGTTGGTTATATTCGAAAGTGTCCAGTTTTCGATAACCCAAGTTCTTAGCTGAATGCTTTATTATTTATGTATTTAGCCTTTTAATCGTTTTTTATCATAGGCGGTGTGTTGTTTTCGTTATATGTTGTTGTATTAGTTCTCTATCAGTTCCAAACCTTCCTTCCTATACGGAGGAAACTTGTTGTCGTCTGAAATAAGAGGCATCTTCATCGTGATAGCCTGAGCAATGATAACATGGTCAGACGGGTCATTGTGATAGAGGTTCATCTTTCCGTACGTGTACATCACATCCGGTGTCAAGGGCAGAATCTGGAAACCGTATTTCTCTGTAATCTCCCTTAACATCTGTTCTTTGGTTGACCAGAACTTTCGAAGCAATGCTTTATTGTTGTAGTGCACTACCAACTCCCGCAACGACTCATTGCTGATGTAAATGAGGTTGTCGTAGTCAGTTAATAGCGCAAAAACATCGCGGCTGAGTCGTTGCTGGTCAGTCGCATAATAGATGAAGATGTTCGTGTCAATAAGAAACCTCATAGCCCAAAGCCTTCTGTAAATCTCTTTTAACAGCATAGAAAGCCGGTGACAACCGCTTGCCCTGGCTCGTCATCTCTTGCTCTATAGAGAGTACATAATCGAGATTCTCTTGTTTTCTTCTCTTAGTCATAGTTATTGGCGTTATTTTTAATCTTTGCAACTTTTGGCTGCAAAGTTACAGTTTTTTTTTGATATATGCAAGGTTTTGGGCTAAAATCGTTCGGGAAAGTTGATTTTTTGTGGATTTATGTACTAATCAGTAGGTTGTTGGGCAGTTTGTTCGGCTTTGAAGGATTGATAGACCATGGAGCGGATGAAAAAATCGTTCGAGCACATTGTGCGAGATAAGAAGTTATCCAAGCGGAAATAACGCTTCGGGGTGTGGGTGGATTTGTCAATCGGGGCTTGCGGGTCGGGACGGGTGCCACGTGTAGATGGCAGTTGCGCTTTATAACGCTGGCGGTAGTCGATGAGCAGGGTGAGGGCTTCCTCTTTCGTGAGATGAGATACTTGGGACGAGGCGGAAAGACGGTCACGACGAGTGTTTCTTCGGGCTTTTCAGCATCGAGGATTTCTTTTGTCATAAGACAGGCTTGGCGGAAGAGATTGATGTGCTCCAGTTCCGCGCCCTGCGGTGGGTTTTTCTTGTAGTCGCGCGGATTGCGAACGGCATAGCCTTCTTGTATGCCCTCATGGATGATACGACCGTTTTCATCGCGGTACTTCTTCTGCCGGTTGATGATGCCTTTCTTTGTGAACGCGCCGTGGATCTCCTTTACGGGATGTTCAAGTTTTACAGATGCCATATTGTTTCTATTCTTTGGTTACGCTGTGGTTATACTGTGGTCGGCTGACTAACGTACTAATCACCTACTAATAACATACTAACCACCTACTAATAACAGTCTGCGCTCTGCTTGCATATAGCTCACGATTGCTGATTAATAGAAAGATGATAGTTGTAAATCGAGTGCAAAGATACGAATTATTTTTCAAATATGCAAAAGAAAGTGAGCAAAAATGATGAACTCCCTCTTCGAGGACTTCTGCGAGTACGGTCTGGGTATGCAGATTGCCCACCGTAAGATCCGTGAGCGTCTTGCTGCGCTCATGCAGAAGGCTCAGGACTGCGCAGACTGCTCCGCTGATGTCAAGGCACTCGCTGCTGAGTGGCTCGAGAAGCAGAACGATGCACAGGCTACCAACGCCCTCTACGACAAGCTCGTGGCAGCTTGCGAGAACTGCGGTTGCGACACCTGCAAGGAGATTCTCAAGCACAAAGATCATATCGTTAAACGCAGCCAGTGGATTGTCGGTGGTGACGGTGCTTCCTACGATATCGGTTACGGCGGACTCGACCACGTCATCGCTTCCGGCGAAGATGTCAACATCCTCGTGCTCGATACCGAGGTGTACTCCAACACCGGTGGTCAGGCATCCAAGGCATTTCCCTCTTAGGCGGAGGCCGCTTCTCCCGCTTCAACGGGAGAACGCTCCGGGGTAAGCGTGTCCGCAAGAAAGACCTCGGTATGATTGCTACTACGTACGGTTATGTTTATGTCGCACAGATTGCTATGGGTGCTGACCAGGCGCAGACACTCAAGGCTATCCGCGAGGCGGAGGCTTATCCAGGACCGTCGCTCGTCATCGCTTATGCGCCGTGTATCAACCACGGTCTGAAAGCCGGTATGGGCAAGTCCCAGGCGGAGGAGGCCAAGGCTGTTGAGTGCGGTTACTGGCACCTCTGGCGTTACAACCCGCAGCTCGAGGCAGAGGGCAAGAACCCGTTCTCGCTCGACTCCAAAGAGCCGCAGTGGGATAAGTTCCAGGATTACCTCAAGGGTGAAGTCCGTTTTGCCTCGGTGGCTAAACAGTTCCCGAAAGAGGCAGACGAGCTCTTCGCCGCAGCACAGGAGAACGCCCAGTGGCGTTACAAGTCTTACCTGAGAATGTTGGGTACAGCGTGGTAAGATTTGTAACGCTTGCAGCAGTTACAAATCCTACCTCCGCATGCTCGGCATGCAATGGTAATAAGGAACACGCACACGCGTATATATAAACAGAGCGGACACTTTGGTGTCCGTCCTGTTTTTTCGGATATATCTTTCATGCCTTGCGTCCATACATCCTTGTCCCAAATCCTTTCACGACATCTTAATTTACTCGCTTCGCTCCCCGGAGCGTTCTCCCAATAAACGGGAGAAGAGGGCTCCGCCTAAGAGAGCTTGCCTTTGGCAATTTTTTTTAGGGGGAAAGAAAAAGGGAGCGTTTCCGCTCCCGATCTCTACATTTTCTTCGACGCATCATAGGTCTCAATCGTTTTCGTCTGAATGACGATGCTAGTGTCGTTCCGCTGAATATAGCGGCTTTCGGTCGTTACCGTCCGTGTCACGTTGCAGGAGGTCAGGCAGGCGGTGGCAACTATTGCCACCATGCCTGCTAAAAAGAGTTTAACCTTCATACGCTTCGGATTCGAGTGCCCAGAGATACTGACGGAAGGTGGTGTAGGTGCTCTGCGCCTTGAAAGCCGCCTGATCCTGCGGGAGCTTCGTGAGGTCTTTCATACGCAGTGCGACCGCCTTGCTGACCGCGGCGAACTTGTTGCGTATGAGCTGCTCGTCCTCGCTCGGCTCGGTCGTTCGTTTGACTACCTCACGCAGGTAGATACGGTTGCAGCTCTTCGAGGTGGTCGGTGCCACACGGTGGGTAGCCAGAAGCATTTTCGTGCAACTGTGCTGACCGCTCTTGCTGGGTTTTGCCAGCGCACCGGACATATGGTCAATACCCGGTGAATAGGTTACTTTTGCCATAATTAGTTAAAATTTAGGTTTATGGTTAATAAATTAGGATAATTTGTCTGACAGGCCGACAGGCCGGTCTGTCAGTGCAACGGTCTGTCAGTCGTCAGACGGTCTGGAATTACGCGAGTTTCGCGTATTCCATTGCAATCACATACCCGCGCAAGGTCTCGTACTTGTTCTGCGCTTTGAACGCAGTCTCATACGCTGTCTTCTGCGCAGCGTCTGCCAATGCGGTGTTGGCATTGCTCAGCGCGGTTTTGAACTTCGCTTGACGAGCCAGTTCCTCCTCGCTGTACGCTTTGGTTCGCGGGTTGCAAATCTGGCTGGTGTACTGGGTCTGCCCGCGTTGGGCAAAGATGATTTTCGAGTGTTTGCAGATCTTGCCTCGAATTGCCGTAAACGGCGCTTCCAAATTGATTTTACTCATAGTTGGTTTGGTTTGGTTGTTAATAATATTGTTCACTTCGGTCGCATTATTGCGGCCGCTTTTTATTTTGTCAATTGTCCGGCATGGTATGCCGTTGTTTTGCGTTACTGCATCGTGCTTGCTCCGAATGGCTGTCCGCCTCGGTCGCTGACCGCACGATTTGTCCCGCTTTCGTTGTCCTGTGCCCGCGATTTTCGTGAGCGGGAATTTACGAGCGGCTTACGAGAGAGATACGAGACGATAGCGAGCCGTTAATCCGACCTCTTTTCCGCTTTTCTCTCTAGGCTCCCGCTGATTTTTAATCTGCGGGAAGAGGAGAAATCGAAACAACAACTAAGTTAATCGCGCCCTTGTGGCAGAGAATTAAACGAGTTGCTTGGCAACGAAGTCATTGATTTCCGATTTCGACGACAAAGATACGATGAACAAATTGCCTTTTGCAAATTTTTCGCAAAAAAAATGTACTTCCCTTTATTTTTGTGCGAAATTCCCCGGCCATCCATTGCATAAATTGCAAAATTGCACAATTGTGTAGCTTGATAAAATCCTCATTATAATAATATATATATTATATATAATGGATAAAAACTGAACCTGCATGGATGTGCAATTCTGCAATCCATGCAATCTATCCATCCATTTTTTCACCCAATTTATTTGCATATGTCATATTTTTTTCGTACCTTTGCGCGACTTTCTCGCAGCACAATCACTTACCGACACAATAACGTATGGCACAGTTCGCAATATATAAAATCAAATTCGAGAAATCAAATGAGCTTGACACCTACAATCAAAATGTCAATCCGGATGAATCGCTGAAAAATGCGCGTGAGCTTTTTGCTTCTATGTTTCGCAAAAATAGCACGCTTGGACTCTTCGATTTACAAGGCGGAGAGCACTTTAATAATTACATCTGGCACCAAAATGACAAGGAAGTGTACCTTATTCGATTGCACAAGAGCCAAATCAAAAACTTGGTTAAGTTAGAGGAAAATCCCGAAGGAGGAGCACCTGAGTGCATTGAGACGCAAGAGGAATCCAATCCTTATTGCTATGTCATCTTCGATAACCGCGACAACCGAGGACAAGTTGCTGTGGAAAAATCTTCGGTCTGGGGGAATAACCCCGATAATCCTGGAGTCATCCTTCAGGATTATCTCTCTGCACTCATGAAGCAACATTTCCGGCTCAAAGTGTCCTTCTTGCCCAAAATGCAACCTACGCGCATCTGGGATTACTATCGCCAGCTGATTTCCAAAGGAGATGTCCTGCAAAACGTCACATTTGAAATCGACAATCCCGATAAGATTAAGGATCTTGACCAATCGCAAGAATTGGAGATTAGTGATGCTATTAACCATATGACGGATACTGTCAAAGCGACCGGCGCACTGCGAGGTGTATTTAAGCTATTTGCCGATAATGCTTCTCCATTTGAATTTGACCAAAAAGTGGAAGACTTCAAGAATATGGTTCGCATTTGTGGAACGCAAGCGTATCATCTTGTGCTTAATTTCAAGAACCATAGAGCCTATCGTTGTGACGAGAAAGTACATGCGCTTATTAAACTTAATCGAGATCCAATAGAGGACTATCAGAAAGGCGCAAAAGTAATTGATGATACTACTGACGAGAAGCAAGAATATGCACTCGTTCAGTGGTTGGATTATGTTTATGCAGAAACTAAAAATTTTGAAGATGCAGCGGAAATTCACAGAAAAAGAAAGGGACGCCATAAGAAATAAATATGGAACAGAACCACTATTTCAAATAGCTGAGGTCATTTGTCAGTTTTTTGACAATCGGCTTCAGGCATTTGTACTGTGGCCGGAAGACATCTTCAACGAAGCGGCTTCCATTATAGATAACATCAAGGAAAACGGAGACGAGTATATTCCCAAAATCCGGTACATTTGGAAAACTATCTATCCGAGATTCCGCGAGTACGACAAAACCATCCCAGATGAGCAAATAACGCTCGCCACAAGCATCGTTTTGGATATTGCCGCGATTACGCTTCACATCAGTACGGACGAAGTGCATCAGTATATGGGACAACTGCTCATGGGAGTCATCAGCAATAATAACAAAGAGCAATGGGAAGCCGTTCTGAACGACCTCGGAAAAGCATCGAACCATCTTTCCCAACCGCTCCGCGTGTGGATTAACGACTATATGCAATTGGAGAACGAGCAGTATCTTTCTGATGAAATAGACGATATGTTTGCTCCTGCGCCAAAACAGAAGAAGACAAAAGAACCGGAACCTTTCGAACCGGATTACATTACCTTTACAAAAAAACGAGCGACAAACTACAACCTTACACTCTTATATCAAGACATCCTGAATGCCAAATGGATAGAGGATGATAATCCTGATTACTTTAGTGCGTTGTTCAGCGGAAAGCAGAGCATAAACAAGATCATTTGGACCGGCAAGGCAGGGATTGATAACCTATATGCGCTATTCCAAATGATGGTTAGTGAACAATTTATCAAAGCACCTACTGGTCACGGAATAGAAAGAATCGTCCGCTCACATTTCATAGATAAGAAAGGTAACTACGTCGCGGGCGACAGCGGCAAGCCGAGCGACAAAGCTATTTCGCTCATTGAAACTTGGAAAGAAGATTTGGCAGCTAAGCCTCCAAGAGGTGAGGACGATTAACCATTTCGGGTAAACTTTCGGCTAAGCATAACTTTTTTTTCAAAAAAAATAATTATTTCGGAATTCATTGTTTATCAGTGAGTTCCATTTTTATTTTTGTGTCATCTTGATTCATATACATTCGGGTTCCCGAAATTTCACCCGAAATTTCACCCGAAAAAAACGGCCTTTTTCTGCGTAGGTTGTAGGTTGGACACCGACAGTCAATGTTGATTGCGGAATTTCCCCGACCTGCGATCTATAATGAAGAAAAATGTAATGTTATGCGTGGACTTAATCACGCAGATGAAAGAGGGCGACCTCAAAGTGTTGGACAGTCGTAAAGGAACACTCTTCCGCAATGAGGAAGACAAGTTCACCTTTACTGAACGCGGTGCGCGACCGCACGAAGTGCATCCCGAACTCCACTGGCGGTTACTCGACCGAACCAAACACGGACGTATCCATATCAACTCGCGACATGTCAAAGTGGAATTCTATATCCACCACGATGACTACGCCAACGGACGTCAACTCGCGGATATCCTCGCATCCGAGATTGAGACTATGGGGGAAAGTTTGTCTGATATGAGCCTCGCGGAGGAGGTGGAAAAATGTTGCTAATCGCACTTCGAAAAGGTGGTAGTCCGTGTAGCACGGACTGCCCCTTCTACACCGAGACAGGCAAAGTGACCGGTGTACGTGGCGTACCGCTCAAGACCCATTGCCGCATGACCATGAACCCGTGGATGGCGGATTGCGACATCTACAACGTCCATTGTATTGACAAGATGGAAGTCACTGAGGAGCAATGGAAAGCGATGCAGAAAGCCGTGCATAAGCGCGCTATCCGTCAGCGTAAACTCTATCCTGAAGACCATGCCGAAATTCACGCCGTCGGCTGTGAATGGACCCGCTCCAAAGGCAAATGGAATAGTGAAAAATCTGCCAACGTTAAGTAGCGTCTATGCATCGCGTCATTTATGCGCGATAAAAAATGTTTTTTTATGTTTATTGCTCCAAAGCACTCAAAAGGGTTTATCTATGTTTTTGTTCTTAAAAATTAAATAATTATGAATACACGTATTTGTTACCAACAATCAGTAACCAGCGGTCAACCATTACCGCTGACCAAATCCATCTGGGACTCTCTCATTGACTCTCCCGAAGTAGCTAACATCTGCCGTCGCATCGCTGCACTCGACCCAACCGCCGAGGACTACAACGACCGCAAGCAAGCGCTCAAAAAGCGCTTACCCATCATCATCCCTCATGCCGCCTCTTTCAAGAACGGGCGGAGAGTCTCCGCAGACGCAACGCCATCCGGTCTCGCCATGCTCGATGTGGATCACGTGGACAAGCCGCGTGAGTTATGGGAATCGGGCTGCAGAGACGCCCAATGGCTCAAAGCCAACGGCATCGTTCTCGTTGCCATCACCGCAAGCGGAAAAGGTCTGCGGGTTATCGGGCAGAGAGCCTCCGCAGGCGAACAGCCATTCGGGATGGAGTCTATTGAGGAAGCGCAGATGCGTATGGCCGAGGTTATAGGTATATCCGAATATGATGGTGTCACCAAAGATCTTGCGCGTGCAAGTTATGTGGTGCCGCGCGATTATATCCTTTGGATAGATGAAAAAGGTTTACTAGAGCGGCACAATGAGTGTCCTGTTTCCGTCGGTATTCCGACGGGCAAGACTTTGACCATTGCGCCGGATACCATCCGGCCGCTCGCCCTCCCACCGCATGTAAATCAGTCTGTCAGTCCGCAGGACGGTCTGTCAGTGAAACGGTCTAACAGCGAGAGCGGTCTTTCAGCCGAAGGCGGTCTACAGTACCGAGGAATTCCCTATGCGGATATAGTAACACAGTTACTTATCGCTACAGGTAATGGCGGCGGCGCTGTGCAAGGCGAGCGGAATACGGTGTATTTCAGTCTGGCGAACTATATGCGCTATATCTGCGATTTCAATGCGGATTTGCTGCTGAAGGTGCTGCCGGATTTCGGGCTCGCCGAGCAGGAACGCCGACAAGCCATTTCGTCCGCTATCGGTCGTCCGCGCAAATCTCAGATACCGGTCATTCTTCAGTCCGCAATAGCCATCTGCGAACGAGAGTGTTCTGCGCTTGGCGGTATTCCGCCAATGGCTAAATCAACCGACTTGGCATTACCGGAATTGCCACGACTGCTCAAACTCATCTGCCGCCGTTTGCCGGAAGAGTATCGCCCTGCGATGATCATCGCCTCGCTACCCATCCTCGGCACATTGGCAACCAAGATTCGCTTTGAGTACCTTGACCGCCAAGAGCAATCGCTTTCGTTCTTCTCCTGTATCACCGCGCCGGCTGCATCGGGTAAGTCCTTCATCCGTAAACCGCTCGATCTGCTCCTCACGCCCATCAATGAGCAAGACGCCATCGAACGCGAGAAAGAGCAAGCATATAAGGACAAACTCCGTGCGTCCAAGAACTCCAAGAACCAACCGGAAGATCCGCACGCTTGTCCGCGCAACAACGGCGTAGCCATCTCTATCGCCAAACTGCTACAACTGCTGACCTACGCGGAAGGCAAACACCTCATCGGTATCGGCGAGGAAATGGATACGCTGGTCAAGTCTGAACGCGCCGGAGTTTGGAGCCAAAAATCCGACATCTACCGTCTGGCGTTCGATAATGCGGAATATGGTCAAGCCTACATGTCTGATGCCTCGTTCAATGCGCACATCAAGGTCTATTATAACCTGCTTCTGACTGGAACTCCCAACTCCATGAAGCGGTTCTTCAAAGACCTCGAAAACGGTCTTGCAACACGTGTATGCTTCGCACAATTACCGGACACCAGTTTCACCGAAATCCCTGTCTTTGCTCCATATACGGAAGCAGAACGCGCAGAGATAATCCGTTGGGCGCGACAACTGGACGCAGAGCAAGGAACCATCGTCTGTCCGCAACTCAGTCAGACCATCGCCAACTGGCTTGAAGCCAAGCGTCAGCAAGCCATCGACGCAGACTCTCACGCTATGGATACACTTCGTCGTCGTGCAGGTGTCATCGGTTTCCGCGCAGGTATGCTCTGCTATCTCCTTGAAAACCGTAAGTTCACGAAAACCGTAGGTCAGTTCGCAGAATGGGTCGCTGAATACGTATTCCGCAATCAGATGGAACTCTGGGGCGATCAACTCGAACAGGAGTTAACCGGCGCACTCGACATCTTCTCCGGTGAACGTGGTTCGGCTACTTCGCTACTTGAACTGCTTCCGGCAGAGTTTTCCAACGCCGACCTTATCAAGCTTCGTGCCCGCAAAGGTCAGTCCGTCAAAGGTTCTGCAATCAGCATGGTTCTCAACCGCTGGCGTGGTAACGGCAAGATAGAAAAACTCTCCGATACGAGGTGGAAGAAACTCTAATTTTGTTCAGTGCTCGTGATGTCAAACACGAGATTCCGGAAGAGGCGGGCAGCAATGCTCGTCTCTTTCACACTTTCACACTTTCACACAAAACTATATCTTCGGAGCGATATTTCCAAAAAGTTCTTATCTCACTACGTTCGAACGATTATTTTGGAATTTATCGGAATAAAACTTCCAAAATCTTCGGAGTGTAATTACGCCAAACGACCGAGCGGATTTACGCCAAATTTCCGAGCGATTTTGCGCCAAATTACCGATTAAAATTCAAAAAAAGTACTGAAACTCTTGCATATCTCAGAAAAAAGTAGTACCTTTGTCCTCATTAATAAAAATACAACGAGCAAAGAAATAATTCAATATTGGAATTGATATTGTAAGATATATGGTGGCTATAGTACTGAGGTTCATCCTTCCCCATTCCGAACAAGGTCATTAAAATCAGTAACGCCGATGGTACTGCACTGGGTTGTGGGAGAGTAGGTCGCTGCCTGTAGGAGTAAAATTAACGCTATTAGATGCCTTTGTCTTATTTTAACTCCCAAAGAGACACGATAGCAAAATTTCAATTTTATATGAAAAAAATTAATATTATTCAATTTTTCATGTAGATTGGAAACCGAAAGGTGGTCCAATCTACAAAGATAGCATTGTTAGTAGTCAAAATTATTTATGACATTGCATTAATTGCAACAGAAATACAATGCTGTATGATTTAGCCGTTAGATGTAATAAATCTCATCTTAGATATGATAGATCTAATTACAGTGGTCAAAAAAATCATTAAGTAGAAAGGTTACTAACCTTTCATCGTGGTTGGCGGAGTTTCTCCGAAAGGGTACTTCGCCAGCCTTTATTTAAATAACGTATTATAACATTTCTATGCTAACTCCAATTCAAAAAGAAACTCTCAAAGAGTTGCTGAAACAAATATTTCCGAAAGAACAAGCAGAATATGAGACTTTGATGTTCGATTTAGGGTATGCTATCGGTGCCAAGGATAATGATGGTATTAAGGAAGCGTGTGCGCATTTGGTAAGAAAAGGAGTCCCAGAAGAACGTATTAAACAATTAATAGACGACCTCCTTGCTTGAAACAAGAAAAACATCCCTCTATCTGTATCAAAATCAATAAATCTGCATGAAAAGTGCAGATTTATTTGTTTAATTCAAAAATATTTTGTACCTTTGCACCCGATTTGGGTGCACAAGCGTGACGTGCGTATATAACAATGTGCTCAAGTCACGGAATCCAATCTGCGCCGATCTTCTGTCACGGAGAGGGTTAGAGGGATTCAAAAAATATTGAAATAGCGTTTATTGACGCTTTGCGTTTGACGGTTCGAAAGCTTCGCAAACTTTACCGTATCAAGTCAAAACCAAAGTAACCAATAGATGCCTATGGGTATGACTATTATACCCGTCTTGCTATATCTATGCAAGCGGTTTGTCATATCGGCGTAGGTTTCCTGTTGTTTATTTGACTTGATAGGTTAGCGAAGGCCTCGAACTGTGAGTAAGCAACACGAGGTCTGCGCTTTTTGTATGTATGTGCATATAGCATAGCAATAACATTATTAACTAAACATTAAGTGTCATGAAAAAACTTATGATGGTGGCCATGTCCTTGATCATGGTAGCAAGTGTTTCATTCGCTGAAACAAGTACACAAAAGGAAATTCGTAAAGAACGTCAAGAAATCCGCAAACTGGCAAAAGCCGAGTTGAAGCAGAAAGTAGACAAATCTGTCAAGAAAGAGGCTAAGCGTCTTGCTAAAGAAGGATGGGGCGTAAAACCGGGTGCTCTTCCTTTGGAGAAGCAACTAGAGCGTTCGTATCTCATGCAATATGAGTATGACGAGAACCTCTTCCCGAAATATATTATGGGTGAAGCATCATCAATAGGCGAAAGTTATGATGCTGCTCGTACTGCCGCACTCTCTTTAGCAATTACCAATTTGGCTGGTCAGATTCAAACTGAAGTTACTGCTCTGGTAGAGAATACCGTTGCAAACCGCCAACTCGCTCCGGAAGAAGCCGCTTCTATTTCAGAGACGGTTATGGCTAGCAAGAACTTAATTTCTCAATCTATAGGTCGTACAATTCCTGTTATTGAGTGCTATCGTATCAATAGCAAAAAGAATAACGAAGTTCTTGTGCGTATTGCTTATAATGCCGAGATGGCAAAAGAGGCAGCAAAGAAAGCTGTTCGTGAAGAGTTAGAGAAGAAAGGAAACAATCTCCACGAGCAATTAGATAAGGTTCTCGGCTTCTAATGAAGAAGTTAATCTTTATATGTTTATTAATAATTACCGCTACCGCAACTGCCCAAAAAGCAGTTACGGTTTGCGGTGACTATACTTATGTCGTTCCTGAGAACGTATCTCTGGAGCAAGCGAAACAAATTGCTTTAGAGAAAGCGCAAATACAATGTATCGCAGATGAATTCGGAACTACAGTGAGTCAAAGTACATCTACATACATTAAAAACAAAAATGGGAAATCAGATATATCAAACTTGACCCTAGGAACCACCGAAGTTAATGGTGAGTGGCTGGGGTACACTAAGGAACCACAAGTCTCTACGATATATAAAGATGGTCTTTTAGTAATACAAGTTTCTATATGTGGGAAAATCAGAAGAACAAGTAACTCACAAATAGATATTCGCGCACAAATACTATGTAATGGTGTTGAAGATAGAAACGAGAGAGATGTTTTTTATGAAGGAGATCAATTTTTCATGTCATTCAACACACCAGTATCTGGTTATCTATGCGTATATCTCATAGATGAAGACCTAAATGCTTATAATATTATTCCGTATTCATCTAATTCTTTCGGGGCACAATATGTCGAGGCTAGCAAGAAATATATCTTCTTTTCAAAGCAATTTGCTCAACCGAATGAGATAGTTGATGAATACGCGTTATCGTGTTCGCACGATGGAGAGGCTAATCAGTTAATAATAATTTTCTCTCCTAATAAATATACTAAACCTTCAGATTCTGCTATAGGGAATCAGTCTTTACAAGAGTTATCCTATGAAAATCTACAGGCTTGGCTTTTAAGGGCACGTGCTAAAGACGTAAATATGACGATATTAAATAAATCTATAACCATAAATAAATTGAGAAAATGAAAACTAAAAATTTACTCATTTTAGTAGCATTAGCTTGCACTATGCATGGCTATTCACAAGAAGTGTTTGGAAGTGATTCCGTTGCTATCAACCAGAATCAACTTGAAGTGGAAAACTTATTAAAAACCAAGTTTTCCTATGTGCAATACCATCCTGATCACGGAGGGTGGTACTTGTTGAGTTTTCAAAGAGATGGGCAGGCATACTATGGAATGGGTGATAGCCAAGGTAACGTTGTAGCTTCTGATGGTATTTCATATAAGTTACATGACGGTTACATAGAGTTCCAACTTCTTGATTTACAAAAGAAGGCGGCTCACGATATGTGGCAGCAAAATATGCAGGAATATCAGCGCGCATATCAAAAGTATCAGCAGACAAAGGCACAATATGAGAATAGCGTGAAAGTGTATAAGCAACAAGTTGCTTCCGCAAAGCAAATTGCGGATGCTCGTTACAAACAAGCTGTTAAGAATGCCGAGGCACAAGCTAGCGCTGCATATCAAAAACGCATGGGCGACGATTATGCAAATAATCCTTTTGCTGGAGCCGGAGAAGCTATAGCGGTGAAGGATGCAAGAAAAAGTGTGAGCTACGATGCAATATATAATCAAGTGCTTGCTGAGAATAATTTGTTGTCTGCTCCTATTGCTCCGTACAATCCTATGCCACAAAAGCCGCAAGAACCTGCCAGTGGATTCTATTGGAGAACATTTTCTTTGATACAGCCATGTCCATATGATGAAATAGATTATGCTGCAATTTCTGAGTCGCATGGCTTCGCAGATGTTGTGAAGAATGGAAAATATGGATTAGTTGATTACAAATTGGATGAAATCTTCCCCTGTAAGAGTCGGAGTAAAATCAAACAGAAAACATTTGGAGATCTGACTTTAGTGAGGACAATTGATGGATATGGTGTAGTGTCTTCTGATAGTAAAATTATCATGCCTTGTGCATTTGAAAATATTGAGTTCTCTAATGGCTACCTATTGTGCCAAAAAGACAAAAAGTGGGGAGTCTACACGCAAGAAGCAAAAGAATATTATCCTTGTCAATTCCAAAATGTTAAGTTAGATGCTGGTAACGAGGGGCTTACTATGATGGTCCAGCAAAAAGTGCTATGGGGCCTTATCGATTTTAATTCGGGCAAACAATTACTGCCCTGTAATTATGACAATATAGCTTCGATAGAATCTGGAAAGTTTATTAAGACCACAAAAAATGGGTTAGTTGGATTATATACATCTAAAGGCGTTTTGCTTTTCCCAAATGAATACTCAAAGATAGATGTAAAACATTTTCCGCAGTGGATTAATTCTATACAATTCGAATTAAGTAAAGACGGCACCAAAGGATTGTATGATGAGGATGGTGTAGTAACAGTTCCTGTCGGGAAATATACATCCTATATTTACAAAGATCCATTTTTCCTTGTTTGTGGCATTAATAAACTCTGGGGTATATGCTCTGGTAATGGTCAAGAAATAGTTTCATGCAAGTACCAAAACGTATTATTTGCAGGAACATTCTTCCTGGCACTCTCTGATGATGGAAAACTTGGGCTTGTTGATTATAATGGAAACGAAGTATTTCCTTTCTTTGCTTGCTCTGGTATAGAAGGCATAGAAGATAATTATATCATCGTAAAAAATGTAGAAAAGAACGAGGCTAAATATGGAGCTATTGATTATAATGGCAATCTCATTGTTCCAATGAAAAATGAAAAAGAAAAAGTGGCTGCAAAGGTGGAGAAATTCGCAAAGAAAAACGACCTTGTTGCACAAAACAAGAAAGCAAAGACGCAAATTGAGCAAGCCTTCAGTACCTTTGTCGCCAACTACAATAAGATGGCTGTGGATCATAGTCGGTTCAGTTTCTATGCCCAAAATTACGTAGAGCGAATCATAAACGAGTGGCAAAAGAAGGGCGAATTTGAACGTGTTGAAGATTGGCAGAAACGCGTAAATGGCGAAACTCGTCAGCAAATGGTTTACTCCTTAACGAAAGATGCTCAAGAAGCATACATTGAAAAATGCAAGCGAACATTACCACAAGAAGATATAAAGATTATTGGAAATTTTGATCCGGAGCATGAGACTTATCGAATCAGCACAAAGTATAGCGAAGGAGATATCTTAGTGTCTGTTGCAACAGAGGATGCTCAAGAATTTAAGACAATGTTCTCGTCTCTAAAGAAAGAGCCGACGTTCTTTGTTGAAAATGACAGTATTGCTTTAGCGGAATACGCATTCTATATGTCAAGTGGAAAAGTTTATAAATATAGTAATCAGGCATCATTAACGTATAGCATCGCAAATGTGGATTATAATTTTGATGAGATATCAATTGACAATGCTTCTGGTAATACGAAAAAGGGTAAGCAGACTATTTCTACAACAACTATCGCAATCGGCAATTCAGATGTTGACGTAAATATACCATCGTCTAACAGCAAACAGGATAATACGTTTGTTGTAATTTTCGCAAATCAGAATTACGACGAGGCGCCAAATGTTGAATACGCATTTAACGATGGCGCAATATTTAGAGATTATTGCGTAAAGACTCTTGGTGTACCCGTAGAAAATATTCACTTTAGACCAGATGCAACATTAAGTAACATGCGTTTTGAGATGAACTGGGTGCGTGAAATCGCAAATACAGATATTTTTAAGGATAAAGCAAAGTTCATCATTTACTATTCTGGTCATGGTGTGCCAGATGAATTGACCAAAAGTACCTACTTGTTGCCCAAAGATGGAGTTGCGATAGACATAGCATCGACAGGATATAAAATTAGTGATATGTATGATGTCTTATCTGGCACATCTTCTGAGAGTGTTGTGTTCTTAGATGCATGTTTCAGTGGCTTGACTAAATCAGGTGCCGCCTTAACAACGACAAAAGGTCTTGTTAAAATCAATACAGGTGTGCCAGAAGGTAATAGCGTTACCTTTAGTGCTTCTTCAAGTAACGAGGTCGCACATCAGTATGAGGGTAAATCGCATAGCTTATTCACGTATTTCTTGTTGAAAAAGTTGCAAGAGACTGCTGGTAATGTAAACATGGGAGACTTGTTTGATTATATAAAAGAAAATGTATCTCGTACATCCATTACAGTAATTAAGAAATCCCAAACTCCAACGGTAGTTGCTGGTAGTAATGTGACTGATTGGGAAGGCCGAACGCTTAAATAGTTAGTGGAATGTGTAAATGGTTACGCAGACTATTCTCCTGTAAGAAGAAAATGGCCTTACAACAATTATCATATCAAGAGGCGAATAAATTCTTTGGCCCAGATAGTAGTGTGAAATACTTATACCACTATACCACCGTAGAAGCATTAGTAAATGGGATTATAGTAAAGTCACCACATAAAGGAGAAGAAATTGGCTTGTGGGCAACACATAATCAGTACATGAATGATCCTAAGGAATTTCAATGGGGTGTTTCGCTTTTAGATAAAATATGCAATGAGATTGAAAAGCAATATGGTTTAGATGTTCATATATCGAAAGATGTATTTGAAAACTACAAACAGAAATTCTTTTTTACGTGTTTCTCAGAGCAAGCCGATTGCCTTCCTATGTGGAATATGTATGGAGGAAATTGTCATGGTGTGGCGCTGAAGTTTAACCGTTTCCAGCAAACAATGAATGACGAGTGGCTTATTAAATGTGAATATGAATGGACTAATATTGTGCCTCGTTTCCTTGAATTACAAAAAGAAAGTCAAGTAGCAGCGCTGACATATTTAGCTTTAATGCCATTTATCTTAAAACATGGGGCCTATTCTCACGAAAAAGAAACAAGGTATGTAGGAGCCTTTCCTTATTTACCTACGAAATACAGATATCGCAATGGCCTTGCTATCCCGTATAAGGAAATTGTAGGCGACAAAGATGTGTTAGCGAGTATAGTTGTTGGCCCGGCTGCTAATCAAGATGAAGTAGAGCAATCACTCCGTGGATTTTTAGATGACAATGGTTTTGGCCATGTTACAATAGAACGTTCTCAAATACCTTATCGTACATAGATTTCAATGAAAAGAGTTATTGCCATAGGCTGTGCTTTGTGTCTCTCAATAGCATCGTGTTATGCCCAGTCCTTTGAGGAACAATATCGTGCTTTCCAACAAGCCGCGCAGAAACATTATTCTGACTTTCGCGAGCAAGCAAACGCGGAGTATGCTGATTTCTTGCGCACTGCATGGGAATACTATAAATCGTCACCAGCTGTGCCGCGTCCGCAGGATAATCCAATGCCTCCTGTAATCTATGACGATAATGACGAACAGAAAGAACAAGAGATAAAAGGCGATGTTGTGCCTCAACCTCAACCCAAGCCTGTACCTCAACCGGTTGCTCCAATCATCGAGAACGATGGCGAATCAAAGATTGTTCGCATAACATACTACGGCACACTTTTCTCATTCCGCGCCCCAAAAGACAAATCAATTTCATTACCCAATATTGAAGCGCAAACATTGGCTACGGCTTGGGAAGAGTTGGCAAGCGAGGACTACAACAACCTTATGTATGATTGTCTTTCTGCGCGTGATCAATACAATTTGTGCGATTGGGCGTATTTGTCTTTGCTTCAACAACTCGCTGAAGCTCTTTACAACAAATCCAACGCTGCCGTTCTGCTGCAAGCCTTCATCTATGCCAATTCCGGCTACCAAATGCGCTTGGCCGTAACAGAAAATGGCCGCTTGCACATGCTTGTCGGTAGCGAATATACCTTCTATGACCGAGGCTATTATGAGATAGAAGGAAAGAAATTCTTCCCGTTAGAAGAATTAACCGAAGGCATTGCCATTTGTAACGGTGCTTTTGAAAACGAGAAACCGCTCTCACTGCTCATTGCTAACGAACAACATCTGAAATCTGCTCCTACTGCCATGCCTAAACGCAAGGCACAATCTGGTTTAACGGCTTCATGTGCAATCAACAAGAACCTCATTGATTTCTATAATGCCTATCCAACAGGCCATTATGGCGATGACTTTGGCACTCGTTGGGCGGCTTATGCCAACTCGCCATTAGACGAAGCCATCAAACAAGAACTATATCCGCAACTGATGTCTGCTATTCGTGGAGTTCCTGAAGCACAAGCAGTAAATTTGCTACTCAACTGGGTTCAAACGGCATTTGAGTATGAGTATGACGATAAAGTGTGGGGTGAAGACCGTGCTTTCTTCCCAGCCGAGTCATTACACTATCCATATTGTGACTGTGAAGACCGTTCAATTCTCTTCTCTCGGATCATCCGTGACCTGCTGAAATTGGATGTGGTTCTTCTGTATTATCCCGGTCACTTGGCAACTGCGGTTGCCTTCCACCAAGACATCCGAGGTGACTATCTCATGAATAACAACCGCAAGTTCACCATCTGCGATCCGACCTACATCGGTGCACCCATCGGTGCCACCATGCCCGGCATGGATAACCAGACAGCAAAAATTATTCCCTTGCAGTAATTCACACTTTCACACTTTCACACATCTTTGTAACTTGTATCATTTTTACAAACACACAAACCTCACTATAGAAATAAGTACAAGCTAACACTTGGCTTGTATCTTTTTTATATAACTCATACACTCATACCACAAAATAAATACAAGCTATCCCTCATTGGCTTGTATTTATTTTATTACTCCCGGTTAGTAACTTGTATCTTTTTCCTCATCCTCTCTTCTTTAGCTTGTATTCTTTTTGCCTGTATTTATCTTTAGCTTGTATTTTTTTCTTAGTCATCTACGCGGCTCCCCATGCCGCATACTACGCAATAATCAAACGATTTAGTAGGTAGGTACAGGTTAAAACCTGTGTTTCTCCTTTCCTCAACACACATTCTCACCACACGCACCCAAACCCACACCCAAACCCACACACTCCTTCATTAGCTTGTATTTATTTTCATAACAAAAAATCATTTAGCTTGTATCTTTTTTTTATCTAATCTCTTGCACAAGTCAATTATTTTCCGTATGGAAAATCCAGTGCGAACTGACCCCTTGTGCCAAAATATGATTGACCCCTAAAAACAATAAAAAATTGACCCCTCAAAAGTTCTGGCAGGTGGGGTCAATTTTAGTTTGATTATGAGGAGTCAATTTTTATTGGAATGCAACGGCTTATTTCCGTTTGGAAGCCTGCATCTTTCTGACACTCTCACCCGTAAGCTCGATATGATGAGCAGCATGTACGATTCTATCAAGGATAGCATCAGCCACCGTTGGGTCACCAATGGCATCATACCACGCACTCACAGGTAGTTGCGAGGTAACGATGATAGATTTCCGTCCGTGTCTGTCTTCTATTATCTCTATCAT
>FLNW01001302.1_pt1 | contig 20476 bp, 20 predicted proteins | sample 1140371 | NCBI WGS metagenome assembly FLNW01 (sample SAMEA3878170, study PRJEB12797) | bioreactor metagenome | biome: Moose rumen | place: Sweden | collected 2011-10
ATAGATAAACCCTTAAGATTTACCGTGCGCCGTTCACTGCCAGAAGAAACTCGTCGTTGTCCTCCGTGCGGTCCATATAGCTCTTCAGCTTCTCCATGGCTTCCTGGCCGTTCATCTCGCTCAGTTGTTTGCGGATCTGCCACATACGTGTCAGCACATCTTGAGGCAGCAGCAAATCGTCGCGACGGGTGCTCGATGCCGGAATATCTACGGCGGGGAAGATCCTCCGGTTGGCAAGTTTGCGGTCAAGCTGCAGCTCCATATTGCCGGTGCCCTTGAATTCCTCAAAAATCAAATCATCCATCTTGCTGCCTGTCTCGGTTAGAGCCGTAGCAATGATGGTCAGACTGCCGCCGTACTCTATGTTGCGAGCGGCTCCGAAGAAACGCTTGGGCTTGTGTAATGCTTGGGCCTCTACGCCGCCGGACAGCACTTTGCCGCTTGAAGGAGCTACGGTGTTGTACGCACGAGCCAGACGGGTGATGGAATCCAGTAGGATAACTACATCGTGGCCGCTTTCTACTAATCGTTTGGCTTTCTCATGTACGATGTTTGCCACTTTTACATGGTTCTCTGCCGGCTCGTCAAATGTAGAGGCAATCACCTCTGCATCCACCGAGCGGGCCATGTCGGTCACTTCTTCCGGACGCTCGTCTATCAGCAGTACAATCATATATACCTCAGGGTTGTTCTTTATGATTGCGTTGGCTAACTCCTTGAGTAGCACGGTTTTTCCGGTCTTCGGTTGCGCTACAATCAGGCCGCGCTGACCTTTGCCGATAGGGGCGAACAGGTCTATAATGCGTACGCTCAGCGGATCATTCTTTCCTGTGCATAGCTTGAATTTCTGGTCAGGGAAGAGTGGGGTAAGGTTCTCAAACGCAATCCGCTGTTTGGCCAACTCGGGGGACAAACCGTTGATGCGGATTACTTTATCCATCGGGAAGAACTTGTCCGGCTGGGGATTCACACGAATCGAACATTCTACCGTATCACCCGCTTTCAGACCGTACTGGCGCACTTGCTCTTTGCTTACATATACATCGTCAGGGCTGGGCAGATAGTTGTAGTCTGCACTCCGCAGAAATCCGTAGCCGTCAGGAGCGCACTCCAGGGTGCCCATCGCAATAACGTTCTCGCCTAAGTTAGGCAGCTTGTAATCGCTTTGGGGGGCTGTCTCTTTCGGCTCCTCTTCAACCGTTTCTGCAGTAGTTGCTGCGGGGGCTGCAACTGCTGTCGGTTCCACCGCTTTTTCCGCTTTGGTCTTACGGCTTTTCTTCTTGGGGGCTTCTGCTACGGGGGCTTCTGTCGGTTCTGCTGCCACAGCCGGCTCTTTCGACAACACTGTACTCTGTACATTGCTCTCTTGAACATTCTCTTCTTCCGTTGCACTTTGTACATTGTCCTTTTGCATAGTATCCATCGCCTCCTCAATCTGAGCCAGCGGCTTGCGCGATTCCAATGCCTGAACAGTTTTGTTGGGCTTGTGGTTGTTCGCTTTCAGTTGCTCCTGCATTTCTGCCATCTGCTCGTTTTCGCTGCCTACGGTGGCTACTACTTGCTCGCTCTTCAGGTTCGAGGTGTTCACTTTCTTGGCGGCCTGACGGTGTACGCCGCGGGCGCGTTCACGTTTGCTGGGAAGACCTGCGGCTATACGCGCATCTTCTTTCGCTTGGGTGATAGCTGCACGGTTGTCGGCTTGCGCATCCAAAATGGCATAACTGATCTCGCGTTGGGATTGACTGCGGCGGGGACTCAAACCCATACTCACAGCAATCTCACGCACTTCGTCGAGCGACATACGCTCGAGTTTTTGTAATTCGTATTGCATAAAATATAGAAAAAAGAATTCTTAGACTTGGATGGTTAGAACGATTATTCTTTCCTAAATCCGCTGCAAAATTACTAAAAAAATCTCATATATGCAAATATTTTTACCATAAATTACTAAAAAAATAGCATTTTATTTGCGTATATTAAAATTTTGTAGTATTTTTGCACCCGATTTCGGTTATACCGAACACGAAGGGGTATTAGCTCATCTGGCTAGAGCGCAACACTGGCAGTGTTGAGGTGAGCGGTTCGAGTCCGCTATACTCCACCTGTGAGAAATCTAGTAATAGCTTGTGCTGCGTTCTGCATACCTATTTCGATGACTAACGTACGGCGTCATGTTGATTCTTGATTCTTGATTCTTGATGATTACTCGTAATGTCGGATTCGTACATTTATTTTCTCCTCAGCAAGTGTTTATCGGATTAATCTATCCAACTGTTTCTTCGTAGCTTCGGATAGGATGGCTTGCAGGTGCGCGAGAATGCGGTTATATGATTCCTCGGGCGTGCGAAGGGTAGTATGTGCCTCGTCGGTGTATGGCAGACACGCTTCACGACCTATTAGGTTCTCAGGCGTGTTGAGCAACTGCCAACCGAAACCGTACTCTTTGCCGTGCTTGTCTCGCGGATAGACGAAGTCCTCCGTGACGATGTAACAGCCCATCTGCAACTTATTGACATAGGCATCAAAACGGCTGCGCATCTTCGGTCCCGTCATGCCGCAGGCGGCACGCAGTTCCCGTGCGATAGCGCTACCTTGCTCTCTCAATGTCGTCAGTATGGCTTCTTCTACCGAACCTGTCTCCGGCTGAGGATAGATAGAGCGGCGGTAGTTGTAGAAATCCGGCCACCACTCACGGCTGATGAAACCCGCTTTGCCGCCAAAGAACTTGCCATACATACAGTTACCGTCGGTTATCGCAGGACCTTTCCAATACCACAATGGCCATTCCCAACTCCCATCGTCAAACTGCACATAATGATAGTCCGGCGCCATCATTTCCTCTGCGCTATACCCCGGTACACTGCATTCCAGCAGCGGTAGGAATCCCAACTGCTGAATCCGCTCAATCAACTGCGGGCAAGAAGAAATCTCATATTCTTCAAACTTGCTGCTGTTTTGGCGGTAGAGGGTCAATAAATAATCTCGTACGCTATTCATTCTTTTTAATCACTTTTGCAGGATTGCCTGCTACGACCACATCATCGGGAATGTCGTGTGTCACCACACTTCCGGCTCCCACAATCACGCGGTTGCCGATGGTTACGCCCGGACAGACAATCACTCCGCCGCCGATCCAGCAGTCATCGCCGATACGTATCGGTTTGCCTGTCTCAATCGTCTTTCTGCGCTCCATGTAATCATGCGGATGATTGGGCGTCAGCAACTGACAGTTGGGACCGATGAGTGTATGTGTTCCGATGGTAATACCTCCGCCGTCCAGGAATACGCCGTTGAAATTAACAAGTGAACCCTCACCGATGGAGATTCGGTTGCCGTGGTCGCAATGGAAAGGCGGACAGATGATCACCGAAGGGTGCGCATCGGGGATGAGCGCTTGGATACAGCGGTGCAACTCGTCCATATCCCACGCACCGCATTGATTGAGATCCCGCATGGCATAATAAGCCCGTAGGATATTCGCTTGAACCTCCTTGTCCGTATAGTCGTACGGCAGGTTATGAAGCATTTTCTCGTATTCGGTCATTATTGCGTGTATTTAATATGCGATTTATTTGCTAAATAGTTGTCTAAAGACATCCACGGCATATTGGACTACCTCTTTGCGGTGGACGGTGACGTTAGATGTAAGTGCTCTAAGGAGCGGAGAGTAAGACGGGATAGGGCGTATTGGTCTAAATCCTGCCAAGGGATACAAATCGTGTTTTCTATAGCTGGAAGAATATTTACTTGGTGGACAACAAATTGGGCATGCAGACGTTGGTGCGAGAGTACGTGCGTGCACGCGAAAACGGTTTTCATCTCTGAAACTGGCTTTGCATCCGTTACTGCTTGTGCCCTTACACCTGCTTCATTGATATGGCTATCCGTTTCCTCGCATGGAAACTCATAGAGGTGATACCAAATGTCTTTTCCCGTACGTTGGCGGATAAGTGTAACTAATTCTCCATTCGCGCGTGCAATATAAATATGGTAAATAAACCATCTGTCTCGTACTTTCGGGCGGGGCTTGCGTATGGGGAGCAGTTCTGCCGTGCCATGAGCATATGCGGCACATATTGCTTGTAACGGACATTGCTGGCAGGCATCTCCCAAAACGGGTGTGCAATAGAGCGCACCGAATTCCATAATAGCGGTATTGAACAACCGGGGATTTTCTTTGTCTAACAGCAGACTTATCTGCTGCTGAAACAGTTTCTTGCCTTTGGTGGTGTCAAACGCTTCATCTATGTCCAACAGACGTGCTATGACGCGGTAAACATTGCCATCCATGGCGGGATATGGTTGGTTGTATGCAAAACTGGAGATGGCACCTGCAGTATAATCCCCGACGCCCGGAAGCATACGGATGTCCTCATATCGGACAGGGAAGGGCGCCCATCCGCGTTCTACTACCATTTGCGCTGCTTTATGCAGATTGCGGGCACGGTTGTAATAGCCCAAACCCTGCCATTCTCGCAACACCTCATCCTCGTTGGCGGAAGCTAACGATTTCACATCCGGCCAACGTGATACGAAACGCAGGTAATAATCCATTCCCTGTGCAACGCGGGTCTGTTGCAAAATGATTTCGCTCAACCATATGCGATAGCCATCTTCAGTCTCTCGCCAGGGTAGGTCACGATGGTTGCGTGCATACCACTCATATAAACAGCTATATAATAGCGATTTAGTCATTTTTTTAATGTTTTTGGGCGTTTGAGAGTGCAAAATTACAAAAAAATAACGAATTTTGAAATTTTTTTGCCGAAAAACTTTTATATTTCAATAATTTGTAGTACTTTTGCAAAAATTTTTCGGCTTATAACAAAAATACAATCATATAACTATGACTAAAGCAGACTTAATTAACGAAATTGCCATCTCGACTGGCTACGACAAAACGACAATCGGTATCATCGTTGAGTCGATGATGGAGCATGTAAAGAAAAATGTGGCTTCGGGTGAGAATGTTTATCTCCGTGGCTTCGGTAGTTTTATCACCAAAGTACGCGCAGCCAAAGTGGCTCGCAACATTAGCGCCAAAACTTCGGTACAAGTGCCGGAGCACAAGATTCCCGCATTCAAACCGGCCGCTGAGTTCATGAAGGACGTACGAGACTGATTGTCAAGCACCATTCCGAACACAACTAAATAACATTATACTAACTATTTAACATTCTTCTATTATGCCCAACGGAAAGAAGCATAAGAGACATAAGATGTCTACACACAAGCGTAAAAAACGCCTGCGTAAGAATCGTCATAAGCATAAGTAATTGACGGTTTGGTTATTGCTTTGTGGCGATAAACCGGTCTAAGCGTAGACGGGCTTGCCACAAGGCTTTTTATTTATTTATAAAATTCAACAAGTTATGAAAAGCGAATTGATTGTGGACGTACAGCCGCAAGAGATCGCTATAGCGTTGACGGAAGACGACAGACTGCAGGAAGTTGCACGCGAAAAGCGCAATCAAGACAATTTTGCAGTGGGGAATATCTATTTCGGTCGTGTCAAAAAGGTAATGCCGGCGCTGAATGCGGTCTTTGTGGATGTAGGGTACAACAAAGAAGCTTTTCTCCATTACTTGGATTTGGGTTCTCAGTATAGAACGCTGCAATCCTATGTCACCAAGGCTGTATCCGACCGCAGACGTATGCCGCTTCTTCAGAAGACGCAACGCCTGCCGGAAGTAGGTAAGGAGGGATACATTGCTGATTTGCTCAAAGTCGGAGATCCGATTCTAGTACAGGTTACCAAGGAACCTATCAATACCAAGGGACCTCGCTTGACGGCCGAGATTTCTATTGCCGGACGCAACATTGTGCTGATTCCTTTTGCTGACGGAGTCATGGTGTCGCAGAAAATCAAGCGCGAGGCGGAACGCCAGCGCTTAAAACAATTGATGCTGTCTATCAAGCCGCAAGGTTTTGGCATCATCGTACGCACTGTAGCGGAAGACAAGCGTGTTGCTGAACTGGACAACGAACTTAGGCTGCTGATTGAACGATGGGAACAGATGGTCAAGACTCTGCAACAGCGCGAGCCGGTGAGCCTTGTTAGCGAAGAGATGGGACGTACATTGGGTATCGTTCGTGATGTGCTAAGCCCGGATTTTACATCCATTCAGATCAATGATCAGGAAATCTACGATGAAGTCCGTCATTATCTGGAGCTCATTGTTCCCGAAAGCGCAAAAATTGTGAAGTTGTACCAAGGACAGCAACCCATCTTCGATCATTTTGACATTACCCGCCAGATGAAGACGGGACTCGGCAGAACGGTTGGCTTCAAACATGGAGGTTATCTCATCATTGACAAAACCGAAGCGCTGTTCTCTATTGATGTCAATTCGGGCAGCAAAAAAATCTATGAGGACCAGGAGGAAAACGCCTTCCAGTTCAATATGCTCGCTGCTGACGAACTGGTACACCAACTGCGATTGCGCGATATAGGCGGTATCATCATTGTCGATTTTATCGACATGGATAGCAAGGAGCATCAGCAAAAGCTCTACGATTATGTACGCGAGTTGATGGAACGCGATCGTGCAAGGCATAATGTGCTGCCGCTCAGCAAATTCGGACTCATGCAAATCACGCGTCAGCGTGTGCGACCGGCCGTTGAAGTAGAGGTTATGGAGACTTGTCCTACGTGCATGGGAAAAGGTAAAATTCAGCCATCAATCCTCTTTACGGACCAGATTGCAGAAGAGTGCGAGCATATGAGCGGACATTATGGGCGAGGTCTTAGCCTGCATGTGCATCCGTTTGTGTATGCCTATGCAGAGAAGGGGTGGTTTGCTTCTCTCAAGTGGCAGTGGCATCGCAAATATGGCATTAGATTGGTCGAAAACCAATCGCTGGGCATGTTGCAAATGCGTTTCTTCGATTCGAAAGGAAAAGAACTGCTGCGCGAACATCAGCCTGAAACCAAACAGGAGAAACCTATCGTTGTGGATCAACTGGTTGAACAGCCCAAACAGCAATCCAATCCGATCCGGCAGGAGAAACAAGCCCCTCAGGACATACAAGCTAAGCCTGCCGAGCAGTCGAAAACCAAGAAGGCGAAGAAGCCCAAGCAGAAACCCGAACAACCCAAGCAGGAACAGCAACCCGAACAAAAGCAACAACCTAAGCAGGAATTGCAAGAACAGCCTGCCGAACAGCCTAAAAAGAAAGCCGCACGTACCAAGACCAAGGCGACACCAAAAGAGGCTCCGGTGGAACCTGCAAAACAATCACCGGCTGAAACGAAAGCACCCGCTGCAGTTAAACGCCGGGCTCGCAAGAAAAAAGCGGAAGTTGTCGCAACGGAGAATAATCCTGCCAATAATGGAGAAAACTAAAAAAGAGAGACTTGGTCTCTCTTTTTTTTATGGAAGAATCGAAGAACTACTCTCCTCTGTCTCAACGGGTTCTGGAGGGTTATCACAGGTATATTTCTTGAGCGCACGTGCCACACCTGTTGTCCAGTTGTTAATAGAATCACTATCCATCTGCAATCCGGTAATCATCTTGATTACTTGATCAATAGGCATCCCGTATCGTAGCACGCCGGAGATGAGTTTTGCATAGTTCCAGAATTCTTTGTCGAATTTGTAACTAAGACCTTCTACCGTCGTTTTGAAACCACGGGTATTGACAAATTGGAAATCATAGCGGTGGTGTCCGTCTTCCCCGGATACTTTGATAATTTTTCCTTTGGTGACGGATTTGGGTAGCGCTATTCCTTCTTCATCGTCGGCAAGACCTGTAAAAATCTCGTATGGTTTGCCGTCTTTCAAACCTACAAAGGCAATCCATTTGTCTTTCTGTACTTGAAAGCGCACTACATCCGCTTCCAACTCAACGGGCCGTTTCAGCGGAGTATTGTCACGCACTGCCTCGGTCACTTGAGACTCTGTTTGAAACAAGTTTCTTTCTTCCATTATTCTATTGCTATTTTGGCGGAGCAACTGGTCTCGCCGTGTTCGTTTTTCAGTTGGAATTGTACACCATCTGGCGTGATCAGATAGAGAGTTTGCATATTTTCACCCAACATGGCTTCTTTTTGATAATTGATATCTACACGCACTTTTTTGCCGTAATAATCTGGTAGATAGGCATCGGTCATAGCCTGCAGGTAGCGGCAGCTGTTGCAGTGTCCGTTGTAGTCAATGTCGGAATAGACAATCTTGTGCTCCGCACTGCCGGTCGGTTCAGGAATGGTCGTCATGCGCACACGGCCCATATCAATTACCTCGCCGTCCACACAACCTTCAAACATCGGGTCGTCAAACAGGTTGACTATCTCGCGCTTCTCCATATCCAGTACGGCCCATACACTTTTGCATTGCCCGATGAGTTTCCACTCCTCTGATGGCTGATTATGGACGGCGGAAGGCTTTGTGTATATGCGGAAATCACGGGTGCTGAGCATATGAGCGTTGCTTTCTATCCACGTCTCAAATCGCACGCTCTGGCAGTGTGTTGGTAACTCATACATCTCTACCGACAATCGCGTCAGTATCCATGTCAATCCCATAGGGTGGAGCTTGGCAATGCCGAAACCCAACTCATCGGCTACCGTTCCGGCTACTTCTAACAGGTAATTCTCCAGATTGAACAGGCGTAATTTCTTCTCGCCGTCCACCTCCTGATATTTAATCTCGTATTCGTAACTATATTTCATCACTAAACACTCAACTACTTCAGCCATCTGTCTAACCACTCACGGAATGTACGTTGCCATAGAATCCCGTTCTGCGGCCTCAATACCCAGTGGTTTTCGTCCGGAAAGATGAGTAACTCTGCCGGTACGCCACGCATCTTGGCTGCATCGAAAGCCGCCATGGCTTGGTTGGCTAAGATACGGTAGTCTTTCTCGCCATGGATGCACAGAATAGGCGTGTCCCATTTGTCCACGAACTTATGCGGACTGTTGGCAAACGTCCGCTGTGCGGTCTTGTTGTCTTTCTCCCAGTAAGCACCACCCATATCCCAATTGGCAAACCATTTCTCTTCTGTCTCCAGATACTGCATCTCCATATTGAAAATACCGTCGTGGGCGATGAAAGCTTTGAATCGTCCGTCGTGGTGTCCGGCCAGCCAATATACGCTGAAGCCGCCGAACGAGGCGCCTACGCAGCCCAAACGGTCTTTATCCACATATGGCTCTGTGCTGAATTCGTCGATAGCGCTGAAATAATCCTTCATGCACTGACCACCGTAGTCTCCGGATATTTCCTCATTCCATGCTTTGCCGAATCCTGGCAAACCGCGGCGGTTGGGCGCTACAATGATATAATCGCCGGCACTCATCATCATGAAATTCCATCTGAAGGACCAGAACTGGGAAACCGGACTCTGGGGACCTCCCTCGCAATATAGAATCGTCGGATATTTTCTGTTCGGATTGAAATGCGGCGGATAGATAATCCATGTCAGCATATCTTTGCCATCCGTTGTCTTTTGCCATCTTGGTTCAACGGTCGAGAGCTCGATCTGAGAGTAGATATTATCGTTCTCGCTCGTCAACTTGTCCAGCAGTTTGTTATAGGTGTCAAACGGCTGGTCATACCATATTTCCGTATGCGCATAATCGCCATTATCTTTCTCTATCCATGCGCCAACGTCCATCCGGTAGATTTCGTTCGCTTGACGCATAGAGTGTCCTAACACAAATGCGTAGTGGTCGCACGCGTCTCCCAGTCCCAAATCAAACTGGCCTTCTGTCAGCCGGCTGATGTAGCCGTTCAGGTTCACATGATACAGCTGTACGGTGCCGTGCCAGCAAGCCGTGAAGAGCAGGCTGGAGTCGTTATACCATGCGTATTCATCTACGTTGGTGTCCATCGTGCGGCTCAGGAATCGTTTCTCACTGGTCCGGAGATTCATCGCCATCAGCCGGTTCTCGTCGCTCTCATAGCCGTCGCGCTCCATCGATAGCCAGGCTATCCATTGCCCGTCGGGTGAATAGGAGGGGTTGGTGTCGTAGCCGTGGTTATCGGCAGTGATGTTTTTCTCCTCACGCGTGCGTACATTGTATAAATAAATATCGCTGTTGGTGGAAACGGCATAGTCCAATCCTGTCTTTTTGCGGCAGGTATAGGCAATCTCCTCGTTATTGGGATTCCATGCCAGCTGCTCAACGCCGCCAAAGGGCTTCATCGGACATTCAAATGTGGTGCCTTCTAAGATATTCTCGCATTGGCCAAGTGTGGCGGATTGGATTCTCTCACCCTCGCCGTAATAGGTCGTAATGAGCTCGCATACAAACGGTTGCGGAGCACTCTCCACCCATTCGTCCCAGTGCTTGTACATCAAATCTTCATGTACATGCCCCGTAGCTAATGGCAGGTCGGGATATTTGTCGGCAGTTGTCTCTACGGTCTTTACCTGTTTGATGAGAATCACTTTGTCCCGCTTAGGCGAGAGTAGGAAACCTTCTACATCCTCGCTTCCTTCAACCTCCACTTCCTCTTTGTCGCGACGGATGTATAGTTTGCCGCCTTTGAGGTAAGCCAGCGCACCGCTGTTGCCGAACCATGCCGGCTCTGAGCCTACAAATTCATCGACCACGGTCATCTTCTGGCTTACGTCTTTCGACTTTTGACTTCCTGCTGAAATCGGATTGCAAATCCGGATCCATGTAGTACTCCGGTTCTCCTCTACGCTATAGTAACTCACGGTGTAGGCGATTAGTCCGGTTTCGATATCGCTCTTTACGCTACCGATGCGTCCCATCGCCCATAGACCTTCTGGTGTCAATCGTCCGCCATCAATCGTGATCTCTGGCTTTGTAATTGGGGCTTTCTCTGTAGTCTTGCCCTCCCGGGCGCACGAACTAACTAGCAATGTCAATGCTGCCATAATCCAGATTTTGCAAGTTCTCATGGTTGAATGTTTCAAAATTTGTGCAAAGATACTGAAAAATTTGCATATATGCAAAATTATTTGTAATTTTGTGGCATAAATTCATTTTACCATGAAGATACAGTTCTTAGGAGCAACGCGCGAAGTGACGGGCAGCAAGCATCTTGTCACCACTGATTCTGGGCACACGATTCTTCTGGATTGTGGTATGTATCAAGGCAAAGGAATGGAGACCGATGCCGCAAACCGCGATTTGGGATTCGACCCCAAGAAACTCGATTGTGTTGTTCTCTCCCATGCGCATATTGACCATTCGGGACTCCTGCCGTATATCTACAAACTTGGTTTCAGGGGCGATATCTATTGCACGCCGGCTACGCGCGACCTGTGTTCGCTTATGCTCACCGATACGGCTTTTATCCAGGAGCAGGATGTGCGTACCTACAACAAGAAGATCGACCGCCAGCATCCGCATAAGGAGAAAGGCAAGAAATACAAGATTGAGCCGCTCTACAACCAGCACGACGTGGACGGTGTCATGCGCCATTTTGTCACCTATGGCTATGACCGGCGTTTCCGCCTTTTCGATGATGTGTTGCTCACGTTCACCAATTCCGGTCACATGCTCGGTTCTGCTGTCTGTTCGCTGGAGATATACGAAGTGGATAAAGACCCGAATGGCGGCTCGTCCACGTCGGCGCGCAGGTGGAAACGCTTGACCTATACCGGAGATATTGGACGCAGCAAGAGCCATATATTGCCTTCGCCCCAACTCTTCCCGCAATGCGATTTCCTCATCTGCGAATCCACTTATGGCGATCGGCTGCACGAGGATCCTATGGCTACTGAGGAAGCGCTGCTCGGTGTGGTCGAAGATACCTGCATTTACCGCAAAGGCCAGTTGCTCATTCCTTCTTTCTCGGTGGGCAGAACCCAGGAAATCGTCTATGTCCTCAATCAGCTTTACAACGATGGACGTTTGCCGCAGATACCTGTCTATGTGGATTCGCCTATGTCAACCAACGCAACCCAGATTTTCCGCATGTACCCGGAGGAACTCTCTGACGAAGTGCGCGATACCATGCGTTTCGATCCGGACCCTTTTGGATTCAACACATTGCGCTATATCACCGATATCCGCGAATCCAAAATGCTCAACCATAAGGAGGATCCGTGTATCATCATTTCGGCTTCCGGGATGCTCGAGGCGGGGCGTATCAAACACCATGTGGCAAATCATATTTCCGACCCGCGTTGCACGATTCTTATCGTCGGATATTGCGAGCCTGCCACGCTCGGCGCACGTATTCAGGAGCCCGGGCTCAAATGGATTTCCATCTTCGGACTCGACCGCAAAATCAAAGCGCAAATCACCAAGATTGAGGGTTTCTCTGGCCACGGGGATTACAAAGAAATGATTGACTATCTCACGCGAAGCCTGCAAACACGTGATGTCGGACGTGTCTTCGTGGTGCACGGCGAGCTGAATGCTGCTGAAACGTATAAGGAGCATCTGCATGAGGCTGGCTTCCGGAATATCTCTGTTCCGCAGAAAGGGGAGATTGTGGAATTATAAAAAGACGGAAGCCGTATTGCTTCCGTTTTGTCGGGTAGGCGAGATTCGAACTCACGACCTCCTGCTCCCAAAGCAGGCATTCTAACCGGGCTGAACTACTACCCGTTTTGCCTCGCAAAACGGGTAGTAAATCAACAGAACGCAGTGGCGGAGAACTACTACCCGTTTTGCCTCGCAAAAGGGTAGTAAATCAACAGAACGCAGTGGCGGAGAACTACTACCCGGAATGCACTAAGCAAAATCGGCTGCAAAATTACTGCTTTTTTTTGAATTGACCAAATTTTTTAATAAAAAAGTGAGATACAAAGCCATTTTTATAGATATTGACGACACGCTTCTCGACTATGTCTCATGTTGCAGGGAGGCGTTTAATGCGGCCATGCCTGAGCACCCCGAATATTTCAATCTGTTTTTTGATATTGCCGGCAGACTTTTTTCCGAAGCCAAACATGGAATGCATACTGTCGCTGAGGTGATGGATTTGTATCCGCAGGAGTTTATTGCTTCTGTTGGTTATCCGCCGGAAGCCGTAGAGCCCTTCAAACAGGCTTTCCGTGAAGCATGGGCTGAAACCCATGTGCTGGTGCCGGAAACAATAGAGACACTCGAAGCCTTGAAAAACAAAGGCTATCGTCTTTTTGCGGCAAGCAACAGTTTCGGGCATCTTCAGCGCCGCAGAATGGAAAGGGCGGGAATACTTCATTTTTTCGAAGATGCATTCATTTCCATGGACATTGGCTACGACAAACCGGATATTCGCTTTTTCAACCATGCGCTGCAGGCGGTTCATCTCAACGCCTGTGATGTGCTCATGGTGGGCGATAGCATGACTACGGATATTATAGGAGCAAAAAATGCAGGGTGGGACACCTGTTTCTTCAATCGACGCCCTCAGGAGCCTCATCCTCAGCATGTCGCTGACTTCGAGATCCTCTCGCTCTCCGAACTTCTCAGGATACTATAAAAAAACGCGCTTGCTAATGCAGGCGCGTGAAAGTTCCGCAATGGGATTGAATACAATACTTTTCATCGTTTTGGGGATTAGTATTGTCGCCGTCGTATGTGAAAATCTGCAATACCAGATGTTCTGCGTTCTTCAACCATATATTTAATTGTCCCTTCATCAGAATAGGAGGCTTTCGAAATCGGTGACAAAGGTAGTACAAATAATTTACACTTGCAAAAAAAATCTTCAAATTTCTGCGCAATAAATGTGAACACTGTTTGTCGCTGTTTCTGTCGTCATTTCTAATATTCACAAATCACAAAATCTGCTCGCAATTCTCCCTCCCATTCACAAAAATGGAGACTCCTAAAGGCTGCTTGTCTATGTTCTGATCCAAATGTCAGACGCTGGGATAGGGAAGTGTACGTTCCCGGATATTCTAACATTTTATTCTTTTATAATCAACAAAACCAATTCCATAACTGCTTGAAAAACAATAGTTACAAAGATTACTTAAAATTGTATTTTAACGATGTTCCACAAATCTGCACATATTCGATGATTCTTAGTCTATGTATGTTATGTATTTGTATTAAATCGCTAAAACACAACTATTTATAGCGTTTTCTTGAATAATAGTGACGTCTTGAAAATGGAAACTCAGATGGTGAGGTTGTACTGTCTCTCACAACTACTGTCTTGATACCCGAATTTCCGGTTCACAGCTCCAAAACCAATTGTTCACCAATTTCCATTCACACATCAAAACTCCCCAATATAAATATATGTGAAAAATAATTCACAAAATTATAGTGTATAGATTTGTGTAATTCGATTATTTTTTGTAACTTTGCAGCGTCATTTGAAAAATCGCATTTTTATGAACGAGCGGGAACGTATAGAGAAATTGATTCAAACGCTGAATCTGTCTGCACGCCAGTTTGCGGAGCAGATTCATATTCAGCCGGGTACTATCAGCAATATCATGGCGGGGCGCAATAAACCCAGTTTGGACGTCATGCAAAAGATTTTGGACAAATATCCTACTCTCAACCCGGAATGGCTCATTGCTGATCGGGGAGAAATGTGGCGTTCTGTACCGGGCAAAGACCCGCAACTCTTTGATACACTGCCGCCTGACGCTAAGATTGCACGGAGCGCTGCTATGCAACAAAAAGAAGAGCCGCAGATGCCTGCAGCTCCGCCTAAAAAAATCAGCAAGATTGTGGTTTATTATTCCGACAACACTTTCGAGGAATTCTCAAACCTCCGTTAGTATTTCGGGTATTGGAGTCCCCGCAAATTTTATTTTGGTCAATGCGGTCCCGATTGCCGAACGCTACTGGAGCGCTTCTTTGATTACTTCGCTGATATCATGTACAAAATGGAATTTCAGACCTTTCAGATACATGGCAGGAATCTCTGTCACATCCTTTCGGTTGTCCTCGCATAGGATGATATCTGTGATGCCGGCGCGTTTGGCGGCAAGCAGTTTCTCTTTCAATCCGCCTATCGGTAGCACTTTGCCCCGCAAGGTCATCTCGCCTGTCATGGCGATGCGCGGTTTCACAAGCCTTCCTGTGAATGCGCTCACCAGTGCTGTGGTCATGGTGATGCCTGCGCTCGGACCGTCCTTGGGAATCGCTCCTTCGGGCACATGAATATGCACGGCGGTTTTCTCAAACACATCGGGTTTGATGCCGAACTGCTTGGCATGAGCTTTCACATACCCTAAAGCCAGAGTGGCGGATTCCTTCATCACATCGCCTAAATTTCCGGTCAGTGTGAGCGAAGGCGATTTGCTTTGATGGAGACTTGTTTCGATAAATAATATCTCGCCGCCTACTTGCGTCCATGCCAAACCGGTTACCACACCCACGTATTTGTTGGTCTCCCAACTGTCGCGGCTGAAGCGTGCCTGACCCAGGTAGTTTCTCAGATCCTCAAGTGTAACCGAAACGTTGTATTCCTCGCCAAGAGCTATTTGGGTATCTATCTTGCGGCATATGGTGGCAATCTGTCTCTCCAGACTGCGCACACCAGATTCGCGCGTGTAATCATCTATGATATGGGCAATGATCTCTTTCTTCAGTTTCAGCTGCGAGGCCTTCAGACCATGGTTGGCAAGCTCCTTGGGAATCAGATGCCGTTTGGCTATTTCCTCTTTCTCTTCTTGCAGATAACCCGTCATCTCTATCAGCTCCATGCGGTCCAGAAGCGGACGGGGAATCGTGTCGAGCGTGTTAGCCGTAGCGATAAACAGCACATGGCTCAAATCGTAATCCACGTCCAGGAAGTTGTCATGGAACGTGCTGTTTTGCTCCGGGTCAAGCACTTCCAGCAATGCGGAAGTAGGATCGCCTTTGTAGTCTGCTCCTATCTTGTCTATCTCGTCCAGCACAAAAACTGGATTCGATGTGCCGCATTTCTTGATACTGTCGATGATGCGGCCGGGTAGGGCGCCGATGTATGTTCTACGGTGCCCGCGGATCTCCGCTTCGTCATGCAGACCGCCTAACGACACACGGGCATATTTCCTTCCTAACGCTTCGGCTATGCTCTTGCCAAGGCTCGTTTTGCCTACACCCGGAGGACCGTAGAGACATAGGATAGGGGACTTCACCGGATGTTCTTCTTTCTCTTTCTTGCTGCGAAGACTCAACTGCCGCTGCACCGCCAGGTATTCGACAATCCTTTCCTTCACTTTGTCCAAACCATAGTGGTCGCGGTTGAGAACTTCTTGTGCATGCAGCATGTCGAAATTGTCTTCGCTATAGACCTCCCACGGCAACTCTAACATCGTCTCCAGATAGGTCAGTTGCGTGGAATAATCGGGCGAGTGCGTCGTCATGCGTTCCAGCTTCAGCAGCTCTTTTTCAAACACTTTGCCTGTTTCCTCCGACCATCGTTTCTCGGCGGCACGCTCGCGCAGCTCTTTGAGCGTCTCGGCGCCCGTGTCACCCAAATCCTGTTTGATGGTCTCTATTTCTTGTTGCAGGAAATACTCACGCTGCTGCTTGTCCATCGCTTCGTGTGTACGCTTCCGGATGTCCGCTTTGATGGTCAGCATCTCGTTGTCTTTCTCCAGTATGGCAAGCAACGCCGTGGCTCTGTCCGACAGCGAATCGATGGCGAGCAGTTCCTGCTTCTCTTCCATCGTCAGTTTGTCGTAAGTCGCACAGATATAATTGATTAGGGTAGGGCCGTTGTGTATCGACCGCAGGGTCATCTGCAGATCCACAGGAGGATTCTCACGGTTGCTGAGAATCCGTTGGATCAGCTCGCGGATCGAGTCATGAGTAGCCACAAACTGTTTGTCGTTCTTCAGTGGCATCTCTTCGTCCATATCTTGCACTTCTGCAAACAACTGACCGTTCTCATTCTCCTGAAATTCAACGGCTTGCACACGTCTCTTGCCCTCCAATATAGCCATCACATGTTCGCCGACGCCCATGTCGGGCATCGGGACTATTTGTATGACGTTGGCCAATGTGCCGAGAGAAAACAAGTCGTTTCCTTCGGGCTCGCTTACTGAGTTGTCTTTCTGGGTCAGCACTACGATCGGGCGGTCGCTTTTATGCGCCGCTTTGATTAGTTTGAGACTTGTCTTACGTGACACTGCCACGGGTATCAGCACACCTGGAAACAGCACTGTGTTTCTCACAGGCAACACCTCGTACTGCCTGATTTCGTCTATATCTTCGATTTTCTTTGCCATTTTCTTTTTTATTTTCCCGTCTTGCCGTGTCGGGCTTTTTTCCGTCTTGCATTTCGGTGGCATTTTTGCCGCCGGTATCCGTGTCGGGCGTTTTCCCGTCTTGCATTTCGGTGGCATATTTGCCGCCGGTTTCCGTGTCGGGCTTTTTCCCGTCTTGCATTTCGGTGGCATTTTTGCCGCCGGTTTCCGTGTCGGGCTTTTTCCCGTCTTGCATTTCGGCGGCATTTTTGCCGTCGGTATCCGTGTCGGGCTTTTTCCCGTCTTGCATTTCGGTGGCATATTTGCCGCCGGGTTTCTGCATGGGGAGCTTCTGTGTGGGGTAGCTTTCTGCGTCCATTGCGCCCGAATTTTATTCGGGCAACGGCTCTGCCGTTTTCTTTCCGCCACCCCCATCTTCCCAATATGCTATTTTACATAATCATGATTAGGTTTGGTTTGTTCCAGTTCTTTAATTGGGTAATTACTCACCAATATTTAATTCTACAAAAACAATACCAAATACCAATTCGGTCGTGTTTTATGCCAATTTGTCAGTCCGATGCGCCGTCACTGATATGTGTCGTTTGTTTTTTCTCTTTTAGAATGACCATCCGCACAAACACGGGAAACATGCCGTAAACGGTTTTCTTGCTTCGTCCTTCATTCAGCTCTGCATCGCCGCCGTTACTGAACTGGGCGTTCCATCGTGCCCGCAGTTCGGCGTACCGCGGATGATTTCTGTCTTTGATGATCTCGCTGGCTTCGCGACACACTTCGCGCCACAATCCTGCTTGTTTTTTCTCAGCCTCGGTCCTTGGACTGCGCTTATAATCCCGGCTGCGCCGTTTGAAATACTCCTGCGGCCCCGTTTTGATGATTTGTCCGCTGTCGTCTTTCCATTGTTTGTAACGGGTCTGCATACCCGACCAGCCGGCCAGTTTGCCGCTCAATCGTTCAATTCCTGGACTCAGTTCTGCTCTTGCCATTTTCTACCCTTTCTTTATTTATATATGGATTTTACTTGTTTTCTTTGTTTGTTTACTTCGTTTTTTGTGACCGAATCTGATTCGGGCCCTGTGATTTGCGGCTTTTTACCGCCCTCCCTGATTATTGTCCCTTTCGGCGGCATTTTTGCCGCCGGGATCCGTGTCGGGCTTTTTCCCGTCTTGCATTTCGGTGGCATATTTACGCCGGTATCCGTGTCGGGCTTTTTCCCGTCTTGCATTTCGGTGGCATATTTGCCGCCGGGATCCGTGTCGGGCTTTTTCCCGTCTTGCATTTCGGTGGCATATTTGCCGCCGGTTTCCGTGTCGGGCTTTTTCCCGTCTTGCATTTCGGTGGCATATTTGCCGCCGGGATCCGTGTCGGGCTTTTTCCCGTCTTGCATTTCGGTGGCATATTTGCCGCCGGGTTCAGCGTCCATTTGGGCGGATACTATCCGGCAAACCATCCGCCTCCCCTTGTTTTTTACATGCTATTTTACATAATTCTTTAGTTCTTATTTAGTACATATTTAGTTCTTATTTAGTTCTTATTTGGTTCTTCACGCGACCATCATGACACCACTATATGGGAACAAAGGCCCCAAAACATGATGACTATTTAATAAATGTCCGCAGATTAATGCCCTCTAACGAACTGACACTCAGGCGTTTCTGCCAAGAAGCACGACTCGTCATTATGCTCCTCGTCGATGGCCTGTTGCTCTTGTGCTATGTATTCGTCGTAGGTCATTTGTGAGAATTTAGTGCAAAGGTACAAAAAATTTCTGACATATGCAAATTTTTATGCAGAAAAGAATAAAAACGAGGGCGAGGCACTGCCCCACCCTGAATGTTTTCACAACGGAATAATCCTTATTGTGTATGTCATTCTTAAAAGTTGGCACAAAGGTACTGCTTTTTTTCGATATATGCAAATATTTTCTCGATTTATTTTGCTAATTCGGTTGTTTTGTGTAATTTTGCACCCGCATGGAAACGCGTTTTAGCGAATATAGAATTATGTGGGTGCTTGTTTTGTTTGACCTTCCCACGGAGACCAAGAAAGACAGGAAGGAATATGCCCTGTTCCGCAAGAAACTTTTAGCGGATGGCTTTACTATGTTTCAGTTCTCAATCTATCTGCGGCATTGTCCAAGTGCAGAAAATGCGGATGTACATATTGCACGTGTCAAACGATGGATGCCGCCATTTGGCAAAATTGGCATACTCCGGATCACGGATAAGCAGTTCGGGGACATGCAGATCTTTGAGTGTTGCAAAGAGATTCAAGTTGACCAGCCTGTGCAGCAATTGGAATTGTTTTAGAAATCCAAAAGTCTCATAAAAAGCGAAAAAGCAGTACTTCACAGTGCTGCTTTTTCTAATTCTAAAACAATATGTAACTTGTTGTGTTTAAGGGTCTTATGCAAGGTCGATTGTTTTAGACCTTTATGTTTACTTTTTTGAATGACATACACAACACAAGCGGATGCGGGAAAATTCGCAGGCGGATTGTTTTAGACCTTTATGTTTACTTTTTTGAATGACATACACAACAGCGAGGCGGCGTGAAAAACGACGTTATGATTGTTTTAGACCTTTATGTTTACTTTTTTGAATGACATACACAACACGCGTGCAACAGATGCGTTTGATATTGTAATTGTTTTAGACCTTTATGTTTACTTTTTTGAATGACATACACAACCACCCGCAGCGGGTGCTTTTTTATGCGCACATTGTTTTAGACCTTTATGTTTACTTTTTTGAATGACATACACAACTTTAAGGAAGTCGCATTTTGATACGCCTTGATTGTTTTAGACCTTTATGTTTACTTTTTTGAATGACATACACAACTTGTGTGCCTCTATTACGCCCATACTCTCGATTGTTTTAGACCTTTATGTTTACTTTTTTGAATGACATACACAACAGTCAGCCATCGGCGTTCTACTCTCTGTGATTGTTTTAGACCTTTATGTTTACTTTTTTGAATGACATACACAACACCTTCTCTGTTACCGTCCACGAGCCACTTATTGTTTTAGACCTTTATGTTTACTTTTTTGAATGACATACACAACGTATGAGGTGGAACTGTCCTCGCCTTGTGCATTGTTTTAGACCTTTATGTTTACTTTTTTGAATGACATACACAACGTGTTTCCTGAGGTTTTAGGTGGATGCGAAATTGTTTTAGACCTTTATGTTTACTTTTTTGAATGACATACACAACTTCGCATTCAGTGCTATCCATGCCTTCAGTATTGTTTTAGACCTTTATGTTTACTTTTTTGAATGACATACACAACCGATATATAGCAACCTTGATTGAAGCTGGTATTGTTTTAGACCTTTATGTTTACTTTTTTGAATGACATACACAACGCAAACTGATCATGGGAATAGATGAGACT
>FLNW01001303.1_pt1 | contig 20258 bp, 18 predicted proteins | sample 1140371 | NCBI WGS metagenome assembly FLNW01 (sample SAMEA3878170, study PRJEB12797) | bioreactor metagenome | biome: Moose rumen | place: Sweden | collected 2011-10
TGGTCATGAAGCACAACGGGGAGCGTGAGTATTACCAAGTCGCTTACACCGTTAATGACGAAAAAACACTAAATCGCGAACTTTCGTCATTAAGAAAGATTACGGACGCTTACCCCAAATATCTCTTGACTACTGATTTCGATAGCGCGAACATAGACGGGATTCGTAAGATAAATGTGATAGATTGGTTGCTTGGAAGATGAAAAAGAAACTTCAGATATTGGTATTGGGAGCAGTGGCAATGATGCTGCCGGTGAGTTGCAGCGTGCGCAGAGACAGAGAACGGATTGAACTGGCGGAGGCGTTGCTATACACCAACCGCGATTCGACAGAGTTGTTGCTTCGGCAAGTGGAACGGCCCGAACGGCTGGACGATGAGCATCTGGCGAAATACTGGTTCGTTACCTGCGACCTGCATGCCAACTCAATGCAATCGCTCAGCGAGGATTCAATGATTTGCTGGACAGCTGATTATTTCCGGCACCAGTGGCTTGAAGAACACGGCGACGCACGAAATATGATCTTGTCGGGCTTGGACGAGGCGATGTACTGGTGGTGGAACGACAATCACGAGAAGGCACAGGAGGTGCTGCAACGCCAGAAACAGTATGCAGACGAGGTGGCGGAGTTGACGGACGAACATCTGTGGCAGGTGGTCATTCTGCGCGTGTCGGCGGAGTTGGCGATGCGCGATTATGATTATGAACGCGTGCGTGACTACACGGAAACGCTCATCGGCATGGATGACGGCAAGGCGATTCATTTGGACGAGGTGGAGCGCGTATATAACGCGTTGGCGATTGTCTATTTCTCGCTCGGCGAATATGACAAGATGGAGCAGGCTTTCGAAAAAGCTATCGCCAATGCTTCCGATTCGGCGTTTATCGAGGATGTAGTTCGGCGTAATTACGCAGACCTGTTGGGCGAGATGGGGCAGACCAATCGTGCTATCAGTATACAAGAGGATTTGACAGAGCAATACCGCCAAGCCGGCAACTGGTTGCAGGTGGAGAGCCTGTGTTCGCTGTCGCGTCTGTGGCTCGACAAAGGTGACAAACTGCGCGCGGAGCGATATATGCGCGAAGCGGAAGAGTTGTTTAAAGGATATAAAGCGGAAGGTCAGGAGTATGATCCTGCTACGGAAGCGGCGTTGTTAGCGTATAGGCAGGTCTTGGATTATGCCCGAAATGGAACGTACCGTATTTTCCCGTTGACGCAGTTCCATAATCGTTGGTCGGAGAAGGATTATGTGCGTTACCGTATAGCCGAAGCCAAAGAACGCTCCATGCGTGACTTGCGGGAACGTAATCTGTACCTGACCATTAGTAGGCAGCGGCAAATGCTCTTTACCGTTGTTCTGCTGTTTGCGGCAGCAGGTGCTATTCTGCTGATATGGGGACTAAGTCGTCGCCGCAAAAGGCTGCTTATCGAGAAAGAGGAAGAAATTGAGACCCTAAGAGGCCTGATAGTTGATGTACGAAGTGACGATGTACGATGTACGAAGGATGCAGACGTGCGCAAACTGATGCTGCGTCAGTTAGGAATCATCAAAACGATTGCCGGCACACCGACCGAAGCCAACCAACATCTATTGGCACAACTGACCGCATTGGACGAGAACAAAGCCGCTGCGCTCATTGATTGGCAAAGCATCTACCAAACGATAGACGGCGTGTATAATCAGTTTTACACCCGTTTGGTGCGCGAGCATGGCGATGTGCTGAATGAAAAGGAGATCCAACTCTGCTGCTTGCTGAGTGCCGGTTTCTCGACCAAAGAGATTAATATGCTCACGCGCCAGAGTATGCAAACCATCTACCAGCGCAAGACCCAAGTCCGTCAGAAGCTCGGTCTTAACGAGGGCGAAGATATAGCTGAGAAATTGGGATAATCTCTACTCTTCCCGACACGTACAAGTATTTCTCTATGTTGCGTAGGATATGATATACACAAAAAAGTCCCCGAGATAAATCTTGGGGAAAAACGAAAGGTCCGACTTCCCTCCTGACCCTCCGAAATGAGAAAGGTGAGCGTTATTTCAGTTTCTTTGCCCAGCGGCGGAGATATGCAAACCACTCTTCGGCAGTAGTAGCCGCAGGGTGGTTTTCTTTGGTCGCGCCCACACAGGTGAGGTAGAAATGCAAACCTCTCTCCATCTCTCCCCTCAATGGGAGAGTGTTGAGCAGGCAGAGGTTGTTCTGCTTGTCGTGGACCAGTTCGCCGACATAGGCTTTGGGAATGAAGACGGCTAAGCCTACCGTCTCCTTGGCATACTTGACGGAGTCGTTGACAGGCCAGTCGGTTCCCCAAGATGCCAACAGGATACCGTTCTCCAGTTCCTCGGTTATCCTCTCACTGCCCGATTGGGGGTCTAAACCTTTGGAGGGGATAGACTGCACTCCGGTACATAGTCCTTTGATAGGCGCGGTAGTGAGCACATCGCACCGCATATCGCGGTGACCGGCACGCATGGTGTATTGAACCTGCATATCCACTTGTTTGCCCTCTACCTGCCATTGCTTGACGGCTACTTCTATTGTAGCCGAGTTGCGTGTTTGACGGACAATCCGTTCACTGCGCTCGGCGATGGGTTCGATGTGCGTATGTTTCTTGCCGTTCCAGTATTTGACCGAACCGACGCCGACAGTGCCGCTGACGCGGAGGATGTCATCGCCATAACCGGTAGCCAGCAGACTGTCGTCGGGGTACCAATAGGAGGTAGCCAGTTCGAGTTGCGGTGTGCGTTTGCAATAGGGGTCGATGGTCTGTTTCTTGTCAAAATAGATACGATATGCCATCAGTTCGGATTCCACCGCCACACCGTGATGGTGTAGAGCGCGGTAGGTGTCCACCTCCGGTGCTGCGTGCCACTCGGTGATGGGGTAACAGTGACGTACTTTTTTGCCTTCATGGAGCACGGCGTATCCCTCTTGGGTTGTGTCGGCAGGAGTTCCTATTTTCCAGAACGAGGTGGCTACCCGCGGCTGGCATGCCGCGAATAGAGCCACTGTTATTATCGCGCATGCATGCGCGATGCAGTTAGTTGATCTTGACATTTTCAACGGAGGGGGCTAAGGTGAATGCTTCGCCCTTGGCAGGACGGATATTTACATGGTCGATGACCAGTCCGTTGGTCTGGCGGAAGAGTGCACCCTCGGTAGCGGACATGTCGATATTGCGGAGGGTGACATTCCCGATCTTCTGCTCGGGCAGGCCGTTGAAATAGATAGCGCGTTTGATATTGCATCCGCGAACGTCCTCAATCACGATATTGCGGAAGGCGGGTGTCTCTTCGCTGACCTCGGGAGCGGAGGCATTCATACGTGCAGCAATCTCCTCTTCGGTCTCCTCGCCGGCACCTTTGCCTCCATAGAAGAGGTCGAAAACAAGTCCCTCGTTGGGGATATTCGCCATGTTGACGCCCTTGATGTAGATATTCTCCACCACACCTCCGCGTCCTCGTGTGGATTTGAAACGCAGACCTACGTCAGTGCCTATATACAGGTTGTTGCGTACCTCGACATTCTTGATGCCGCCGGACATCTCGGAGCCGCATACAAATCCGCCGTGACCGTGATATACGGTGCAGTCGTCCACTACCACATTCTCGGTAGGTATGCCGCGGTCGCGACCGGGTTTGTCCTTGCCGGATTTCATGCAGATAGCGTCATCGCCCACGTCGAACATACAGCGGCTGATAATGACATTCTTGCAGGACTCGATGTCCACGCCGTCTCCGTTCTGGCTGTACCAGGGGTTGCGGACATTGAGCTTGCGGAGCACGAGGTTCTCGCAGCACATGGGGTGGAGGTTCCATGCCGGAGAGTTCTCAAAGGTAACACCCTCCAACAGGATATTTTTGCAGTCCACGAAATGGAGCAGTACGGGTCGGAGAAAGGATTTGACTTGGAACCAGAGGCTGTCGTCGGTAATGACGGGCACGTTCTGATCCACGCAATAGCTCTGGGCGATCACCGAACCCTCATCCGGATACCAGATGTCCTTGTCTGTGACAATGCCGCCTTTCTCCTTGAGGTGTTTCTTCCACTGGGTAGGTGCCACTTTGGATTTCTTGAGCGGACGCCACCAATCGCCGTTGCCGTCGAAAGTGCCGAAACCTGTGATGGCGATATTCTCAGCGTTGAAGGCATTGAGCGGGCTGGTGCACCGCTTGGTAGGGATACCCTCGAACCATTCGTCGTAGATTTCGTAGAGGTCGAGGTCGTGGGAGAAGACAATCAGACTGTTCTTCTCTGTGAAGAGGCGGACGTTGGATTTGAGCGAGATAGGTCCGGTAGTGTAGAGTCCGGCAGGGATGATGACGGTGCCACCGCCTGCAGCGGTACATTCGTCAATAGCGGTCTGGATAGCCGTGGTAGCCAAAGCCACACCCGTGTGGTCTGCTCCGTAGTCCAGCACATTGTAGGTGCGGTCGGGGAAGTCAGGCAGGGTGACCTTGGGCATCTTGAATGATGCCAGTTTGGCGAGTACGTCCACGTCGCGCTGTGTGGTGGTTTGGAACTGTGGCGATGTGCAACATGCGCCCATAACGGCTGCGGTGAGCAGCAAAGGGATGAGTTTTCTCATGGCAGTTGAATATTTTTAAAAATTACGAATTAAAAATTGTTTCCGGATAGGTGATCTCAACCAGCGAGAGTCCTTCTGGGGGAGCCGAGTGACCTGCGCGGCAGCGGTCGTGTGCGGCGATAACGGCGGCAAACTGTTCGTGGGTGAGGTGCCCGCGGCCGACCTCAAAGAGTGTGCCCACCACGGCGCGCACCATGTTTCTGAGGAAGCGGTCGGCGGTGATGGTGAAGGTAGCAGTATGATTGCTGTTGATGGTCCAGTGCGCCTGTCTGACATCGCATGTCATGTTTTTTGCATCCGTGTGCACACGGCAGAAGGAAGTGAAATCCTGCCTGCCGAGGAGTAGTTGGGCGGCACTGTTCATCGCCCCGAAATCCAATCCATCCGCTACGCGTGCATGCGTTGCAGCAAGGAATGGGTCCTTGCGGGTGGTGATGCGGTAGCGATAGGTGCGCGAGAGGGCGTCAAACCGCGCATGGGCGTCCGGCTTGACGGGCGTGATAGAGCGGATGGCGATAGAGGAAGGCAAGAGATTATTGAGCCGCGGAGCGAGATTGTCGGGAACGGCTTGGGCGGTATCAAAATGCGCCACCATATACTCGGCATGTACGCCGGCATCCGTTCTGCCCGCAAACGTGAGGGGGATAGGCGTGCGGAGAATGGTAGCAAAAGCCTGCTCCATAACCTCCTGAACCGTCACCCCGTTGGGTTGCGATTGCGAGCCGTGATAGCCGGTGCCGTCATATGCAAATTGGACGAAATAGCGCATTGGGAATTACGAATTACGAATTATTTTTCTTCTGTATATTATTTTTTGTGGTTATTTGTATTTTAGCCAATATGTTGCTGATATCATCTAAATCAGTTAGTAGGCTTTGAGTCTCCAATTCAGATAAATATCCTGTTTTTTGTAAGAGACGTATCCAATAGTTTGTCTCGCGAGCTTCTTTATATGCTATGGATAATTTGTTAATAAAATCTGCCGCAGATATTCCTCCTATTGCTTCTTCTGCGTTCGCCCCAATAGAAGTGCCACTACGTAAAAGTTTTTTGCTAATAACAAATTCTTTTTGAGAAGCTGAAATCGTTAAATATTTATAAAGGTTGACTATACGAACTGCAAATGCAAAAGTTTTATCTAAAATAATATTGCTATCTTCTGGTTTCATAAGGGCACTTAATTCGTAATTTTTAATTTTTAATTTTTAATTTCAGCAAATTGTTGATCTCGGGCGAGAGTTCCGCTTTGTAGGCAATCAGTACTCCGGCACCGAGCAGTACGAAAGAACGGAGCAGACTGTCTATCCATATATTAAGGGCAGGCAGATAAGTCTGCCATAGCCAGTTGAATGCGAAGATTCCTATGAGCAAGCATAGAATAAGCCACCACCGGGTGTCCACAACGCGAATGCGGCTGAGGGTCATCACAGTAATGATTGTCAGTAGAAAATACACGCCATAGGAGACGAGGTTGCTGATAGCAGCGCCGTCCATGCCGAAGAGGGGCACCAGGTAGTTGTTGAGAAGGATAGCGCTGATAGTCAGAACCAGCGAAAACAGCAGGCTGAAAGCGTAGAAACGCGAGTAGTTGAGCGCCGTCAGGCAGATAGTGAATGTAGCCAGGATCAGTTGGCTTACACCCAGAATAAGTACCACGTTGCGCGCAGAGGCATAGGTGGCACCATTAGGCAGGAGGTGATAAATGAGGTCGATATTCAACCATAGAGCCAGCAGGATGAACCCGCCGATGAGGAGAAGGTTGCCGGTGACCTGACGAATCAGACGTGAGCATTCCTCATTGTTCTGCTCCTTGATAGCCTGTGCCAGCTGGGGCGCGGCAATAGCAGTGACCGAACGGTAGGGCACACTGACCATGGCAGCCATATAGGTGGCGATAGCGAACACACCGGTAGAGTCCAGTCCCATCTTGGCCGTCACGAAGAACGACGAGAGGGTAGGCGCCAGCGTGGAGGTGAGAGCCGAGACAATCAAGAAGCCGGTATAAACCAGATAGTGTCGCACCAGATCCGGGTTGGCGCGCAGGTAATCCCAATCGGGATGCAATCGCACAGGGCGGAGCGAGAAGAAATAACACAGGTTGATGACAGCGGCAATGGCGTAGTTGAGACATAACCCAATCACAAACCCGTCCAGCGAGAGCACGCGGAAGGCATAGAGCAGATAGAGAATGAGCAATCCTATGCGTACCACCAGTTCGCGCACCGCGCGCGGAAGCACAATATGCATCAGCACATTGCAGGTAGTCTCGCAGATACTTTGGTAGAGCATGAAAAATGCCAGCGGTAGGACGAAATAATAGTAGTCCACGAAGAGCGGTGATTTCTCGCCAAACCAAGTACTGAGCGGTGCGTGGCATGCCCAGTAGATGAGGGCAAAGAGGATGAACCCGATCAGCGGTATCACCATTGCCCAGAAGAAGAACCCGTGGTCATCATCCTGGTCCTTAAAATACGGATAGAAGCGGATGATGCTGCTGTTGGTGCCCAATTGGGCCAGTCCGATAAAGAGCGTAGCTGTGTCAATCAACACCCGCGCCAACCCGATTTCCTCGGTAGTGAGGAAACGGGTCAGCACGAAGAACGTGGTGACAATGCCTACGGCTATGCCCAGATAGGTAACTATGGTACCCCTGATAGACTGTTTGGCGATGATCCCCATGGGGTTATATCGTTATGTCGTTATAACGTTATATCGAATTATTTGATTTCCAGAAGCTCGATGGTGAAGATGAGTGTAGCGAACGGGGGAATCGACTGTCCTGCGCCACGCTCACCGTAGCCGAGTTCGTAGGGGATATAGAGTTTGTATTTCGAGCCGACAGGCATCAGCTGCACGCCTTCCGTCCAGCCTTTGATGACCCCATTGAGCGGAAACTCGATCGGTTCGCCGCGCTGGTAGCTGCTGTCGAAAACCGTTCCGTCGATGAGGGTACCCTCGTAGTGCACCTTAACCGTTTGCTCGGCTGTCGGGCGTTTGCCCTTGCCTTGGCGGAGCACCTCGTACTGGAGTCCGCTTTCGGTCACCTTGACACCATCGCGAAGAGCGTTCTCCTGCAGGAACTGTTCGCCGGCCTCTTTAGCCTCGCCATACTTGAGACGTGCAATCACGCTATCCACATACTGGCCGGCAGTCTGCATGTCCATCTGGGCGGTATGATTGTACAGACCGTTGATAAAACCCTGTTTGATGAGGTCGTAGTTGGTCTCCAAACCCGGAATACCGAGCAGGCCTACAGGTTCCTGTTCGCGGATGGCTTTGCCTACATTCTTGCCCATAGCCACCACTTGCGGGTTGCGGGTGTTCGTTTTCATGCCTGCATTGACAGCATCGATAAACTCGTCGAGACTCTCCATGGCGGAGTCGGTAGCGAAAAGGTACATGCGCATCTGCGAACCGTTGAGTAAACCAAACGCATAGTTAAGCGAGTCGTTGAAGGTAGCGAGTGCAACAGCCTTTGTCGTCTTGGGGCATTTGGCGGTGACGGTTTTGCCGGCTTCACCTCCTGCCTGAGTCTGGTAAGCCTGCATGAAGAAGGCCTGAGCGGCATCGGGATGCATAACCGCAGTGTCCTGATAGAGACCATTGACCAGACCCTGAAAGAAGATTTGCTCGTTGAGTGTCCATGCCTTGTTCTCCGCCAAACCGCTTTTCTCCATGGCTTTGACCGATTGGCCGAACTGGCGGCCTGAGGTGGCAATCTCGCTGAGTTGTTCTTCCTTGCCGGTATATGATTCCTCGAGGGCATCAATAAACTCCGCTACTGCAGCATCGCTACTGTCGTTGCGCAGGTAATAGTTTTTGATCTGAAGACCATTGAGCAGACCGATGGCATAGTTGACCGAGTCAGTCTCTCCGGCAAGCACTACATCATGTGCTTTGTAGCTGTTGCCGCAGGAAATCATAGCCATGACGGCAAGCAAAATAATACTGATTTTTTTCATTGTTGTTTTGTTTTATTTATTTGTAGTATAATACGGTATCTCGACGGTATCTCGTCGGTGTCTCGTGATTTATTCGATACCTAATAATTCTACGGTGAAGATGAGTGCCGCGTAGGGCGGGATAGATTGTCCGGCACCGCGCTCACCGTAAGCCAACTGGTAGGGGATGAAGAATTTATACTTCGAGCCGATTGACATAAGTTGCAAACCTTCTGTCCAGCCTTTGATGACGCCGTTCAGCGGGAAAGTGATGGATTCACCACGGCGATAACTGCTGTCGAAGACAGTGCCGTCGATGAGGGTGCCTTCATAATGTACGCGCACGGTGTCGGTGGCTTTGGGTTTTTGACCGAGCGAAGGTTCCAGAACCTCGTATTGCAGGCCGCTGGCGGTCACTTTGACGCCCTCGCGTTTGGCGTTCTCGGCAAGGAATCTCTCGCCGTCAGCTTTGGCTGCACCGGCTACTTTCTGCTCCAACTCCTGGAAGAATGTGTTCAATACCTGCTGCGCCTCCTGATAGTTGATTTTAGGCTGCTGTTTGGTCAGTACATCCTCGATTCCCTGCGCGAGATCCTGATAACTGAGACTCTCCACACCGCTGGAGGCGAGGTTCTGGCCCATGGAAAGACCTAATGCATAACTGATTTTGTCCATAAAGTCATTTACAATTTTATCATTTACAATTTCTTAATTCATTTCATTCATACGATCTACTTTGTCGTATGGTTCATTTATTGCTGTTCAATATAGCCGCATAGCGGGAGATATATTTGCCAAGGATGTCAAACTCCAGATTGACGACAGTGCCTGCATGGATATATTTGAAATTGGTGTTCTCCTCGGTGTACGGGATAATACAAACGGACACATAGCCTTTGTTGCCCTGCACATCCGGTTCGCATACTGTCAGGCTCACACCATTGATGCTCACCGACCCTTTGTCCACGCAGAAATAGCCGCGTTCAACCATCTCTTTGCTTGAGTCATACTCAAACCGGTAATACCAGCTGCCGTCGGTCTCGCGTGCCTCGATGCAGCGGGCCATCTGATCCACGTGGCCCTGCACAATATGTCCGTCCAGACGACCGCCCATGAGCATTGACCGCTCTACGTTCACCAAGTCGCCTTCTTGGAGCAAATCCAGGTTGGTCAGCCGGAGCGTCTCCTGCATAGCCGTTACGGTATATAGATCTCCGTCTATCTTCACTACTGTCAGGCAAACGCCGTTATGAGCGATTGACTGGTCAATGCTCAGCGGTTCGCCAAACGGGTTGCGGAGAGTGAAGTGTTTGTTGGTTTGTTCGGTCTCAATCTTCACGATCTGAGCCATTGTTTCTACAATTCCTGAAAACATAAAACTATTTACGATTTACAGATTTACGATGTGCGATTGTTTCTTGAAATATTTGCCAACTACCGGCAGAGCGGACAAAGGGAAATCTTTGCGCGTAAGTACTATGAGGTATATGCCGATAAGCACTGTTCCTATTGCCATCTGCCACCACATATTGAGCGAGGTATTCATGCGGATGGCATAATAGACAGCCAGCAAGCCGACAGTCAGCAATGTGTACAAGCCGATGTGCTTCAGGTCGTACGGAATAGGTGCCTTCTTCTGGCCGATGAAATACGAAAGCAGCATAATCACGAAATAGCACACCAGACTGCTTCCGCAACTGGCCCAATAGCCTATCCGTGGTACGCCCACAATCTGCAGCACCAGCGTGATTGCCAAACCAATCAGCGAGAAATAGGCTCCCCACTTGGTTTCATCCGTCAACTTGTACCAGAAACTGAGGTTGAAATAGATGCCCTGGAACACATATGTCCACAGCACAACGGGCACAATCTTCAGCCCCTCCCAGTACGCATCGGAGATGATGTAGCGGAAGATATCCAGATAGAAAATCACGCCCAGCAGAATGAGATAGGAGAAGATGATGTAATACTTCATTGCGTCGGCATATGCCTCCACCGACTGGCGGTCTTTGTGTTTGGCGAACACAAACGGCTCGTAGGCATAGCGGAAGGCCTGGGTGAACATCATCATCACCATCGCCACCTTGAAGCACGCACCGTAGATACCCAGTTGGGCTTGCGCGTCCGCGCCTGTGTACAGATAAGGGAACAGAATACGGTCGAGCGTCTGGTTCATGATTCCGGCTACACCCAACACCAATAGAGGCAGCGAATAGCGCAGCATTTCTCTCAGTACCGGCGCACTGAACTTTCCTCCCTTAGGCAGCGTCATCGGCAAGAGGCAAAGCGTTTGAATAGTAGTGGCGAGAATATTGCTAAGGAACACATAGAACACATCGTTCTTGCCCAAAACTACAAGAAACAGAATATTGAATGCGATATTGAGGATGACGAATAGCAGTTTGAGTGCCGCAAAAGCAACCGGCCGTTTCTGATACCTCAGGTAAGCAAACGGGATGCAAGCAAAGGCATCAATGGCTACGGTGGCGAACATCATCTCCACAAACTCCGAATGATCGGGATAGCCCAGTATATTCGCCAGAGGTTGATGAAAAACAACCACAAGCATTGTGAAGACGGCACTCGAGCATAGCAGCGTCAGATAGGCTGTCTTATAGACCACTTTCGGGTCATAGTCTTCGCGGTTGGCAAAACGGAAGAAACCCGTTTCCATGCCGTAGGTGAGGAGCACTAACAGCAGTGCCGTCCACGCGTAGATATTGGTAACAATACCGTAATCGGCCGTGCGCGCCAAGGCGTACGTGTAGAGCGGCACGAGCAGATAATTGAGGAACTTGCCGATTATCGAACTCAATCCGTAGATGGCGGTGTCCTTCGCCAGGGATTTCATTTCAGACATTCTTTATTCAATTTAGTTCTTTTAAGTCTTTAGCGGCCTTAGGGTCTTTCCCGCTCACGCAGATCACTATCTCGCCCTTGGGCGGTGTTTGTTTGAAATGGACAATCAGTTCCGCGAGTGTGCCGCGTACTGTCTGTTCATGCACCTTGCTTATCTCGCGTGTGACAGAGGCTTTGCGTTCCCCGCCGCAGACCGCTGCCAGTTGCTCCAGCGTCTTGACCAGCCGGAAGGGCGACTCATAGACGATGAATGTCTCGTCCAGTGCAGCCAAATACAGCAAGCGCGTCTGGCGGCCTTTCTTCTGCGGCAGGAAGCCCTCGAAATAGAAATGGTTGTTCGGCATTCCGCTGTCCACCAGCGCCGGCACAAAAGCCGTGGCACCCGGCAGGGTCTGTATCTCAATACCCGCTTCCGCTGCGGCTCTGACGAGAAAGAACCCCGGATCACTGATTGCCGGAGTGCCGGCATCGCTAATCAAGGCGATGTGCGCACCCGCTTTCAGCCGCTCCACGATATCTGCGCTCGTCTCATGCTCGTTGAACTTATGGTGGCTCTTGAGAGGTGTATGGATGTCGAAATGTTGCAGGAGAATACCGCTGGTGCGTGTATCTTCCGCCAAAATCAAATCCACCGACTTCAGCACCTCGATAGCGCGGAATGTCATGTCCTGCAGATTGCCAACCGGTGTGGGAACAATATAAAGCACAATCAGATATTAATTATTCATTATTAATTATTCATTACCCGAATCGGCGGTGTAGGGTCACAAGGAACTGCTGGTAGGTGTTACTCTCCGCATCCCAGTCAAACTTACTGTTGATATAGCGCAGAGCCTCATCGAATGAACCGAGTTTGTTCAGCTCGTCCAGCGTACGTTGCATCAACTCGGCCTTCTGGCCGAACAACTCGCGCTGATACAGGAAACGGTCGCCTAACGATATAGCCAGACGGATGTCATCTACAGCCTTGCCGTAGATAGCAGCCTTGGGTGAAGCCTGCTCCTCTACTGCGGGTTCCGGATTTTCCGGAACCGCCGGGTTTTCCGGCTCCTCCATGGCCGTCTCCTCTACTATCGGTTCCGGCTCAGCAATCACCTCCGGCTCTTCCTCGGGCTCCAGACCGCGCAACTGTGCCTCCTCCAGAATCTCGTTCATCCTGTTCAAATGACCTACAACGGCTACCAACTTGGACTGTATCTCCTGCTGGCCGCTTTTCATCTCGTCTATATGACCCTTCATAGCACCAAATTCATTGCGCAACGCTGCGAACTGCTCTTCCAGTGCTGCATAACGCGACTCTACTGCCGCTATACGAGCCTCCAAAGACTTAAAATATTTAATTACCTCTTCCATGAGATATTCATTATTCATTAATCATTATTCTTTATTTCGTTGCGTCTTCCAGTTTCTTCATCATGGAGAACATAAAGATGGCAGCGATGAGGCAAACAGCGATGAATACGCCCCAAACAATAGGAAGACTGAGGCCGCCCCAAAGGAAACCGCCTACGGAAACAAGGAAATTACCCAATGCGGTTGCCACAAACCAGCCACCCATCATCATCCCCTTGTATTTGGGAGGAGCCACTTTGCTGACAAACGATATTCCCATAGGACTGAGCAGCAGTTCACCGAATGTCAGCACGAGGTACGTGCCAATCAGCAGGTTGGCATTTGCAAACGGAACGGTCTCGCCGGCCTCCAGAGCTGCTTGTTGCTCATTAGGCGTAAGCAGACCAATGGAACCGAATGCCATTAATGCATATGCAGCAGCTGCCACCAGCATTCCGTATGCAATCTTCCGCGGAGCACTCGGCTCTTTGCCACGTTTGGCCAATGCACCGAAGATAGCCATGCTCACCGGCGTCAGAGCCACTACATAGAAGGGGTTGAACTGTTGGAAGATAGGCGCGGAGATTCCTAATTCGGCAGGGTGGCTCAGGTATTTATATACCAATACAGCCACGGCTGCGATGCCGATGCCGCCCCAAATAGTCTTGCTCTTGCGGCTCCCCTCGCCAAACACACCGAAGCAGGCGTAAACGAGTATGGCTACCATCACCAGATTGATAATATCAAAAGCCATCGTCTGTACACCTGTCACTGTCGGATTGACAAACTCATTGGCAAAATACGTCAACGTCAGACCGTTTTGGTGGAAAGCCATCCAGAAGAAGATGACTACTGCGAACACGAGGCACAGCGCCACAATGCGCTTTTTGGTCTGCTCGGCTGACAGTTCCTCTACTTGTGCACCGCTGGCTGCTGCTTGTTTGGCTGTAGCCTCCACATGGCGGAACCACGGGCGGCAAGCGTAGTAGATGATGATAGATACAATCAGCGATGCACAGGCAATAGCGAAGGCAAAATGGTAACTGTCGTTAACGCTGGTGCCCAATGCCTCTTGTGCCCACTCCATAATCTTCACTGCTGCCGTCGGGGCAAACATAGCACCGATGTTGATGGCCATGTAGAACAGCGAAAAAGCAGCATCGCGGCGGTCGGCATACTTCGGGTTGTCATACAGATTACCCACCATTACTTGCAGGTTGCCTTTGAACAGGCCGGTGCCGAAACTGATGAATACCAATGCTATTATCATTCCGGTCATAGCCAGCGCCGTACTGCCTGACTCAACACCACCCATCGGCAGTGCCAGCAATACGTAACCAAGAAACATAATGATTATTCCGATGGTTACGCATTTGCCGTAGCCGATTTTGTCAGCCAATATACCTCCTACCAGCGGCAGGAAATATACAAGGGCGAGGAATGTGGAGTAGATAGCGCCTGCGGCGGAAGCCGATAGACCGAAGTTGGCGCGCAGAAACAGCGCGAAGACGGCAAGCATGGTGTAATAACCGAAACGCTCGCCGGTGTTGGCTAACGCCAGAGCAAAAAGCCCTTTAGGTTGATTCGAAAACATAAAGCAATTTACAATTTTATCATTTACAATTTTATCATTTACAATTTTTTCATTTACAATTTTATCATTTCTTTTCTCCCTCCCTTGGCTCCCTCCCTGCGGGCTTGGGCGGGGGTTAGGCTTCCACTACTTCGCACCAATTGTGTTTGTCCTCGGCTCTGCCGTATTGGATGTCCTTTAGCGAGTGGTACAAATCCGTCAGTATCGGTCCTGGCTCTGCGCCGAAGGAGTAGGTAACGCCTTTGTCGGGATCAATCACTTTGTCTATCGGACTGATGACACATGCGGTGCCGCAGGCTGCGGCTTCCTGCATATCCGCCAGTTCCACCAGCGGGATGTGTCTGCGCGTCACTTTGTAGCCCTTCTCCCGCGCCAGCGTCATCAGACTGTCATTCGTGATACTCGGCAGAATGGCACTGCTCCGCGGCGTCAGATACTCGATTTCTGATGGCTGACAGCTGATGGCTGACGGCTTCTTTATTCCTATAAAATTCGCCGCACTGCATTCATCTATATACCGATGGTATCCGGCGTCAAGGAACAAACAGTCCATCCCCTGTGCATGTGCCGGTTCTGTGGCTCGGAACGAAGCCGCATAGTTGCCACCCACTTTGAACTGCCCTGTTCCAAATGGTGCCGCCCTGTCCACATGCCTGTTGACAATGAACGTGGTGCAATGAAACTTACCCGGGTAGTACGGACCAATAGGTGAGGGGATGACGATGAACTCAAAGTCTTTGCCCGGACCTACGCCGAGTCGCGGGGTTGTGCCGATCAGCAGCGGACGGAAATACAATGTCGCTCCCGTCCCGTAAGGTGGCACGAGATTCATATTCTTCTCCAGTGCCAGCCGGATGGCGCGTCCGAACAACTCTTCCGGCGCAGGTGCCATATACAGCCCCTCTGCACTCTTGGTCATCCGTTTGGCGTTCTCACGCCAGCGGAAGAGACGAATCTTGCCGTCCACACCGCGGAAGGCTTTCAGCCCCTCAAACGCTTCCTGGCCGTATTGCAGGCAGGTGGCGGATACATGCAGATGCAGGAACTTGTCCTTCGTGGCATATGGCTCCTCCCACTTGCCGTCATGATACCCCGCACGGACAATATAATCCGGCTCAGTGTAATGAAATCCCAATGTACTCCAATCAATCTCTTTCATCTCAAATGGTCGGTTGTCTCCGGCCCATATTCAAACAATTCATCTAATATGCTCTTACCATCTCCAAAAAAACGATTCAACTCTTCACCTCTCCAGTCCGCCGTACACCGATAACTGAATGCTGAAACAGGTCTGACCCGGCTGACGGCTGAAGGTCTCTCATTCCGCATCAACGCCATAATCGTTTCGTGTATCTCGCTGTTCAAGTCCCATAAAAACCGGTACTCTTTCTCGTAAAACGGTTTGAAAAACTCCTCGTAATAGTCGAAATACGGTGTGTTCTTGTAGGTCGAAACCAGCGAAATCCAGTGTTGGTGTTGCCAATGACTCTGGTAACTGATTTCTATATCCCGTGTCAATTGCTTGTGCTCCACTTTCTTCACCGGAACGGTCAACATAATAGGTCTGTACTCTGAGGTCAACCTGGCAGCGGTCTGTACTCTGAGGTCAACCTGGATAGCGGTCTGTACTCTGAGGTCAACCTGGCAGCGGTCTCTTATAATCGCCCGGTTTCTGCAGGTTTGTTTCTCAAAGGACTCAAGCCCTTCAATCTCCACTTCCTCCGGAGCAATCAAATACGCTTTGTACCACTCCTTCGGTGCCATATATGCGGTCGGTAAAGTCAATGCAACAATGTTTTTTATTGTTTTTTTCTAAATCTTATCTTCCTGTAGCTTTGCGACCAAGCCGCTCCCAGCGGATAGAGTGGTTGTCCTTATCCACACTCAGCCGGATGAACACCGGCCGCCCCACTATGTGATCTTCCGGCACAAAACCCCAGTAACGGCTATCCGCACTGTTATGGCGGTTGTCGCCCTGCATCCAGTAATAATCCATCGCGAACTCATACTCTTCGCCGACTCGCATAGGCTTGAACTCGTACGCGTCCGCAATGCGCTTATAGACCCAATAATTCTCCTCCGTAATCAGCACTCTGTCGCCCTTCCGCGGAATATAAATCGGTCCGTAGTTGTCCCGTGTCCAGCCGTTGTGTCCCAGCGGATAAACGGCTCCGCCGCGGTCTTCCGGTTCCACTACCACGGCTACCACGTGCGGATTTTTCTCCAACTCCGCTTTCATCGCCTTGGTCAGCGGGAAATGCCAGGTGGTAGCATCTGTCTGATGCCTGTCTGCTACGCTGATACCTATTTTCTCCAGATACTTCGCCCCGAAAACATGTCCGTCTGTCAGCACGAAATAATTCAGTTGCAGCCCTTCACGCTCCGGCTCACGCACCCATTCACCATCGCCCATTTTTAATTTTGAATTTTTAATTTTTAATTTTGTATAAACGGCATTGTCGATTATACGCAGGCTGTCTCCCGGCTCACCCACGCAGCGTTTCACATAGTTCTCACGCCTGTCCACAGGACGGGTGATGATCTCGCCGAAAATATCCTTGCGGTTCTTCACACGGTCCTCTCCGTAGTAATAGCAAAGGGTGTAGTAGTCCGGATTCTGCATCTTCAGACACACCGTGTCACCTGTCGGGAAATTGAACACCACTATATCGCCTTTCTTCGGGCTGGTCCAGCCTTTGAGACGTTTGTACTCCCAATGAGGATGGTCTATATAACTCTTACCGCCTCCCAACCATTCCGGCATGGTGTGCTGAACCAGCGGCATCGAAAGCGGTGTCTGAGGCACGCGTGCACCGTACGCCATTTTGCTTACGTACAGAAAATCGCCCACGCGCAGACTTTTCTCCAGACTCGAACTCGGTATCTGGTAGTTCTGGAAAATATACAGGTTGATGAAATACACCGCCACCAGCGCAAACACAATCGCGTCTATCCAACTGCAAACGGTGTAGAGCGTTTTGTTTGTGTCTTTGTATTTTTTCCACCAGCTCCATTTGATATACTTGGTGGTAAACGCGTCCACTATCAGCGGCAGCAATGCCAGCCAGCCTAAACTTGCCCAGTCACCCCATGCTACCCATAGCACAAACGCGATATACAATCCGCTCCATATCCCCGCGCGAATCCAGCCGCCGCGGGTCACCTCTGAAATCTTATCTTTAAAACTTTTCATAACAGTTTAACGTTTGGTTGCAAACCAAACCATTTTAACTATTTAACTATTTAACGTTGCGAAGCAACAATTTGCTCCGCCGCCAAAACGGCACCCAAGGCAAAGCCCCTACGGCCTTTGGCGATGTGGGTAATCACGATTGTGTCCTCCCCGCTGTCCCACCTCACCTCATGCGTCCCCGGCACCTCCCCCTCGCGGATACTCTCAATTGGAATACCGTCGATTATTATTGGGGACCCCGCAAATTTTACATTTGTGGGGAGAGCTGAGCCATCAGTTGCCTGTCCATTTAGCGGAGCGGTATGGACCATTGCAATCTGATTGGCGATAGCGACAGCCGTTCCGCTCGGCTTGTCCAACTTGTGAATATGGTGAATCTCCCTGATGCTCGGCGTATAACCTCCCTCGCCTAATTCGTAATTCTTAATTCTTAATTCGTAATTCGTAATTTCTTGGGCTAACCATTTGTTTAGCCCGAAGAAGATATTCACTCCTACGGAGAAATTGCTGCTCCACACAAGCATCACTTTGCCTGTTTCATCCGTGATGATGGTCTTATTATCTTTAATTTTTAATTCATAATTTTTAATTTTTAATTCCTCCGGTTTCCACCCGGTGGAACCGGAGATAACCGGCACTCCCTGTGCCCACGCTTTGCGGATATTCTCTTCCGCCGTTGCCGGCGTAGTAAACTCAATCGCCACATCCGCGCTCCTGAACGCTTCACTCTCAAAGCTGATAACTGATGGCTGATGCAGGTCTGACCCGGCTAATGTCGGGTCTATGACCCCGACAATCTCATGTCCTCGTTCCCGGGCCACTTCCTCAATCATGTGACCCATCTTTCCGTATCCGATAATAGCTATTTTCATGTTCTTTTTCCTGTTCCACTTATGTTACGTATGCGCGTGCCCGATAAGCGAACGCGCAAAATCGACCACAAAGGTACAAAAAATATTTTACATATACAAGTATATGTACGAAAAAAGAGACCAATCGGCCTCTTTTTTAGACTAAATGTGTCAATTTTTCCACATGGAAAGCACCGCAGGAATCTTCCTCCCCCTCTTGTATCAGTATATTTTTTCGCAAAAAATACACTTTGACCGAAGATTTTTACGATTTTCTTTGTTTGTTTCAGAAAAAAGCAGTACCTTTGCAGCGCAAAATCGCAACACGCATTACGGTATTGTGTGTTACTATCGATAAATAACGATCTGATATGAAGTTTTATAATCGCGAAAAAGAATTGCAACTGTTGCATGAAATTGAGCTAATCTCTCATGACCATTCCCAGATGACCATATTGGTCGGTCGTCGCCGTATAGGTAAGACGAAACTTCTTCTAAAAGCAATAGAGGGGAAGCCTGCAGTGTATCTGTTTGTATCCCGTAAGAGCGAGAGTATCCTGTGTCAGCAGTTTGCAGAAGAGGCCGAGCGGGCACTCAACATGCCAATCGGTCAATACACCCGAATTGCGGCTTTGTTGGCACACCTCATGCGCATCTCTCAATTCACGCCTTTCACGCTTATTATTGATGAGTTTCAGGAGTTGGAGAAGATGGATGCGTCTATCATCGGCGACATACAACGGGTTTGGGACTTGAATAAGGATCAGAGCCATGTCAATCTGTTGTTGAGCGGCAGTATCTATTCGATGATGAAGCATATTTTTGAGGATGAGAAAGAACCTTTGTTCTCTCGCGCAAGCCATATCATACATCTGCAAGCATTCGGCACAGATACACTGAAACAGATTCTTGCCGATTATAATCCGCATTTCACGAAGGATGACCTGTTGGCACTATATACCTTTACCGGCGGAGTGGCTTGGTATGTGGAATTGCTGATGAGCGCAAAGGCATGGACATGGAGGAAGATGATTGAGGTGGTCTTCCGAGAGCAGTCGCTGTTTATCAACGAGGGCAAGAATCTTTTAATTGAGGAAATCGGCAAAGAATATAGCATCTATTTCTCTATTTTGGAATGTATCGCACGCGGAATCAATACACGCGGAGAGATTGAAAACACCACCGGTGTCAAAGAGATCGGCGGCTATCTCAGCAAACTGGAGAAAGACTTTGGGATTATTGCACAAATGCGTCCGATTTTCAGCAAACCCTCTTCCAAGACGGTAAAGTACTACATAGCCGACAATTTCCTGACTGTTTGGTTCAGGTTCTTCTACAAGCACATGAATTATGTGGAGTCCGGCAATTTTGTGCAGTTACGCGATATTGTTTTGCGTGATTACCCCACCATCTCCGGCAGTATGTTAGAACGCTATTTCCGCCTGAAAGCCAAAGAAACCGGCAGATATACCGACATCGGAAATTTCTGGGACAAGAAGGGCGAACATGAGATAGATATTATTCTTGTCAATGAGCAGGAACAACAACTACGTATCGGGGAAATCAAACGCCAGGCAAAGAATATCAATCAGCAGGTATTACAAGAGAAAGTGGATTATTTCTTGTCCGTTTATCCCCATCTCCAGCCCTATACCCGCGAACATCTGTCGCTGTCTATGGAAGATATGTAGAATCCAACCGGAGGCTTCGCCTTGGTTTGAGCTTCGCTGTTGCCGGCGTAATAAACTCAATCGCCACATCCGCGCTCCTGAACGCCTCACTCTCAAAGCTGATAACTGATGGCTGATGCAGGTCTGACCCGGCTAATGTCGGGTCTATGACCCCGACTATCTCGTGTCCTCGTTCCAGAGCCACTTCTTCAATCATGTGGCCCATCTTTC
>FLNW01003711.1_pt1 | contig 20184 bp, 13 predicted proteins | sample 1140371 | NCBI WGS metagenome assembly FLNW01 (sample SAMEA3878170, study PRJEB12797) | bioreactor metagenome | biome: Moose rumen | place: Sweden | collected 2011-10
CATCAAGATCAAAATGGACTATCAGAACGAGCAGCGCGTGGCCAAGGCAAAGGCCGACTCCGCCGTCATCGCGCTCCAGATGGAAGCGCTCAAGAAGCAGAACGGCAAGGAATACCTGATGCTCAAGTGGATTGAAAAATGGGACGGCAAACTTCCGCAGGTCAACGGAAACGACAAGATAATCCCCATGATAGACATGAAGTAAAGCACCATGCCTTGTTCTTGTAATGTTACATGAGTTCTATTGTCAATCCAAATCGTGTTAAAATTTGCAGAGAACTCTTGCCCGAAAAATACAGTAGCCAAACAAACATGGCGCACCTCGCGGTACGCCATGCGTTTTCACTATGAGAGTCAAAAAATAAATGTTTAGTCAGCGAGAGGCTTTACATAATAAGCCGTTCCCGTTTTAACATCCATTTCCTTTGTAAGTTTTGCGCTTTCTACATTGTAACGGTAAATCGCATTCGTCGATTCGTCTGTATGACCGAAGAGAACCGTACCGTCTGCATCCAAGGAGATCGACGGTGCGAAGAACGGAAGCGTAGGAGAAAGTCCCGGAATTTTTTCAACCGTTTTTTCATAAACGTCAACCACAACAAAGCTCCATTCATAATCGTAGAAATTCGTCGGATCCGAGAAGTTGCCGAAGAATCCGACAAACTTACCATTACCGGCATAAACGCCACCCGTCATCAAATAGTTAGAATTGGATTTCTTGCCGTCATACTTTGCATCATGGAGATGGAATACCCAACTCGTATCAAATTCTGATTCGCCCTTCTTGATACGAACCCAGCCTTCTTCATATCCTTCAGCCCAACCCAAAGCGCCCGTAGAATAGAAGTAAATATCACCATTTTCGTCCATGAAGTTCATCGTGTTGTTCATATCGTCAACAACGCCCAATGCAGCGGTCTTCGTTTCCGTAACAACCTTTTCCACCTTGTCCGTTGCAATATCGATAATGGCAACGCAACCCTGAGGCCCAACAATCAGGTTTTGGGCATCGACAATCTGATTCAACGTCTGGTAAAGTTTTCCATCGCGAATCACAGAAGAACCCGGACCGACAATCTGAGCGTTTTCTTCCTGATATTTTGAAAGATCGATTGTTGAAATCGTTTTCAGCGTCTTGGCGTCCACAGCGACAAGGCTTGTACCGAACGTTTCATTCACATAAATCTTGCCTTCATCCGCCACGATTTTCATCATCATCGCGCCTGTTCCTTCAAACTTGGCGGAAGCGGCCGGTTTTTCGGGGACACTGCCATCCTCTTCAAGTTCATACCGGTCAAGAACGCTGTTCATCGCATCATCAACCACAGCAAGAACATACAAGGATCCGTCAAAGTAAACAATCGTGCCAGAAGTCGAAGCTTCCGTAAAGTCCTTGATGATTTTGCTTTGGTCGTCAGAAAGATTACCCGTACCGATCATCATGGATTTATCGGTCATAAAGCCAAACGCATAATTTTTAGCCGAGCTATCGCTAGACTTTTCCGTGCTAGAACTAGAATCGTCATCCGACGCACTAGAACTAGAACTTCCGCAAGCGGCAAGCATTAAACCGAATACGGCCGTAAAGAGGAGAGATTTAGAGAGTTTCATTTTGTTTCCTTTTCTAAGGTTTGTTGTTAAATTGAAAATTTGATTTTCGTGGCAAAGGCTCTGCCCGGCTTTGATTCTCCGTATTTATCATAAACTCGAGCATCAAGGAAGTTCTTTACATCAAAACTCCACGAAAGCTTATTTGCCAAAATGGAATATTCAACTCCGATGTCCTGCGAAAAGGAACTCGGAATAATTCGATTCTGCCGTCTAGAAACTTTCCAGGAATAATAAAATTCATCCGTATAGTTTGCGAGCCAATAAAGTTTTAGGAAATCTTCATCAAAAAGAAGGTCACCCACATGAAATTCCGCTCCAAAATTCATGTAAAACAGGGGAATATTCGGAACGATCAAGTCTTTGTCGATTCCATAAGTATTGTCTCGCTCGCGGCTTCGCACATCCTGTTTTGTCATATTGAAAGATAGCATCAAATATTCGTTCAAATCCATATTCGCGTCGATTTCAAATCCCTTCGTTTTCGTTCCGACACTATTGTAATACGGTTGCGGAACACTCGCCATAGTACTCCAATAGATGCGATCATCCATCAGCAAGTAAAACGCGTTGAATTCCAAATGCATCTTCAAAATAAACGGTAGGTTAAACAGATCCAGTTCCGCCCCGGCAGTAAAGTTGTCCGAAATCTCCGGTTTGAGATTCGGGGTCGCCGTTTTAAACATTCCATCTCCAAAAACCTCTTCACGGGTCGGGAACCTTAAGCTATGTTGATACCCTCCCTTGATCGCAAACTGCTCTATAAACGCCAATCTATCTACCGGTTTCAATCGAAGATTTTCACTATAGCCAAAATCTTTATATTCTACAGCCTTATTGCCAAGGCGCAACCGACGGCTTCCGTCGTCATCGGCATCTAGGTGGTAATAATACCCCTTTACGCCTATCACATTCTGAATTTTCGAATCCAAAAAACCGTTTTCCATAGAAAGTCCCGTAATTACACTATGACTATATCCCGGAAAGCCAGCCTGATTCACACGGACGCCCCCGTTTTCCGCCAGTTTGTCTTCCGGATCCTGGGATTCATACCGATAAAGGCCACTCCACATCACCTTGTGATCTTGCGAAATAGCATACTCCAAATTCCATGGAGCTAGCACGGTCTGATTGACTAGTTCAAAGAGTAGTGCGCTACCTCTGCTGATTTCGCCAAGCAAAGCTTTGCTTGTTCGGAATTTATTTTTATCCCAGCCGTAATAATAAACATGAGTCGTGTCCGTTACATTCTCCACACCACGAGAATAATTCACCGACATTCCAAGCGACAGTCCCTTCACAAACAGATTGGACTTTTCCACGCCAAACGACGTTCCAAAAGACCATCCGTCCATCGTAGCCTTTTCTACCAAATGTCCCGACGACGAAATTTCTTGATCTATGGCGCCATAGCTACCCGCTACCAAAATACGGTCAAAATAGTAGCCATTAAAATTGACAAACGGAGATACACTGTAGCTGTAATAGCGAGCGTGATCCCTAGTCACCACCGTATCCATCGTGGGTGTCGTAAATTCATAATCATTGTCGGAATAGTTATAATACGCCGATAATCCAGTCTCAAGTGAACGACTTCTTGCAGAATCCATCACCCAGACATATTTGGCATCCAGAGACGCCTTGTGCGTATTAAAGCTTCCGAAACTGTAAGATCCCGTAACGGAACTTTCCGGCAAATTCTTTGTTATAATGTTAATGACTCCACCCATTCCATCGGTTGAAAAACGCTCAGGAACGTAGCTCTTGTAAATTTCGATGCGGTCTATTTTATCTATCGGAATATCATTGACAGAAAACGTAGCGTCCCCATTTTCCACCGGAATACCATCAACAAGGACCTTTACGTTCTTGCCTTCCATTCCGCGAATATTTATCTTGCTTTCTCCGCCAAGGCCGCCCGATTGCCGAATTTTCACCCCCGAAGATCGGTTCGCAACATCGGCGATGGTCGCACTTGAGCCTTGAAGTTCCTTCGTATCTAGAATTTTTACAGATTCCGCTTTTGTTTTTGTGTCAACGGGAGCCGATTCGTTCAAGTTTTCGTCTTCAACAGAAAAACCATCAAGGACCGTCACGTCGGAAGATTGCGCATTTTTCGCAACCGATGATTTTTCGGATGGAACTTCATTCGCCTCCGAATGTTCGTCTTCAAAAAATGAATCGTCAAAAACAGAAACATCTTCATTTTGTGCAAACAAGGCGACTACACATGCAAAGCAAACAAAAATGGATCGATGCCATACCATCTTGGAAATCTCCAAAACAGAAATGAAAGGATTTCTCGTTCAAGTCAATGATAAAATTTAGTCGAGTCTAACTGCTACTCTAATTAGGCGAAAGCCTCCCCATTTAGACGGAGGCTCCATAACAATTTTTAAAAGATCAGCAGGCCTATGTGATAAGCTACAAAGGCGAGACCCAGCGAAATCAAAAAGTAGTAGCCCATAATCGCAAGCAACCATTTCAGAGAATTAGCTTCGCGATACGTCGATCCCATCGCAAGTATACAGGGCACATTGAACATGGAAGCAAACACAAAAGCAAGAGCTTCCGGTTTTGAAATCGCAGAAAGCAACGCATCGGCAAGCCCCGCTCCAGCGGCATCTCGTGCAATCAACGAAAAAGAAGAATCCGTACTTCCAAAAATCGTAGACATAATCCCAAGCGACGCTTCTTTACTAACAACTCCGCCCAAATAAGAAACAAAGAGTTGCCAACGCATTCCAAAAAGTTTCGTCACTGGCTCTATCGCATTTCCAATGGAATACAAGATCGTATGTTCCACATTTCCATCCGACGAATATGAAAGCGCCCAAAAAACAAACGAAGCAGAAACAATGATCATTATCGCTTTTTTGAAAACACCCCACGAATTTCGCAACACCGTCTTAATCAAGCTCTTCATATGCGGTTTATGATAGGGAGGAAGTTCCATAATCATGCCCACCCGCTCTTCCACAGGCATAAGCTTTGCTCCGAAAAGTCTTGACGAGAGATAAAACGAACCAAATATCAAAATCACATAGACAAACGCAAAAAGCAACGATGCAGGCCCAAAAAAAGCCGACGACAAAAAAAGCACGACACTGAGTTTTGCCCCACATGGAATGCTCCACAAAAGGACCAGGGCAAACAAGCGCTGTCCACGCGTATCTAGAACACGCGTGCCACAGACAGCGCCTGCAGTACAAGCAAGGCCGGAAAATAGCGGCATAATCGCTTTCCCGTGTAATCCAAGACGAGAAAGCCAAGAATCGAATACATAGGAAAACCGGGCCATGTAACCCACATTTTCAACCAATGCAAAAACGAATAAAATGGCGAATACAAAACTCGTCATGCCAACAGTCAAGCCGACGCCGCCAATCAATACTCCGCACACAAAAGATTCAATTACAGGCCAAACGCCAAAGTTTTCAAAAACAGGATGCAATGCAGACGCACACCAAGGAATCAATCCCATACCTATAAGCATCCCAGGAGAAGCAAGCACCATACAGGCAACGAGAGTAAGCGCCATTATGCCGAATGCCAAAAGTTTTCCCTTGACCCTGTGTGTTGCGATTTTATCAAAACGGGAAAGCACCACCGAAGATTTCTTTTCCGTTACGCAATGGCGTAAAAGTTCCGAAATCCAGCGATATTTCGCTTCGCCCGTAATTAAACCTCCAGCGGAACGTTCCTCGTTCAAAATCCGATCGATTCTTGCCAAGCGACCCGAATCTACCGTTGCACAGACTTCCGCTTTTACAAGGGGATCGTTTTCTAGTAGCTTGGAAGCCATCCAAAAATTTTCCCGGACACCGAAATCCGCCCCCTGAAGTAACGATTCCAGCTGATTCAACGGAGAATTTTCTTCATCTTCTACAAGTTTTCGAATTCCTTCCGTCAAGACCGTCTTCGGATTTTCAACGGCACGTTCCAGTGTTTCATAGAACTCTAGATATCTATCCGAATCCAAAGCTGTAAATCCGAGAACCGGAATTCCAAGGACCTGTTCCATTTTTAAAACATCAATCTTCGTATCCTTTTCCTTCGCCACGTCCATCATATTCAAAACGAGCAATGCGGGGCATTTAATTCCAGCAAAATCCGCCAACATGAAAAGACTGCGTTCAAGCTGCGAAGCGTCTACAATCAAACAAACGAGATCTGATCTTCCGCGTTCAATATAATCTCGAGTTACAACTTCTTCTTCGGAATTCGCCGTCAAGCCATAGCTGCCCGGCAAATCCACAATGCGGAAAAGTTGATCCTTGTAATAAAAATCGCCTTCTGCTTTTTCAACCGTTTTACCGGGCCAGTTTCCAACTCGCTGATGAGAGCCCGTCAAAGCGTTATACAAAGTCGATTTGCCCGAATTCGGCTGACCTAAAAGAGCTATAGTCTTCATACAGCAACCTCGATTAAAGCGCATTCTTTGCGGTTAATCGCAATCAACGTGTCGCGGCAATAAATGAGCACAGGAGAACGCCCATCATTTTTCAAAACAGTAAACGAGCTGTTCGGAGTAAGACCTATCGAAATAATCCGGGAGATAAAACGCGAATCACCTAAAATTTCACGAACCACGCCAGTTTGATCCACTTTCAGACTATCCAAAGTTGGATTCTGCATATTGAACGCCTCCATTTCGCACCAAGTATAAATTCTTCAAATCTCAGCATATGCTCTAAATGGGCGCATTTATTTCCGTTTAGACTGTACAGCAAAGCGGAATTTTGAACCCTAAACGAGGCACCGCAATTCAACCGAACTGTTTACAAAAGTTTACTTACCAATGTAACTTTTTCTTGCGTTTTGTATGTTTTTTTGCATTTCATGTACGAAACAGATCATTTAAGCATTTGTCTGCACACGTAGAAACTTCACCAAAGAGTATTTCACAGGATTTTCATCCTAGGAGGGCAATTATGAGAACTCGTTTTTATTTGAAATCAACGCTTACGGCATTATTTACCCTATTCTTTTTATCCTGCGCGAACACCGTCGGCACCAATGCGTCGGACGAAATCGATTCCGCAGTTGACGTCTACGTTTCGAGAGCACAAGGGTATTCTCCTGAAAATTCGTCATCATCTACCCAAAGCGCGACGACAAACAAAGACACGGCAAAAGTTACAGACATCCAGGGATCCCCATTCGACTTTAGCCCAATATGAATTTAAAGTTGTGGTCGATGGAAACTATTCCACCTACGCCGAAAAATCATCGACGGCTTAAAAAATCTATGCGTGTCCTACGCTTCCGCCCGTTTAATTTGGTGGGGAACTCACACAAAGGATCCTGTCGGACCTCTGTATACATTCACACAGGACACCGATGCAAGAACGACTTTCGCAACGGGATTAAATTTGAATCCCTGTCAATAAATTCAAATCGTTCACACAGCCTTTCCAAGAAAAATTTATCAAGAATCATCGGACCTCCGCCTAGCCGGCGGTTTTGTATGCATACAAGAAAAGCCTCGCATTTCTGCGAGGCTTTTTCCAAAACAAAGGGCTAAAGATATTAGAAGCGGAAGTGTGCGAAAGCTCTGTTTGCTTCAGCCATCTTGTGCACGTCCTGCTTCTTGCGGACGGCGTTGCCTTCGTTGTTCTTAGCTGCAACGAGTTCTGCAGCAAGACGTTCTGCCATGTTAGCTTCCGTACGGTTACGGGCAGCCGTGAGCAGCCAACGAAGAGCGAGAGCCTTGGCGCGATCCGGAGCGACTTCCATCGGCACCTGATAGTTTGCACCACCGATACGACGGGACTTCACTTCGAGCTTCGGCTTGATGTTTTCAAGGCATTCTTCGAACTTGTCGAGCGGAGAGCCTTCGCCTTCCACCTTCTTATCCAAGAGATCGAGAGCGGTGTAAACAATCTGTTCAGCAATCGTCTTCTTGCCCTGCTTGAGAACGACACCAATGAGTTCGGTGATCAAAACGGAATGATAACGCGGGTCAGCAATGGTGCGCTTGTGAATAGTCTTTCTTCTTCTAGACATATGCTCTTCCTTTACTTCTTAGCCGGAGCTTTTCTCTTAACACCGTACTTGGAACGTGCCTGGTTACGACCGTTCACAGCCTGAGTATCGAGCGTACCGCGAATGATGTGGTAACGAACACCCGGAACATCCTTCACACGACCGCCACGAATGAGAACGATCGAGTGTTCCTGAAGGTTATGGCCTTCACCCGGAATGTAAGCAGTCACTTCCATCTTGTTGGAAAGACGGACACGAGCAATCTTACGGAGAGCGGAGTTCGGCTTCTTCGGCGTGGTAGTGTACACACGGGTGCAAACACCGCGCTTTTGCGGACTTTGTTTCAGAGCCGGCGAAGCGGTTCTGTTGAGGATCTTTTCACGGCCCTTACGGACGAGCTGTTGTATAGTAGGCATTGTTTATTTTTCCCTATAATTTTGGAAACCCAAATATAGTTCTTTTTCGAATTATTTCAAGTTTTACCTTCGAAATTATTCGATATTATCTCCATTATCTTCCGAGGCTTCGGAACCGGTATCTGGCATCGAGAACTCGATACCGCCGTCTTGAACATCAGAATCCATTTGAGAAGCTCGGCTAGCGGCCGCCTCAGCTTCTGCATCGGAATCGATGACCACGACGTCACGCAGGTGTCTTGCACCCGTTCCGCAAGGAATCAGGTGACCCATAATGACGTTTTCCTTAAGTCCCATCAACGGGTCCACACTACCTTCAATTGCAGCACGAGTGAGGATCTTCGTTGTTTCCTGGAAGGACGCTGCGGAAATGAAGCTATCCGTAGCAAGCGAGGACTTGGTGATACCGAGAAGCATCGGAGTTCCCTTTGCTTCAGCACGGCCTTCAGCCCTAAGCTTGTCGTTCTTCACGCGCAGACGAGCCTTGGAGATTTCTTCATCCGGAAGGAGATCGGAATCACCAGGATCGGAAATTTTGATTTTACGCATCATCTGACGCACAATGCATTCAATGTGCTTATCAGCGATAGCCACACCCTGAAGGCGGTACACAGCCTGGATTTCGTTCACCAGATGACGCTGCACTGCTTCCGGGCCTTGAACACGGAGAATATCATGCGGGTCGACAGAGCCGTCGCAGATCTTCTGGCCTCTGCTGACACGGTCGCCTTCGAGCACTGCGAGGTGACGACCACGCGGCACAAGCACGCTCTGTTCTTCTTCGTTGTTCTTGATAATCACCTTCTGGTTGCCGCGTTCTTCGTTACCGTATTCGACAATACCGTCGATCGGAGCGATCACAGCGACATTCTTCGGCACACGTGCTTCGAAAAGTTCAGCGACGCGCGGAAGACCACCAGTAATATCCTTTGTCTTACCGACGGCACGCGGCAACTTGGCGAGGATTTCGCCCGGAACAGCCTTGTCACCATCATGGACAGAAAGGATAGCGCCATCCGGCAAGTAGTAAACACCCTGACGGTTGCCTGCTTCATCGAGAACGTTGATGGCCGGACGATGCTTACCGTGACGGTCGCTAATGACGGTCCAGGTTTCAACGCCTGTCACATCGTCCTTATCCACACGATAAGTCGTATTTTCAATCAAGTCGATAAACTGAATCTTGCCGCTGACGTTACTGAGAATCGGGCTTGTATACGGATCCCATTCAAAGAGCTTCGTATTTTTCGAAACCGTAGCGCCATTTTCCACATAAAGGGTTGCACCATACGGAATCTGCCAACGACCCTTGTTAATGCCGGTGGAGTCGAAAATCACAAGTTCGCCCATACGGGAGACGACCACCTTTTTACCTTCGTGATCGAGCGTATTGACGTTGTCGAGTTCAATCTTACCATCGACCGGAGCGCTCTTCGAGTTTTCAACCGTGAGACGGCTGGAAGCACCACCAATGTGGAACGTACGGAGAGTCAGCTGCGTACCCGGTTCACCAATGGACTGAGCCGCGATAACACCGACAGCTTCACCCAAATCGACCGGACGACCGGAAGCAAGCATACGACCATAGCACTTAGCGCAAACGCCGTGACGAGCGTCGCAAGTCAAAACGGAGCGCATCTTCACATGTTCGAGACCCGTTGCCGAAATTTTCGGAAGGTCACGTTCCGTGACGAGTTCGCCAGCCTTGACAATCACTTCGCCAGTAACCGGGTGGACAATGTTTTCGACCGGAGCGCGACCGAGGAGACGTTCTTCGAGCGGAATAATCGTATCGTCACCGTCCTTATAAGCGGAGATATCGATACCTTCCGTCGTATGGCAGTCTTCTTCCACAATAACGAGGTCCTGGGCCACGTCAACAAGACGACGTGTCAAGTAACCAGCGTCAGCCGTCTTCAAAGCGGTATCGGCAAGACCCTTACGGGCACCGTGAGCGGAAATGAAGTATTCCATTTCGTTCAAGCCTTCACGGAAGCAGGACTTAATCGGGTTTTCGATAACTTCCTGACCGCCGAGCTGCTTGGTCGGCTTCTGCATCAAGCCACGCATACCGGAAAGCTGTTTAATCTGTTCACGGCTACCACGAGCGCCGGAATCCGCCATCATGTAAACCGGGTTGAAACCATCGCGGTCGTGAGAAAGAAGATCCCACTGTTTTGCAGCGACATCGCTAGTCGTCTTAGACCAAACGTCAATGATCTGGTTATAGCGTTCACCGTCGGTAATCACGCCGTCTTCATAAAGTTCACGAATGCGGTTGACCTTTTCGTTTGCTTCTTCGAGTAACTGCTGCTTTTCTGGCGGAATCACCATTTCGGAAATAGCTACAGAAGAACCCGAAATTGCAGCCCACTTATAACCGAGAGCCTTCAAGTCATCCAGGTATTCCACCGTGACACGGTTACCGGTGCGACGATAGAGGTCGTCGATGGACTTTGCAATCACCTTCTTGCCGAAGGTTTCGTTAGCATAACCCACATCATTCGGGATGATTTCGTTCAAAATGATACGGCCCATCGTAGTCTTGATCAAAGACGGTTCCTTCAAAGTGAGGAACTTAATCTTCTGACCGGCCTTCGCAATCACTTCGCTATTGCCCTTATCATCCGGCTGTTCGGTTTCGCACAGGGTATCCTTTTCGAGGGCGCCCATGTAAATCTTTTGACCAGCCGGCAAATGGAGGTAGCATTCTGCGTTCAAATCGATCACGCCGTTACCATAAGCACGGAGAGCTTCGGCTGGATCGTAGAAGCGCATTCCAGCACCCTTGCGGTTCGGACGCGGCTTGGAAATGTAGTACAAACCGAGCACGATATCCTGACCCGGAACAGCAATCGGCTGGCCGGAAGCCGGGTGAAGAATGTTGTTGGAAGAAAGCATGAGCACACGGCATTCGAGCTGCGTTTCGAAGGACAGCGGAAGGTGAACTGCCATCTGGTCACCGTCGAAGTCAGCGTTGAAAGCCGTACAAACGAGCGGGTGCAAACGAATTGCGTTACCTTCGATGAGCTTCGGATAGAAGGCCTGAATACCCAGACGGTGAAGCGTCGGAGCACGGTTCAACATAACCGGGTGGTCTTCAATAATCTGTTCGAGAATATCCCAAACTTCCGGACGTTCTGCGTCAACGAACTTCTTAGCGGCCTTGAGCGTGTACACAACGCCATCTTCTTCCAAACGCTGGATGATGAACGGCTTGTAAAGTTCAAGAGCCATGCGCTTCGGAAGACCGCACTGGTGCATCTTGAGTTCCGGACCAACAACGATTACAGAACGGCCAGAATAGTCCACACGCTTACCAAGAAGGTTCATACGGAAGCGGCCCTGCTTACCCTTCAAGAGTTCGGAGAGCGACTTCAACGGACGGGCAGAACCGGCACGGACTGCACGGCGACCGCTATCGAACAGCTGATCCACAGCTTCCTGGAGCATTCGCTTTTCGTTGCAAAGAATCACGTCCGGAGCCTTGATGTCAATCAACTTCTTCAAACGGTTGTTGCGGTTGATCACACGGCGATACAATTCGTTCAAGTCAGAGGTCGCGAAACGGCCACCATCGAGCGGAACGAGCGGACGAAGATCAGGCGGAATAACTGGGAGCACGTCAAGTATCATCCATTCCGGCTGATTCGAAAGGTTTTTGGCTTCACGCGGATACATTTCGCGGAACTGGCAGAACGCGTCAAGAAGGTTAAAGTCCTGGCCTTCGACCTTGGCAGCGTAGCCGCCTTTGCGTTCACCGTCGGCACCGATGATACCATACTTGAAGTCTTCAACCTTTTCGGCAATTTCCTTTGCCCACGGAAGATCGCTATTCTTCTTCTTTTCCGGATTTTCGTAGTAAGAGAAGAAGTCGTCCATCTGAGACTTCTTGAAGGATTCCACAATCTTCAAGCGCTTGATGGCTTCGTCACGCTTCGTCTTGGACTTAGAAGCGGCTTCCACGCGGAGTTCGTCAGAAAGCTGAACGAAGTCGATATTAGCAAGGAGCTGCTTCAAAGCGGCAGCACCCATCTTCGCGGTGAAGTGACGGCCTTCCTTTTCAAGGTCGATATACTTGTTTTCATCGATCAGTTCATTCGGCTGGAGATCGGTATCCCCCGGATCGAGCACGATGTACTTTTCGTAATAAATGATGTTGTCGAGCGATTTGGTGTCAAGATTCAAAATCGCACCAAGCACGCACGGCTGATTCTTCACAAACCAAACGTGTGCGAGAGGGATAGCGAGTTCGATATGACCCATGCGTTCACGACGCACCTTGGAATGGGTAACTTCCACGCCGCAACGGTCGCAAATGACGCCCTTGAAACGGATACGCTTGTACTTACCGCAGTTACATTCCCAGTTCTTCACCGGTCCGAAAATGCGTTCGCAGAACAAGCCATCGCGTTCCGGCTTGAAAGAACGATAATTGATCGTTTCAGGCTTGGTAACTTCACCATAGGACCACTGACGGATCAATTCAGGAGAAGCAAGGTGAATGGAGACTTCACCATTGTTGTTTTCAGAATAATCGAAAGTTTCTTCTGACATATTACTTTTCTCCATTGGTCTTGATATCGAGGCAGAGCGAACGGACTTCACGAATCATCACGTTGAAGGATTCAGGGATGCCCGGTTCCGGAGTATTCTTGCCGTGAACGATAGCGTCATAGATTTTGGAACGACCCATCACGTCATCGGACTTCACCGTCAAGAGTTCCTGCAGCGTGTAGGCTGCACCGTAAGCTTCAAGTGCCCAGACTTCCATTTCACCGAAGCGCTGGCCACCGAACTGACTCTTACCACCGAGCGGCTGCTGCGTCACGAGAGCATAGGAACCAATCGAACGAGCGTGGATCTTGTCTTCGACCAAGTGGCCGAGCTTGAGATAATACATGTAACCGATTGTAACCGGGTTCAGGAAGGCTTCGCCGGTACGGCCATCGTAAAGTTTCGCCTTACCGATGATCTGACCGTGATCCGGATCCATCTTATAAGAGACGATCGGCATCTTCTGGTAAGCCTGTTCGAGTTCACCCACAATGTCTTCGAAAGAAGCACCGTCGAATACTGGGGTGGCAATCTTCATGCCGAGAACCTTAGCAGCCCAGCCCAAGTGAACTTCAAGAACCTGACCGACGTTCATACGAGACGGAACGCCCAGCGGGTTCAAAAGAATCTGGATCGGACGACCATCTTCGGTGAACGGCATATCTTCGACCGGAACGATCTTCGATACGCAACCCTTGTTACCGTGACGACCAGCCATCTTGTCACCGACCTGAAGTTTCTTCTTCTTGGCGATGTAAACCTTGACAGTCTGGAGAACGCCCGGCTTGAGTTCGTCCCCCTTCGTGACCTTGTCGATTTCCTTTTCCATCGTGCGAGTTAAACGATCGATCGATTCACGAGCCACGGAGAGAAGGCTCGAAGCCTTGTCCTGAGCTTCAGCATCATTGCGTGCGAAGGTAGAAGACGGAGCGAGAGTCAAAAGATCCATGCTGCGAAGCATCTTTTCGGAAATGGTCGAACCTTCCGGAATGCGAACTTCGTGCGTGTCGAAATCAACAATGTTGCCCGAGACCTTGCCGGAAAGCATTTCGACCATTGCGTTAGCGCAAGTCGTCTTGATCTTGTCAATATCGGCCTGGAACTTTTCCTTGATTTCGTTAATGCGTTCCTGATCTTCAGCACGGCTCTTCTTGTCGTTGTGATCCTTGCGGCTGAACACACGCGTTTCGAGAACGATACCGTGCATGCCCGGAGGAGCCACAAGAGAGGTATCACGCACATCACCGGCCTTTTCACCGAAGATAGCACGAAGAAGTCTTTCTTCCGGAGAGAGTTCCGTTTCACCCTTCGGGGTAACCTTACCGACGAGAATATCGTCTGCATGAACTTCTGCACCGACGCGGATAATGCCGCGTTCGTCGAGGTTCTTCAGAGCGTCTTCACCGACGTTCGGAATTTCACGCGTAAGTTCTTCCGGACCGCGCTTTGTTTCGCGCACTTCAACTTCATATTCTTCAACGTGGATGGAAGTGAACGCATCCTTGATGGCGAGTTCTTCGGAGACGATAACGGCGTCTTCGTAATTGTAACCATTCCAAGGAATGAACGCAATGAGAATATTTTTACCAAGAGCGAGTTCACCATGATCGGTAGAAGCGCCATCCGCAAGGACATCGCCCTTCTTCACGTAATCGCCCACATTCACAACCGGCTTCTGGTTAATGCAAGAATCCTGGTTGGAACGTTCAAACTTGCGAAGTTTATATTCGTCGATCGGTTCATGATCGAGGAATTCGAAGTTTTCACCGAGACCTTCCAGCGGGTGGAATTCTCCGTTTTCATCCTTCGTTCCGCGTTCCACGACAACAGTCATCGCATCGACAAAGCTCACGCGACCTTCATGCTTAGCACGGACAACGGTACCCGAGTCAAGTGCAGCACGGCGTTCAAGACCCGTACCGACAACCGGAGCTTCCGAGCGGAGCAGAGGCACTGCCTGGCGCTGCATGTTCGAACCCATCAAAGCACGGTTAGCGTCATCGTGTTCGAGGAACGGAATCAAGCCTGCAGCAACCGAAATAATCTGTTGCGGCGAAACATCCATCAACTGAATGCGACCGGCAAGAGCGTCTTCATCAATATCTGCCGAGTTCGCATCGAACGTCGGAACGACACCCTTTTCAAAACGGTCGGATTCGTCGAATTCGCCGCCAGCGACCAAGCGCGGCTTAAGCGGATATTCATCCTTTTCGCGCACCATCACAAAGTCTTCTGCAAAAGCAGAGAGCTGGTGACGATCCGCAATGTCCGCTTTTTCTGCGTCGGAAGATGCATTTGCGAGCATGCCATCGAACAACGGGTCGAAAGCAGCTGCCTTCAAAGCCGTGTTAGCCGGAGCAATGTTGAACGCATCTTCTTCGTCTGCCGTCAGGTACACAACAAAGGACGAAATCACGTCGAAGACCATCGAGGACTGCTGAACGTAATCTGCCTTACCCGAATAAGCTTCGAGCGGGTTACCGTTACGGACGAAGAGGCTAGAGCCATCCGCATTCTTGAATTCGAACACCTTGTTCACGAAAGAGTCAAAAAGAACGCGCTGGTTGTTATCAAGATTCGAACGGACAGCCTTGATATCCTTGGCTCCAAGTTCAAGCTGTACAAACAAGCGAGGTTCGCGGACAAAGCCCTTGTAAAGGCCAAAGTGCCACTTTTCTTCCGGGAAGTAAAGAGACTTGCCAGAAGCATCCTTGAATTCCTGAAGACCAACAATGCGGTACGGAGTTTCAATGAATCCAAAGTGGTTCACCACTGCGAAAGTGGCGAGAGAGTTGATAAGACCGATGTTCGGACCTTCCGGAGTTTCGATCGGGCAAAGACGACCATAGTGCGTATAATGAACGTCACGCACTTCGAAGCCTGCACGTTCACGAGAAAGACCGCCTGGACCGAGAGCCGAAAGACGACGCTTGTGCGTGAGTTCAGACAGCGGATTCATCTGGTCCATGAACTGAGAAAGCTGGCTCGAACTGAAGAACGCCTGAACCACGGAGTTCACCGTGCGGGTGTTCACCAAGTCACGCGGAGTCGGAGTTTCGTTATCACCGGAAGTAAAGTTTTCACGAATGACGCGGCTCATGCGGGAAAGGCCCACAGAGAGCTGGTTTGCGACAAGTTCACCCACAGAGCGGGTACGACGGTTGCCCAAGTGGTCAATATCGTCGAGAACGTAGCCGTCAGCATCGCAGTAGAGACCGACCATATATTCGATAATGCCGAGGAAGTCGGCTTCGGTCATCGTCATCGTGGTAAGAGCCGGCTTGGAAAGGCCGACTTCAGCCAAAAGCTTTTCGATTGCCGTGGTATAAACCTTGGCATTCAAACGGTAGCGGCCCACTTCACCGAGATCATACTTACGCGGATCGTCCAAGAACGTGCTTTCGAACGCAATCTGAGCGGTTGCAAGGTTCGGAGCTTCTTCCTGAGACTGGTGCATCACAAAGTAAATGAGCTTGAGCGCATCTTCCTTGGTCTTGCACTTATCGGCGAGAAGGGTGTTGTGGATAAGAAGGTTTTCTTCGTTTTCCGCAATGAAAGAAATTTCGAAGACACCGCTTTCCGTCAAACGAGCAGCGCACTTGTCATCAAACACGCGGTTCGCGTCAAGAATCACTTCGCCCGAAGACGTATCGATCACATCAGCGGCGACAATGCGGCCGTAATACTGTTCCATGTCACCCGCATTGAGGGTAACGCTTTCCAAATTCTTATAGAACAGATTGATAATGTCGGCAGTCGTTTCAAAACCGATGCAGCGGAGAAGAGCCGTAGCCGGAATCTTCTTTTTGCGGTCGATAATCAAATAGAGGACATCGCCGTCCGTATTGAATTCCACCCAAGCGCCGCGGTGCGGAATAATGCGGCTCTTGTAATTAGAGCGGCCATTCGGGAGGAGTTCTTCATCGAAGCTCACACCAGGAGAACGATGCAACTGAGAAACGACAACGCGTTCAGCACCATTGATGATGAACGTACCATTATCCGTCATGATCGGCAGATCGCAGATCATAACGTCATTCTTGATTTCTTCCTTCAGCTTGCGATCTTCGCCATCTTCTTCAAAAACCTGAAGCGAAAGATTTGCATGCAGAGGAATAGAATGCGTAAGCCCGCGTTCACGGCACTCGCGAAGACTATACTTAGGAATACCGAAGAAGTAGCCTTCGTACTTGAGCGCGAAGAGCTTCTTCATATCTGTGATGGGGAAAATGTCTTGGAAAACGCGTTCCAGACCTACTTTGAGACGCTTCTCTTGTGGAACGCCTTTTTGGAGGAAGTGGTCATAAGAAGCTTTCTGCACTTCGACCAGATACGGAAGTTCCAACTGGAACTTATTGGAGGAATAATTCTTTCGCTCCGTCATTTAGAAACCTCATCCAGTGAAAAAACCTTGGGCACGGGAAAAACACCAAAAGCCCACACATTTGTGTAGGCGTTTTGGCGTATTCGAATTAACGAATGGAAGGCATTACTTCAGAACGACCTTGGCACCAAGGTCTTCGAGTTCCTTCTTGATCTTTTCGGCATCAGCCTTCGGGGCTGCTTCCTTAACAACGCTATCGGCCTTTTCGACCATTTCCTTAGCTTCCTTCAAGCCAAGGCCCGTGATTGCACGAACAGCCTTGAGGACTGCCATCTTGTTAGCACCGCATTCGGCGAGGATAACGTCGAATTCGGTCTTTTCTTCAGCAGCAGCACCAGCAGCAGCTGCAGCGACAACAACGCCACCAGCAGCGGCTTCAATGCCGTGTGCTTCCTTGAGGTAGTCAGCCAATTGCTTAGCTTCGAGGAGGGTGAGACCCGCGATTTGATCACCAATAGCCTTGATATCTGTTGCCATGATGTTTTTCTCCAATTATTCCGTTTAGAAAAGTTGTTTGTGAATGGTTGTGTTGAGGAATTAGGCGGTAGCTCCAGCCTCTTCCTTTTCCAGTTTTTCCGTGAGAGACTTGATCTGGCCCGCAATTGTAGAACCCGGTCCAAGAATAATCGTGACCAACTGGGCAAGCATGCCTGCGCGGTCCGGAATCTTGGAAAGAGCAATAACATCGGAACCCGGTCTGACCTTTCCTTCCACGAAGAGGCTCTTTGCAACGAGGAAATCCGGATTTTCCTTATGGAAAGCTTCGATTTCACGTGCCGGGAGAATCGGATCGTCTTCCGGGCCAATCATGATGGAAGTAGCACCCTTGAGGGCATCGTCGAGACCCGAGATGTTCATCTTCTCGAGAACCTTCTTCAAGAGGGTATTCTTCACAGCAACGTAAGTGACACCCTTAGACTTGAGACTCTTACGGAGTTTGTTGTCGAGTTCGACCGGAATCTTCTCGTAATTGAGAAGGTAGATCGAGGCCGCACCTTCAAACTGCTTGACAAGAGAGTCAACTTTCTGTTGTTTTTTAACTACAGCTTTCATTGTTTATCTCCTATCGAGTGAGGCTCAAATCGAGCTTAAGGCTCGGAGTCATGGTTGCCGTGAGGAACAAGGACTTGATGTACGTGCCCTTAGCGGTCTGCGGCTTGTTCTTGATAACGGAATCAATCACAGCCTTCGTGTTTTCAACAAGCTGTTCAACCGTAAAGGAGAGCTTGCCAACCGGAGCATGAACATTAGCGCCCTTATCGACGCGGTACTGAATCTTACCTGCCTTGAGTTCCTTTACAGTCTGAGCGACGTTAACCGTCACCGTGCCGGACTTCGGGCTAGGCATAAGTCCACGAGGACCGAGCACGCGAGCAACCTTACTAATCACCGGCATCATGTCGGGAGTAGCAACGACTGCATCAAATTCGAGCCAGCCTTCCTGGATTTTCTGGACCAAGTCTGCGCCACCGACATAGTCAGCGCCTGCATCCTGTGCTGCCTGATAGTTGTTATCCTTGCAGAACACGAGAACGCGAACCTGACGACCGGTACCGTTCGGAAGCACAACCGTGCCACGGACAGCTTGATCGGAGTTTTTGGGATCAACACCGAGATTGAAATGAAGCTCGACAGTCTGGTCGAACTTAACCTCGGATTTTTTAAGAATTTCGAGCGCCTGCTCGAGACCGTAAGCCTTGTTACGATCAAAAGCTTCAGCTAGTTTCTTATACTTTTTTCCTCTGAACATGGTGTTTCCTGTCAGAAATAGGGTTAAGGTCTGCCTGATTAGTCGACAACATCGACGCCCATAGAGCGTGCGGTGCCCGCAACCATGCGCATTGCGGCTTCAATGTCGATTGTGTTCAAGTCCGGCATCTTCTTTTCAGCGATTTCCTTGACTTGTGCCTTGGTGATCTTACCAACCTTCTTACGGTTCGGTTCACCGGAAGCCTTGTCAATGCCAGCTGCCTTCTTAACGAGGACAGGAACAGGAGGAACCTTCGTGATGAAGGTAAAGCTCTTATCGGCATAAACAGTAATGACGACCGGGATGATCATTCCCTTTTCATTCTGAGTCTGAGCGTTGAACGCCTTGCAGAACTGCATGATGTTCACACCCTTCTGACCCAGAGCAGGACCTACCGGAGGAGACGGGTTTGCTGCCCCGCCGGGGATCTGAAGCTTAATATAACCTGCAATTTTCTTTGCCACTGTATTTCTCCGTTTCAGAAACCAATATTACGATGCCGCTTCAACCTGATTAAAGCCGAGTTCAACAGGAGTAGAACGACCAAACACAGAAACCATCACGCGAAGCTTGTTCTTCTCCGTGAGGATTTCTTCGACCGTACCAATAAATCCCTGGAATGGACCATCCTTGATGGAAACGCTATCACCGACAATATACGGATTCTGGATCACATCCTGTTCGGCGCCTTGAGATTCAACACCGAGCAGTCTATCGACCTCGCTCTGACGAAGAGGAATCGGCGTTTTGTTAGAACGGCTGGTTCCTCCGAAATGAGTAACACCCTGCAGGGATGTTACCAGGTGCTGGGTGAGCTCGTCCAGCTCCATTTCAATAATCAAATACGCCGGGAAAAGCTTGGAGACCACGGTCTTGCGCTTTCCTCGGACGTTTACTTGCGTCACCTTCTCAGGGATGAGAATGCGACCAAACTTTTCTTGAACGCCTGCGCGTTCAATCACCATTTCAAGATTTTTTTTGATTGTGCTTTCCTGACCGGAAAACGTATGGACAGCATACCACAACATAGCCATGATTTACCCACGTCCTAACAGTTTGTCAACGATGAAGGAAAGGCCCAAATCAATCGCGGCAATATAGCAACCCATGATAACGCTAAAAAGCATTACAACCAAAGTAGAACCTTTCAGTTCTTCCCAAGTAGGCCATGTGACCTTCTTCATTTCCTGGATGACTTCTTTGATGTATTGCTGAATTTTTTGCATAATCATGACTCCGGAAGAAAGGAAGCAGGTCGGGAGGGACTCGAACCCCCAACCAACGGTTTTGGAGACCGTGACTCTACCAATTGAGCTACCGACCTAAAACCGCCTTACTTGGTTTCCTTGTGAACTGTATGCTTGCGGCAGAACGGGCAGTACTTCTTGTATTCCACACGGGAAGGATGAAGCTTCTTATTCTTGTCGCAGTCATAGTTACGCTGATGGCAAACTGTGCATTCAAGCGTAATGAGTTCTCGT
>FLNW01000007.1_pt1 | contig 20087 bp, 15 predicted proteins | sample 1140371 | NCBI WGS metagenome assembly FLNW01 (sample SAMEA3878170, study PRJEB12797) | bioreactor metagenome | biome: Moose rumen | place: Sweden | collected 2011-10
GCTGCCCTCCTCGTTGCCTACCCAACGGCAGCCGGGCCCCACATCGCTGAAAATCACCGCATCGGGCTGCAGCTTCCGTGTCTGCGCGTTGAACTTCCTCCAGTCATAGACCTGCCGTTTGCCGTTCGGCCCCTCGCCGTTAGCCCCGTCGAACCATTGCTCGAAGATGGGTCCGTAGTGCGTGTGCGCATGCCGCAGCGTCTTGAGAAACACTTTATTGTAAGCGTCTGTGCCGTAGGTGGGCGCGTTGCGGTCCCACGGGGAGATATAGATGCCGAACTTGACGCCGCCTTTCCGGCAGGCCGCCGACAGTTCCTTCAGCACATCGCCCTTTCCGTCGCGCCACGCGCTCCGGCGCACGGTGTGCGTGCTTTGCGGGTTGGGCCACAGGCAGAATCCGTCGTGGTGCTTGGCGGTGAGGATGATGCCGCCGAAGCCAGCCTGTTTTGCCACCGCCACCCACTGGTTGCAATCGAGGGCGGCGGGGCTGAAGATGTCCTCCGCCTCGGCGCCGCTTCCCCATTCCTCCCCCGTGAAGGTGTTGGGACCGAAATGGCAGAACATGTTCATCTCCATACGCTGCCAGGCCACCTGCGCGGGCGTGGGCACAGGCCCGTACGGGACGGGCGGCCTGCCCTGGCCGGAATCCTGCGCGGGGGTGGTGAGCGTCAGGAATGCGAATGCGGAAACAAGCCAGAGCCTTTTCATATCCCAAGGGTTTCAGGCGGCGAAGATACGAAAAATCCCAGCAAAGCCTGCACGAGTTCAATAAAACGGACCGTCTTGACGATTTACGGGGCTTATCTTATCTATCTGAAAATCAAAGATTATGTTTTGGAAAAAGAGAATCGTTAGGATATTGGCGGCTCTCCTCATCGCCGCGTTAGTGCTGTATATGCTGCTCATCCGTCAGGATGGCGACATATCCTGCCTCTACACGGGGTTCTAATACTCCTTTATCCTTTGCTCAATGCGGATCACGCGGTCGCGCAGATCCGTGGCCCGGTCAAAGTCCAGATCCTTCACCGCCTGTTCCATCTCCTTGCGCAGCTGCTTGGATTTCATTTTCAGTTGCTCTATGTTCAGCAGACGGATGTCCTCTTCGGCGGCCATGGCCTCATGCTGCCGCACGAACTTGTATTTTTTCCTGTCAATCTCCCCCTGTTTAGTCACCGCCTCATCAATCTGTCCCGCCAGATAGACCTCCTCGGACTTGACCACACCCTTAGGCACGATGTGGTGTTTCTCGTTGTAGGCCATCTGCTTGGCCCTCCGGCGGTTGGTTTCATCCAGGGTGGCCTGCATGGACTTGGTGACCTTGTTGGCGTAGAAGATCACCCGGCCGTTCACGTGGCGCGCCGCGCGCCCGGCGGTCTGCGTGAGCGAGCGCGTGTTGCGCAGGAACCCCTCCTTGTCGGCGTCCATGATGGCCACCAGGGAGACCTCGGGCAGGTCCAGCCCCTCGCGCAGCAGGTTCACGCCCACCAGCACGTCGATGGCCCCGAAGCGCAGGTCCTTCAGAATCTCCACACGGTCTAAGGTCTCCACGTCCGAATGTATGTAGCACGACTTGACGCCGATGCGGATCAGGTAGCTGTTCAGCTCCTCGGCCATGCGCTTGGTGAGGGTGGTCACCAGCACGCGCTCGCCGCGGCCAACGGTACACTCAATCTCCTCCAGCAGGTCGTCCACCTGGTTGGTGGCGGGGCGCACCTCGATGATGGGGTCCAGCAGGCCCGTGGGGCGGACCACCTGCTCCACCACCACGCCACCCGACTGTTGCAGCTCGAACTCCGCCGGCGTTGCGCTCATGTATATCGACTGCCCGATCATGTCCTCAAACTCATTGAACTTCAATGGGCGGTTGTCCAGGGCCGCCGGCAGGCGGAATCCATAGTCCACCAGGTTGATCTTGCGGGAACGGTCGCCGCCATACATGGCCCCGATCTGCGGCACCGTGACGTGGCTCTCGTCCACCACCAGGATGAAGTCGTCGGGAAAGAAGTCCAGGATGCAGAACGGCCGCTGGCCCGGCTTCCGCTTGTCAAAATAGCGGGAATAATTCTCGATACCGGAGCAGTACCCCAGCTCCTTCATCATCTCCACGTCATAGTTCACACGGTCTTCCAGACGCTTGGCCTCCAAGTATTTCTCCAGGGACCTCAGATACTTGATCTGCTCACCCAGGTCTATCTTGATGTTGTCGATGGCCTCGTTCAACGACTGCTGGGTGGTCACAAAAATGCTGGCCGGATAGATGGTGATCTTGTCCAACTTGCCGATCACGCCGCCAGAGGAGGCCTCAATTTCAAAAAGCGATTCTATCTCATCGTCAAAGAAGACAATGCGGAAGGCGTGCTCGTTGTAGGGGGGGAAGATGTCCACCGTGTCGCCCTTCACGCGGAACTGGGAGGAAAGCAGATCCAGCTCGGTGCGCGAGTAGAGGCTGTTGACGAACGCGAGCAGCAGTTTGTTGCGGTCAGTCCGCATTCCCGTATGCAGATGGATGACATTCTTGGCAAAGTCGTCGGGGTTGCCGATGCCGTAGATGCAGGACACGGAGGCCACCACGATGATGTCGCGGCGTCCCGACAGGAGGGAGGCGGTGGTGTGCAGCCGCAGCTTCTCTATCTCGTCGTTGATGGCCAAGTCCTTCTCAATGTAGGTGTTCGTAGTGGGGATATAGGCCTCGGGCTGGTAGTAGTCGTAATAGGAGACGAAGTACTCCACCGCGTTCTCGGGGAAGAACTGCTTGAACTCGCTGTAGAGCTGTGCGGCGAGGGTCTTGTTGTGGCTGAGCACCAGCGCCGGGCGGTTCAGCTCGTTGAGCACATTGGCGATGGTGAACGTCTTTCCCGATCCGGTCACGCCCAGCAGGGTCTGCGCCTTGTCGCCGCGCCTCAGGCCCTCCACCAACTGGCGGATGGCGGCGGGCTGGTCGCCGGAAGGCTTGTATGATGAGGTGAGTTTGAAATTCATCGGTTGTTTTTTAGGGGTGGCAAAAATAATAAAATTGACCACATAAAGGACTATGACGACACGGCGGCGGCCTCTGAAAGGAACGGAACCCCAACAAAGGCAGGTGCGCCTTGACGTTTTCGCGCATTTTCCGGGCCGCATGTCCGAATTTTGAGTACTTTTGCGCCCGATACAGACAACTTGACATTATGATAAAATACGAGGAACTTGTCAGCCAGCTGAAAAGCCGCCAGTTTGCGCCGGTATATCTGCTCATGGGCGAGGAGCCTTTCTACATCGACCGCATCAGCCGCTTTTTCGAGACCCGCGTCATCGACGAGGCCAACCGCGACTTCAACCAGGTGGTGCTGTACGGGAAGGACACCTCCGCCGCCGAAATCGTGGCCAACGCCAAGGAGTTCCCTTTCGGAAGCCCCTACAAATTGGTCGTGGTGAAAGAGGCCAAGGATTTGAAAGACATTGATCTGCTGAAATCATACGTGGAGAACCCCGTCCCCACATCCATCCTCGTCATCTGCCACAAGTACGGCAAACTCAAGGCCACCCAGTACAAGGCATACGAAAAGAAAGGCGTGGTGTTCGAGTCGGTGGGCATCAAGGACTGGAACCTTCCCGAATGGGTGATGAGAACGGCCAACCAGTTCAAGTTCAAACTGGACCCGCAGACGGCGAACATGCTTGCCGAGCACATCGGCAACGACCTTTCGCGCATCTACAACGAGTTTGAGAAGCTGAAGGTGGTGCTTCCGGCGGGCAGCTCCGTCACCCCCGACATCATCGAACAGTACATCGGCATCAGCAAGGAGTACAACATCTTTGAACTGCAAGAGGCATTGGGGAGCCGGAACATCCCGAAAACATTCAAGATCACCACCAACTTCTCCCAGCACTTGAAGGAGAACCCCAACATCAAAACCATCCTGATGCTGTACAACTTCTACCATAAGATGCTGATGTACCATCTCTCGCCCGACAAGAGCAACGACGCTTTACGTGCCATCTACGGCAACCTGCCGCCGAGCATCCTGAGCAAGAATGTACGCTACGCCCAAAGCCACACGGTCCCCCAACTCACCCGCATCATCTCCATCTTGCGGGAATACGATGTGAAATCCAAGGGTGTGGACAGCAACAGCGAGGAGGGGGAACTGCTGAAGGAGATGATTCTGAAAATCATACAATAATTTTATAGCTCACAAAATGAAAAAAAATGTATGGCTTGTCTGGATTTTCGCCTTGTGCGTGTCCATCGGGCTTGCACAGAATGCCAACCCTATCCAGACTTTCAAACCCTTGCGGTCGGAAGGCGATTTCCCGCCCTCCCTGAATGAAGCGCTTGCCGCATCGCCCAAAGACAACCCCCACAATGTCTTTTTGAAAAATCTCATCTCGGAAGGGAAAATCCTGTACGGTACCGCATTGAACCTCTATATCGACCGTATTGCCGACCAATTGCTGGCCCAGAATCCCGACTTGCGGAAAGAGCTGCATTTTTACATCTATGAGGTGCCGGAAGTGAATGCCTATTCGTATAAAAATGGTGTTATCCTCGTTAACATGGGGCTGCTGGCACAGGTCACCAACGAGGCGGAGCTGGCTTTTGTCATCGCGCACGAAATCGCCCATTACAGCGAACATCACGGCACATCGGGCAAAAAGAGCAAATCAAAAAGCAAGGATTATATTGCCGACTATATGGAATCCCACCAATATTCGCGCGAGCAGGAGTTTGCCGCCGACCGCGTGGGACTAGCCCAATTTTTCAAAAACTCGTCCTACAGTTTCGAGGTGCTGGACGGAATTTATGATGTCCTGCTCTATGCCAACCTGCCGTTGGATGAGATTCCGTTTGAGAGATCCGAGGTGGAAACCGATTTTTATTCTTTTCCTGAGAATTATTTCTTGAAAACCGTTTCAGCCATCACCAACCGTTCCTCTGTTGTGGACACGTTCCTCACGCATCCCAACATTGAGAAGCGCCGTTCGGCAGCCAAAGCGCTGGCTCGGACGTTCTCCAACGAAAACCGCAAAAAGTTCATCCAACCGGAAGAGGACTTTTACCGCATCCGCGACCTGGCCCGTTTCTCCTGCGTGGAGTATTATCTGGTTCGTCATCAATATGACCGGGCTGTCTATAACATTCATGTGCTGCAACAGCAGTTCCCCAACCACGATTATCTGGATATCTCCTTAGCAACAGCCCTTTACGGGGCATCCAAGCACAAATCCGAAGGAGATGTCAGCTCCACCTGCAAACCCTACAAAGAGGTGGAGGGCGAGATGCAGCAAGTGAATTATTTTTTGTCGAAGATGACCCGCCCGGAGTATTCGCTGCTGGCATTGCGCAAAGCCTGGACAGCCTACCGGAAACATCCCGAAGACCCCTATCTGGAAAGTGTCGTGAAAGATTTGGTGAAAGACATCTTTGTGGAGCAGAAAAAAAAGTATTCCGATTTTTGCGACTACCCGCAAGGCACAAAATTGGAAGACATCACGGACACCGCCGCCACCGAGAACAACGCGAACAAAACACCCGTGAACAAATACGACCGGATTAAACAGCAAAACCACTACTCCAAAGTTCTGCCGGATCCGAAATTCAAGACGGTCAACTACATGTTAGTGGACATCCATCAGGACTCCCTGTTCAGGGAATTGGTAAACGACGCCACCCTGAACGCCGAGACCTACGAGCTGCTGAACAGCATCTCCGGCCACCCAGATGGGAACAAAAACTTGGTGATTGACAAACCTTATTATAAGATTTCCTCCTCCAACAGCAGTCCCAGGAGTTTGCGCAATGCCAAACATCTTCAAAACATGATGGCCCGATCCGTTTCCAAAATGGGAGGCAAGGCCATCAAGACCGACTTCGACATCTCATCGATAAAAAGCTCCGAACAATACAACAACATCGCGCTTATGAACCATTGGATGGACGACCTCAACCATGGCGAATACATGGAAATGCGCTATCACACCTCCAAATACATGGACGAAGTGGCGCAGGCATTGGGCTCTTCCAAGGTTTGCCACGTGTTTGTCTCCCGCCAGGTGAATCGTTGGTTTAGCTTTAACAAATTAGCCCTGCTTATGGCATCCGTGCCTTGTCCCTATCTCTGGCCTGTTTCCATTACCAACAGTGTATTCCCAAAATACTCCACAAAATCCGTTTTTGTCATCACGGACTTTTTAACCGGGGAATTCGATGTCGCAACCGGATTCAGGCAAGAATCTCCTATGAGTAAGGCATACGTCAACGGTTTTGTTTATTCACAATTGGAAGATTATATTAAAGGAAAAAAATGAAAAAACACATCATTCTATTCATATTGGCCGCCTTCACCCTTTCCTCCAAAGCCCAAGGCTACAACTACATGGGCAGGCACGTCCTGTTCAACGCTGAAGGCTCCATTTCCCCGGCCTGGCTGAATCCCAACCCCATGACCCCCGTGTTGGCCAACCTCGAAAGCCAACATGCAAGAAGATATTTGGGCCTTAACTATTGGCTTTCGCCCAATGTGGAAGTGATGGTGTGGGAAAAAGGCAGCGTGGGCGCCGGCTACAATTTCTACAAATCACCCTTTGATGGCAAGCAATACATCCCTGACACTTATGGCTATAGCTACGATGTCATGGATTACGAAGGCATGATTCTCGCACACGGTTTCAATGTCTTTTACAAGCAATATGTAGGCAACACATATGCCCCGTTAGGACACCATTTCAAATTCAAGTTTGATGGTTTTTTCTACAATTATTATGTTGCTGACTTGGGAATTTATGACAAAGACATGCTGTTTGGGGTAAAAGTAGAGTACGGCTATGATTTCCTGTTGATGAATTTCCTCCGTCTCACCGTGGGCGCCTCTGTTGGAACCACGTTTGGAGGATACCTTACGGGGGTCAGAGAATTCAACTCTGATCTATCACCTTTCCGCACCCGTTTGGATTTGAACTGCAACAACTATGCCCGCGGGCGCATGTTGGGAGCCTATTGGTTCGGTTTCAGGATCGGCATCGGATTTCTGACGTTCTAAGCCTGCCCCATTCTCACCACACTACGTCCCTCCCCTTTCTTCACCACGTTGATTTGCACGGGGATGCGTTCTATCAGCTCCTCCCGGTGCGAGATGATGCCCACGCGGCGGTTCTGCTGCCCGGCAATCTCCTGCAAGGTCTCCAACGTCTGCATCACGCTCTCAAGGCTTTTCTCGTCCAGCGTGCCAAAGCCTTCGTCAATGAAGAGGATGTTGACATTGAGGTCGGGGCGGTTGAGGGAGGACAGGGCTAACGACAGGGCCAGCGACACCATGAAGCGCTCGCCGCCGGAGAGCACCGTCACGCTGCGCCACTCGTTTTTGTAGTAGGCGTCGCGGACAAAGATGGAGAGCTGTTCGTTCTCCTCGCTGCACGTCAGCGTATAGCGGTCGGTGATTCTGGAGAGGTATATGTTGGCGTTGTTGAGCAGCGGGCGCAGGATGTGGGTCTGCACCAGCGTGCGGAAGCGCGTGCCTCCGAAGCGCTTGTTCAACATGTCCCAATGCGCGTACCGCTTCCCTGCCTTCTCGAAGTCATCCTGACAACGCTGGTGCCTCCGCTGCTGCTCCTCATAAAGTTCCAGTCCCTTTTGGGCGTTGGCCTCCGCAGTAATGGCTTCCGTGCGCTCCGTCTCCAACTCCCGCTTCCGGGCCTTGAGGTCGTCCAACGTGCCCGCCTCCGACGGCGAACTGCCGTTGTCACCGCTGCGGGCCAACAGGTTCCGGTACTCCTCCATGTCCGCCTTAGTCTTCCCCATGGCGTCGTGCAGGCTTCTGCACGCGCCGTCCAACGTGTTCCATTCCGGTTCTGGGTCCTCGACCTCGCACTTTTGCGCCGTGGCCGGCGCCTGCCAGTCGGGGAAAGTCTCCGAAATGGCGGCCTGCCGCAAGGCCATGCGCCGGATTTTTTCCTGACGGGAGGTCCATTGCTTCTCCTTCTCCGCCAAAAGCGTTTTTCTTCCCAAATACTCTTCCGCCTCCGTCTTCAGCTGTTGGCGGACCGCTTTCATGTTGTCCTGCCAATCCGCATATACCTCGTCCAGCGCTTGCGACAGGGCGGCCGTCATACGCGCCTGCTCCTGCCGGTTTTCAGCCAGCCGCCTCTCAAAGTTCGCGGTGTTGGTCTTCTCAACCTCCATCATCTTCCTGCTTTCCGCCACGGCTTTGTCCTTGCCGTTCCGGATTTTTTCCAGAGCCGACTTTTCGTCCTGCAGGGCATTGATGGTCTTTTGCAGCTCCTCCGCCTCCAACTGCCGGGTCGCCAACTCCCCGTCCTGCCTTTTCAGCTCCTGAAGCCTCTCCCTCACATCCTCCCCGAAATTGGAGCTGTAGGGTATTCCCAAGGATTGCGCGCCAGACTTGAGCCGTTGGATATACAGCCCTATGCGATTTTTCAAATCTTCCGCCGCTTTTTGCATTTCCTCTATCTTGGCGTGGATGGCGGCGTGTTGTTTTTGCGCCTGCTTGAGCGTCGCGTCGGCCTGGAGCCGTTTCCGTACAGCCGTTTCTTGCTCCTCGCGCAGCGGGTCAATCATAAGTTGGAAATCCACGTCCTCCCAATGGAGATGCTCCACATTCTGGCCGCACAGGGGGCAATTGCTCACCTCCGCAAGCCGTCCGCGCAGATTGGAGAGCGTCTCCTCCACGCTGCTTTTCATGGTCGTGTAGCGTGAGAGGGCCAGGTTGGCTTCCGTGTCCGCGTGATTCCATTGCGACTGGGCCTCGCGGATGTCCGCCGAGGCCTTTTCCTCCTCTTTTAAGGTGGTCTCCAGCTCTTTTTTCCTGTTATCGTTTTCGTTCACCAGTTCCTTGAGGTCGGCGATGTCCGTCAGGCTCTTCTCGGCCAAAGATTCCTGCCGGCGCACATCCTGCAGCCGTCGGTTCACTTCCTCTATCCGCAGGTTTTCGCGCTTCTGCCGCACCGACCAGATGTCGCGTTCTTTCGCCTCCACCAAATCCGAGGCCTGCGCCTGCTCTTTCATCTGTTGCTCGAGCACAACGGCGAGCGCCGGCTCTCTCTCCTCCTGCTGTTCCAACTTAAGTTGCAGGGTCTTTTGCGCCTCCGCTGTCTTCTGCAAGTTCTCCATCATGATGTCCGTGGCCTTCGCTTCGGCGTATAAGGTGTCGCGGGCGCTTCTGCGCTGAATCCAGGCCCTGTCTTCCTGCAAGTGTGTCTCTTCCGATTGAAGCCGCCGCTTCCGCCACTCCAAGTCGCAGGCGAGCAGCGCGAACCTTTTTCTTGCCTCCTCACATTGCCGCTGCTGGTCTTCCCGCTCATTCTCCGCCTTGGCGAGATTCTCTGTCCATCGGATTTGATTGTCCATCACGCTGATTTTGGCGTCAAGCTCGTTTTTCCGGTTCCCGGCCTCCCGCTTCCGCCTCCGGCACTCCTCCACATCCATGCCTCCGGCCTCCTCCCACGCAGTCCTCAGCTTGTCCTCGGCTATCTTGTGGTTTTCCTTGACCTGCCTGAAAATATTGGAGATGGCCTCCCCGTATCGGGAGAATTTTTCGGTATTGGTGAGCTGCTCCAATATTCTTGTGCGCTCCTCCTTTCCGCCGCAGAGGAACGCGGCGAACTGCCCCTGGGCCAGCATCACCATGCGGTTGAACTGTTCAAATGTGAATCCGACGGCGGCATTCTTCATGATGGGAAGAATATCCTTGTCCTTGTCCCAAGTCCGCGACCCTTGCGTCAGGGTCCATTCCGGTGTGCTGTGGTTGCGGACATACTGTCCGTCGGCGCCTTTCCTCTTGCTTTTTGACATGCCCAGGGTCAGGCGGGCGGTGTAGGGCAGCCCGTCATTACCCTCAAAGTGAAGCTCGCTGTAACACTCGTCCTTTTCCGAAATCCCGATTCGGGTATATTGCTCGACGCTGTTCACATTGACCGTCTCACCGCTCCGGTTCAAGAAGGCGTTCCTGATTTTCCCATCCACACCCTCAATTCGGGGCGTGGTCTTGTAGAGCGCCAGGGAGATGCCGTCAAGGATGACAGACTTTCCGGCCCCGGTGTCACCGGAAATCAGGAACAGGGGGGCCTGGGCTCCGGTCTGCGCGTCGCGGAGGTTTTCAAAATCTATGTCCGCCTTCTCAATGGAGGCTATGTTCCGCAGGCTGAGTCTCAACAGTTTCATAACGGATTATTCTTTCATTCTGCGCAATTCCTCTTCCACCTCCTCAAAATCCCGCCTCAGTTCCTCCAAGTCCAGTCCGGGATATTGGTCAATGGTCTTTTCGATGAAATCCATCGGGTCGGCCATCGCCTGGAGCTCCGCAATCTCAAACATAGGTTTCGGGGATTCCGTCTCCTCGGGAGTGCCCACCCAGACGGCCTTCGGGTTGTAGCGGATCTCATTCTCCCTGCCCTCAATAATCCGATAAACCTGCTGGTCGAAATCGGAGGGGATGGAGGCGCTGTATTGGAGTTTCAGCCGGAAGTAGCCGGTGTTTCCTTCTTCCAGGAACCGGCGTATGGCCGCCGTCGCCTCGTCGGCGGTGCCGGCCGCACGGCCATCTATGGGAAGCTCGTAGAAATGCCGCAGCTCGTCAACGCGCAAGCGTTGGAGGCGGACCTCGCCGCCATGTTTGGCGACCTCCACCAGGCTGACCGTATGTGGGTACTTCTCGTCGCAGCTCACATGCAGCGCGCTGCCGGCGTAGCGGGCCACCGCAGCGGTATAGACGCTCTCTCCATCGCGCTCGTCGGCAACGGGGCGGCCCAATGTCTGCGGGCGGTGGATGTGCCCCAGGGCGGCGTAGTCGTACCCCCGGCCCAGGTCGTCCAACGGTTGCGCGGCAATCCTGCCGATTTCAAAGTTGTGGCCGGTGACATCCGCCGTGTTCACGGCGGTGTGGCCCATCAGCACGACGGGCAGGTTCGCGCTGTTCTCGGACGCTATATGGTCGAGCAGCGCCTGCGCCAGGGCGCGGCGACTGCCGGAGGCGTAGGGCAGGGCCGCGACATAGCCGCACGACAGCCGCACGATGAAACGCTCTTGCCATCCGGCAGGCAGCCCCTGCGGGTCGGCGGGCGGGGCCGCGCCGAAGACATGCACACCGACGCACCTCCACAATTCCGCGTCCGCCTGCAGGCGGGAGGCCGAGTCGTGGTTCCCGGCTATGATGACGATGGCCATGTCCGGACACCGGTGGTGCAGCTCCACAAAGGCGTCGGTGTAGAACTTCCTGACGGACGCCGAGGGCTGCTGGATGTCAAACACGTCGCCGCTCACCAGCAGCGCGTCAGGGGCGAACTGTGCGCACCACTGCCGGAGCTGCCGGAAAAAATGGACGTGCTCATCCACGCGGTCGTAGTTCTGGTAAAGGATTTGTCCGAGATGCAGGTCGGCACAGTGCAGGAATCTCATGGGCGGTTGGGATTATTTAGGGCAGGACTCGGGTGGCGGATCCGCATATATCATTTCTCACTCCGCGAGCACCAGGATGCTGTCGTGCAGCACCTCGGCCACGCCACCGTTGATGTCGAAGAATTGTGTGTTGCTGTCTTTGTCCTGAATCTTGACCCGCCCCTTCTGCAAGGCCGCCACCATAGGGGCGTGATGGGGAAGGACCTCAAAAAGGCCGTCTATTCCGGGAAGCTGCACCAGGCTGGCCTCCCCTGTGAAAATGGACTTGTCGGGGGTTCTGATTTCCAACTTCATAACCGTCCTTATTTTGCGGATGCCAATTCTTTCTTGCCTTTTTCGATGGCCTCTTCGATGGTTCCCACCAGGTTGAAGGCGGTTTCGGGCAGGTAGTCCAGCTCGCCATCCAGAATCATGTTGAATCCCTTGATGGTGTCCTCAATCCGGACAAACTTGCCGGGGATGCCGGTGAACTGCTCGGCCACGAAGAAAGGCTGTGACATAAAGCGCTGGATGCGGCGGGCGCGGTGTACGGTTTTCCTGTCCTCCTCGGAAAGCTCCTCCATGCCCAAAATGGCGATGATGTCCTGCAACTCCTTATAGCGCTGCAGGGTTTCTTTCACGCGCTGGGCGGTGCGGTAGTGCTCCTCACCCACAATGTCGGGAGAAAGAATACGCGAAGTGGAATCAAGGGGGTCCACCGCCGGATAGATGCCGATTTCGGCGATCTTACGGCTGAGCACCGTCGTGGCGTCCAGGTGGGAGAAGGTGGTGGCCGGGGCGGGGTCAGTCAGGTCGTCGGCAGGCACATAAATGGCCTGCACAGAGGTGATGGAGCCTCGCTTGGTGGAGGTGATACGCTCCTGCATGGCACCCATTTCGGTGGCCAGCGTCGGTTGGTAACCCACAGCGGAGGGCATACGTCCCAGCAGGGCGGAGACTTCGGAACCGGCCTGCGTGAAGCGGAAGATGTTATCGACAAAAAAGAGGATGTCGCGACCGCCGGTGTTGTCGTCGCCGTCGCGGTAGCCTTCCGCGACGGTAAGGCCGGACAGGGCCACGCGGGCACGTGCGCCGGGCGGCTCGTTCATCTGGCCAAACACCAAAGTGGCCTGCGACTTGGCCAATTCGTCCTTGTCCACCTTCGACAGGTCCCAGCCGCCCTCCTTCATGCTTTTCAGAAATTCGTCACCGTAGCGGATGACACCGGACTCAATCATCTCGCGGAGCAGGTCGTTGCCCTCACGGGTACGCTCGCCCACACCGGTGAAGACTGTCATACCGCCATAGTTCTTCGCAATATTATGAATCATCTCCATGATGAGCACGGTTTTGCCGACACCCGCACCACCAAAGAGGCCAATCTTGCCACCTTTGGCGTATGGCTCAATCAGGTCGATGACCTTGATGCCGGTATAGAAGACATCCTGCGAGGTGGAAAGGTTGTCGAATGTGGGCGGGTCGCGGTGGATGTCGTTGCGCTTCTTGGATTCGATAGGGCCGATGCCGTCGATGCTGTTGCCGATGACGTTCATCAGGCGCCCGTTGATGTTCTCGGTGGGCATGGTGATCATGCGGCCTGTGGTTTTGGCCTCCATGCCCCGGTGCAGGCCGTCGGTGGACTCCATGGAGATGCAGCGCATCGTGTTCTCCCCGATGTCCTGCTCGCATTCCAGAATCAGCTTCTCGCCGTTCTCTTTTGTCACCTCCAGCGCGTCATAAATGTTCGGCAGGGCGCAATCCTCGTCGAAATGCACATCGACGACGGCGCCGATGATTTGTGAGATTTTCCCAATTACTTGTTCAGCCATAATAGGTACGTGTTTTAGTCGTGTTTTTTTTGAGCCGCCAAAGATAGGAAAAATGGTGTTGCGAATGGGGCGGAAAAAAATTTTTTCAAAAAGAGGCCGGGTATCAAAAAAAGTGTATTTTTGCGGCGTCAATCTCAAGCGGAAGTAGCTCAGTTGGTAGAGCACAACCTTGCCAAGGTTGGGGTCGCGAGTCCGAGTCTCGTTTTCCGCTCAAAACAACAAAAAAACGCCCTGCTTTTTAGCCGGGCGTTTTTGTTTCAAACGTTTGAATGCCGGAGGCAGAGGCCACTGTCACCGCGCCCTAACCAAGCTTCTCCGCCTTGGTGTAAACATCCAACCTATAATATTTCTTGCGCACTATGATTAGCCGCACGACCCATATCAGGAAGAAGCCGTCGGACAATATGTGATAGACAAGGTTCCACGGGGAAGGGATGGTGACGAAAAGCATGATGGCCCACAGCGCCAGGTCGATGTCAAACAAGATGTTCCAGGCCCGTTCCTTGTCGCTGAAGTCTACGCAGGTGAGCGCCTCCTCGCTGACCCGGACACGCTTTTCGCCAGACAGGGAGAAGTCTAAAATTCTGCCTTTTTTGCCCACGCGCAAGGCTCCGCCGAACTGGACCCTGATGTCATACTGGCCGGCGGGCAGGCTGACGCGCACCTGCTGTGTGCGCATCAGCCCCACCGGGGCGCCGTTGATGAACACCCCATACGGCAAGTTCAGGGATAACTTCCCTTGCTTGTGCGAGATAAGAAGTTGTGCCATCCGATTGTATGGCCCCTACTCCACCTCCTTATATTCTACATCCTCAATGTCCTTCATGAAGTTGCTGAAGCGGTCTCTGTACGTGATGAGCTTTTTCTCCACACGGTTAATGGCGTAAATTCTGACCCAATAGCCGACACCGTACAGGATGATGCCGACACCGACAATGACCGCAACGGCCTCCGCGCTGACTTTCGGATTGAAAAGGCACCAAGCCCCAAAGCAGGTGGCCAGTATGCCGATACACAGCAGCGCCCACCAGTGTTTGAAGTGCAAATCCTTGAAATCGAAAGAGCTGACCATCAAGTTGATGCCTTCCACCATAAGCCAGAAAGCGAACAGGAAGGGCAACGCCGCCATGATGGGGGCGGGGTTGATGACTATGAGGCAGCCCAGAATCATCTGCAGCAGCGCCGAGATGAACATCAGGCCGCTTTGCGGGACGAGGCGGCGAAGCCTGAACCACGCGCCCATGGCCGCGCAGCCGGCCATGAAGAATATCAGTCCGAAGATACAGGACAACGTGGCATTGGTGGCCATCGGATAAACAATGCATAACACGCCGAGCACCACGAGTGCAATGCCCGCAAGGCACATCCAAATTTTGGTACTTTTTTTCATACTATTAGAATTTGATTAGGGTGATTTACTTTTTCAGCATATCTTCGATCTCAGCCTCCATGTCTTTGGGCGTGGCCACCGGTGGGAAGCGTTTGATGACACCGCCGTCGCGGGAGATGAGGAACTTGGTGAAGTTCCAGCGGATGTCGCCCTCACCGCGCCCCTCGGCTTTGCTCAAGCTGTCCACAAGTGACATCGTGGCCTTGTTTTTCAGCCCCTTCACCTCCTCCGTGGGAACCTGTTGCGTGAGGTATGTGAAGATGGGGTGGGCGTCCTTCCCGAACACATCGACCTTCTTCATCAGCGGGAAGGTGACTCCGTGGTTGAGGCGGCAGAACTCGGCGATCTCCTCGTCGGTGCCGGGCTCCTGGTGCTTGAACTGGTCGCACGGGAAGCCAAGAATCACCAGACCCTGGTCCTTATACTTTTTGTAGAGTTCCTCCAATCCGTCGTATTGCGGGGTGAAACCGCACTTTGACGCGGTGTTGACAATCAGGAGGACATTGCCGCGATATTGCGCCATGTCAACCTCTTCGCCCTTGTTGTTCAGGGCCTTGAAATCATAAATTGTAGTCATATTTTTTGGATTTTGCGCACAACCCGTCAGCAGCGCAAGCAGGATGAGGGTCATACAGGTGAAACATTTCTTCATAGACCTTTATCTTCTTCATCATTCTTTCTTCTTCCCCGCGAACCGCGCCGACGCGCGAAAAATGACGCAAAGCCTGCTCCCAAATTCGTCCGCACCCAAGTCCTAAAGCCCGTCAGGTTTGTTCGCGGCGCAAAAATACAAAAAAAACAACACGTCGTTTTATTTTGAGGGAGAACCGCAAAAAATGTCTCCGTCGCGCAAACCGGGACACGAAAAAGCAGTACCTTTGCGGCCGTAAATCATTGCTATGAAAAAACCAGCCCTCTTCCTTCTTGGCATCCTCCTCTCGTTTGCCGCACACGCGCAATCGGAACATTACGCAAAACCCGCATTCCCATACCGGGCCACGGCGGAGGAGCAGCAACTGCTGAAGAGTTGGTTCCGGAACACGGGAACCACCACACCCCCGCCGGGACCGATAAACGCGCTTGCGGAATTCCAGCCCATGGGCGGCGTGATGATCGCTTACCCGTTAGGGATTCCCGTCAGCCTCGTGGCCGAGCTCTCCATGGTCACCCAAGTGAAGGTGCTCGTCTATCCCGCCTCCGACAGCAACACCGTCAGCACATACTTCGCAGCCAGCGGCGTGAACATGGGGAACGTGGGCTTTTGGGTCATAAACCACGACTCCTACTGGACCCGCGACTACGGTCCCTGGTTCATCATTGACGGGAGCCATGAGATGGGCGTGGTGGACTTCACCTACAACCGCCCACAACGCCCGCACGACGACGCGGTCCTTGAGCAGGTGACCACCCTGATGAGCCTGAACCGCTACGAGATGCCCGTGGTACACACCGGCGGCAATTACATGACCGACGGCTACGGCACCGCCGCCTCCACCACCCTGCTGTTAGAAGAGAACCCGAACCTGAGCGCGTCCTCCATAGAGAGCCTGGCTAACGACTATTTGGGTGTCAACACCTACATGCTGTTAGACGACCCGTTGGGCGACTACATCGAGCACATCGACTGCTGGGGCAAGTTCCTGTCGGTGGACAAGGTGCTCATCGGGCAGGTGCCTGCCTCCGACTCGCGCTACAACGACTACGAGGCCGTGGCCAACGCCTTCTCCAACGCGCTCACGCCCTGGGGCAATCCCTACAAAGTGTACCGGGTCTATACCCCAGGGGGCTGGAACCGCATCACCCCGTTCACCAACTCACTGATTCTGAACGACCATGTGTTTGTGCCGGTTTCGGGGACGCAATGGGACAACGCGGCCATCTCGGTCTATCAACAGGCCATGCCGGGCTACACGATTGTGCCCATCATGCAAAGCAGCTACCCGCCTTGGGAGAACACCGACGCACTACACTGCCGCACACACGAGCTGGCCGACCCCGGCATGCTCTATATCAAACACTTCCCCATCTTGGGCGAGGTGGACCTGCCTTCCGCCACGACACTGAATGCGGAAATAACGGCGTTGAGCGGACAAGGATTGGTGGACGACTCGTTGCTGGTGTATTACCGCATCAACGGGGGTGAGTGGCAAAACACGCCCTTGCGCGTCACCTGCGGGGGCGGCAGCTTTGAAGGCTCCATACCCGGCCTGCGGGCCCATGACGAGGTGGAGTACTACCTGTTCGCCAAGGACAATTCCGGACGCCGGGAGCGGCACCCGTACATCGGGGCCGCCGACCCGCACCGCTTCACCGTGAACAGCGTGGGCGTGGAGGAGCAGGTCACCCCCAACACCATCGCCCTGTACCCGAACCCGTGCGCCAGCCAATTCGTCGTCAACTGCCCAAGGACCACCCGAAGCGTGGAGGTCTTCAACCTGGCGGGCAAGCCGGTTTTCAGCACCTCGGCCCGGGACAGCCGCCTGGTCATCCACACGTCTGACTGGGCTCCCGGGGTTTATATAGTGAAAATCACCGACAAGGACGGGCATGTCTTTCACAGAAAAATGGTCAGAAAATGAAACCTTCCGGGCATCATGTTCGCTTCAAGCCGATATTTTCTTATTTTTGCGGCTACAATCCGATATGATTCCATGTAGAATATGCAAAAGCCACTCATCTCCATCATAGTGTCCGTGTTTAACGAGGAGGAGGCCCTGCCGATTCTCCACCATGAGATAGCGGCGGTGACCGACACGCTGTCGGAGGCCGCCGACTTTGAGATTGTCTTCGTCAATGACGGCAGCCGCGACAACAGCCGGCAGGTGCTGCAACAGCTGGTGGGGCAGGACTCTCGCGTGCGGGTCATCCACTTTTCGCGCAACTTCGGGCATGAGGCGGCCATGCTGGCCGGAATTGACCATTGTTGCGGGGAGGCGGCCATCTGCATGGACAGCGACCTGCAGCACCCGCCCGCGATGATACCGCAGATGCTGGAGCTGTACCGCCAGGGCAAGGACGTGGTCACCATGGCGCGCACCGAGAGGTCCGATGGCGGGTGGTACAAGCATCTCGGGTCGAGACTGTTCTACAAGCTGATCAACAAGATGTCTGACGCCAGGCTGCAGGCCGGGGCATCCGACTTCTTCCTAATCTCGCGGCGGGTCATCGACTTGCTGCGGAGCGACTACCGTGAGCGCACGCGCTTCCTGCGCGGCATTATCCAGACCATCGGGTTTGAGAAAGGGTCTTTGGCCTACGAGGCCCCGCCCAGGGCCGCCGGCAGCAGCAAATACTCCTTCTGGAAGCTGCTGAAACTCTCGTTTTCCGCCATGGCGTCCTTCTCCAAAGCCCCCCTGAAAATCGGCATCTATTCGGGTCTGGCGTTTGTCCTGCTGAGCGTCGCCCTCATCCTGTACTCCATCGTCATGTGGATTGTGGACACGCCCGTTTCGGGCTACACCACCCTGATTATTTTCCTGTGCGCCTTCGCGGGCATCCAGCTCCTGGTCACGGGCACCATCGGCTACTATATCGGTTTCATTTTCGATGAGGTGAAACAACGACCGCACTATATCATTCAAGAAATTTTTCCTCATGAGTAAACGGGAAAAGCTCCTTTGGATATTGGCCTATTCGGTCACCCTGGTCCTCACGCTGCTGCCCTTCTTCCAGGTCGGGTTCACCACGGGGGATGATTTCCAGTACTACAACACGGCCCAAGCCGACTGGCAATATTGGAAGCAGGACGCCAAAGTTTATGCCCAAAATGCCGGACGTTTCTATTTTCTTATTACTAAAATCTTCTATTATATCCCCTATCTTGTTGATAGTTTCGGATGGACTAAGTTTGTCCAATATTTCTCATTGACCGTCTGTTATCTCCTTTTCTCATATCTGGTATATCGGATTTTCAAGTCATGGCGGCTGGGGGCGCTGACGCTTCTTCTGCTCATCTTCAACACCAACATGGGCTACTACATCGGAGGCAATCCGCCCACCTCCTATCCATTTTATTTCCCCTTCAGTCTGATTATCTTCCTGTGCGGCATACTGCTTTTCGTCAATTATACAGAGAAAAACGGCTATTGGAGGGTACTGCTCAGCGCCGCGCTGTTTTTTGTCTCCTATCTGTTTTATGAAAACTATCTCGTTTTCACGCTTATTTTCGGAGGTTACATTTTCTTCCGGAATTGGCGGCGGAGCGGTTTTTTCGCTCTTTGGAAAAGCAAGACATTTTACAAGGAAGCAGTTCCTTTTGCAGTAGTACTCATTCTGTATGTAACCTGCTATTATGGATACCGTTATTATCTGGCCCATGTGGTGGGTATTGACTCGTTTTATATCGGGGCGACCGTCACCAAGCATTTCAGCCTGCCCAGGTTCCTCAAGGTGGTGAGCAACCTCACTTTTTATAATCTTCCTGGAAAAATTTACACCTTTGGAGAGACCAAAGGTTTGATTGTGGAAAACTCACAGATATTATCCGGCCATCATAATTCCGTATGGTTCATGCTCACCCATGCGCCTGCCATCGCCTACGTCAATGCAATGGTGCAGTGTGCCATCCTGTGGTTTTTGCTCCGGGAGTCCGACTTTGATAAGATCTCCTGGAAAGCCCTTCTGATCGGAATTCTTACCGCGCTTGTCTTTGCCCTGTCCGCCAACGTGCTGATTGCCATTACGGAGAAATACAATACGGAATGGGCCAATTGGCTGATGGTGTATGTCACGTCATTCTTCTCGTATTTTGGTGTCATGCTGGCCATCGCCCTGACCATAGCCGCCACGCTGAAACTGTTGCGCACTCCCGTCCCGCGCGGCATTGCCTGCGTGCTGTGGGTCGCGGCCCTTTTCGGATTTTCCGTGTTCAACTATTATATCAACGACCATCTGGGGCGGGCCTGGGGCAAAAGCCAAAACCGGGTCACTATGCTCCGGCTCATGAGGGATTCCGGCATTTTTGACCAGATTCCGGAGAACGCCCTGATATACAATGAGCAGTTGCTGCACACGTCCGACCACAGCTTCACGGTTTGCCATGACACCTTCAATTTTGAAAAACTGATCATGCGATACGCCCACCAGAAAAAGTTCCATTTTGCCCAGACCCTGGACGACCTGCGGGAACAGGCGGTGGAGTTGCCGGAGACACCCGTCTATTTCATCCAAGCAACGGAAAGCCAGAAGCACGGTGACCTGATGATAGCGCTCTCGCACATCGCAAACTTGGACACCTGCAATGTCCTCCTGTCCACCGCCGACGCGGCAGACGTGTTCTACTATTCGCCCACGAAGGATTACGTGCTGTTTTACGGGACTGGCGGGCAAGGCGGCCCTGCGGCCCTGAATGCGGTGACGGTCATCTCCTGCGACAAGCAGCGGAAGGTCTCGCACGCCACTTTGCGGGAGGAGGGGTTGGATCCGTTGGGATTCAGCATCAGCCACATGGGCATTCCCACCCGTGACACGCTGTTGTTGCCGTAAGTTTGGACAGCTTGTC
>FLNW01000401.1_pt1 | contig 20019 bp, 21 predicted proteins | sample 1140371 | NCBI WGS metagenome assembly FLNW01 (sample SAMEA3878170, study PRJEB12797) | bioreactor metagenome | biome: Moose rumen | place: Sweden | collected 2011-10
CATTAAAATACTTCTCCATAAAACAAAACTGGATATTTTTATGCCTTTTCACGGGCAAATTTATAATACATATTTAAATCTAAAAGTCAATACTGTTATCCATTGAAAAAATACCAAACTTTAATAGATTATATTCAGATTTAATTATATTTGAATCATGTCTATCCTACGAAAATCAATTAAATTCATATACCATTTCATAGATAAAATTCTGACCACAATAACTCTGATTTTAATAAAATTATACCAATTAACCATATCCCCTGACAAATGAATGTTATCTCCAATATTAAAATGAAGAATATGTTCTCATGAACCTCACTGCAGTGAATATGCAACTCAAATACTCAAAAGATATTGATTCTGCCAATGATTAGCTCCTATAGCAGATAGAATTTTATCCTGTAAACCAAGTAGTAACAAAATGTATGATCCTGCATTTTATCGTATAGTGTTCTTTTGTAGTGCAAATATCTGAATTCCGTTTTTAGAGGAATTATATTCTGATAATAGATTTGAAATTTGTTGAGTTGTAACTCAAACCGATAAACCAGCATGAAGATGAATGCAAATAAAAGAGAATCCAATCAAAGTCAGAGCCAAAGAATTATTTCCTGATGAAGCTGAAGATTTTATACATACTCCCATAAAGATAAATCCAGAAAAAAGTGTAGAATGACAGAATTTTTATGATTGGCTAAAAGAGAAGAATCCAGATTTCTTAGTTGTGATTTCCTATGGAAAGATTTTACCTCAATCCATTTTGGATATTCCAACTTTTGGACCAATTAACGTACATGGATCATTATTACCAAAATATCGTGGAGCATCTCCTCTTCAATCTATCTTCTTAAACAAAGAAGAGAAAAGCTGAATCACGATAATGCATATGAATGCATGAATGGATACATGAGATATTATTGATCAGCTTTCTTTTCCTTTAAAATTTGAGCGAACTGTCAAAGATTTGATAACAGCACTCGAAAAAGAAGGTCCAAAATTTTTGTGCAACACTTTACGAAACTACGGTAAAAAACAGATTAAAGCAGAAAAACAGGATGAAGCAAAAGCTACAATTTGTCAAAAAATAGAAAAATCTGACTGAGAAATTGATGTTTACAATGATAAAATAGAAGATATTTATGCTAAATATAGAGCTTATGCAATCTGGCCAAAAATTTGGTTTAAATTGAATGAAAAGATTATAATTATCGATGAATTAGAACTCAATGAAAACAAATATATTGAAAATGAAGATAAACCATTAATTATATGAAAAAATCTCAATCCTGCAGTAGTAAATATTGCTATCAAACCTGAATGAAAAAAGGCTATGGATTGGAAAAGTTTTTGCAACGGATATTTAAGATAAAGAAAAATGCTGGACATTTCTCCAGCATTTATCCTCCCTTTCTTTATTCCTTACTAACCCATGAAGAATTTATTGGAACGGTGAGCATTATAATCATCAACCTTAAATTAATCTTAAAGAAATTTTTGAGTTATCTAAAGAAAAATACGTTTCTAATATAATCTTAAACCACTGAGTATAGCTCTCAGAATTTTCTACTATATCTTTTTTGAGTTCTTCAATACTAATCCATTTATAATCATTCACTTCATCCGGATTTAAATCCATTTCTCCATCATAATATCACAAAAATACGTGGTCATATTCATTCTCTGTCAATCAATTATCAAAATGTGCTGTGTAACGAAATTCAAATATCTCTTTTAAATTTGTATCAAATCACATCTCTTCTTGTAATCTCCTATGAGCAGCATCTAAATTAGTTTCATTTGGAAATGGATGTGTACAAGTTGCATTACTCCACATTCATCCACAGTGATATTTATTCAATGCCCTTTGTTGCAAAAGCATTTCTCATTTTTGATTTAATATCAAAACAGAAATTGCTCTATGCAAAAGTCATTTTTGATGTACATCCATTTTTTCCCCAAGTCAGATTTCCTTATCATTTTCATCTACTAGTACTATCTCTAATTTATCACTCATTCTTGATAAAATTCAAAATAAAATCTGATATTTCATCAAATTTTTCTTCAATTAATTCTTTTTCATTAGGTTTGAAGGTAGAGAGAACATAATCAGCGACCATATTTGATGTTGCAGGCCTTCACACTCAGATTCTAACACGATAAAAATCATTAGTTCAAAGTTTTGAAATGATACTTTTTAGTCAATTGTGTCATGCTGCACTTCATCACTTTTTGAAAGCCGTCCTTCCAACTACGAAATCTATTTCGTCATGAAGCACTAGAATATCTTCAGATTTTATCTTGTAAAATTTAGCTAATGGTCATACTGATTCTCAGCTAAGATTCATATAAGTCTGAGGAAAACAAAATATTACTTTATCACCAAACTGCTCTGTAGTCAGCATTTCAGCTTTCCATTTATTATCATACTTTAACTCTCAAACTTTTTCCAAATCCAAAAAATTTTCAAGCATAGTAGCTCAAATATTATGGCGAGTAGCCTTATATGACTGTCATGGATTTCCAAGTCAAACTACCAACTTCATTCAGACTTATTAATTACTAAACAATAATTAATTCTATAAATTTCTAGATATATTTCTACTCAAATTTAAACCGTAAAAAATTTGCATTATTTTTCATTTTAGCATATAATATATACGTTTATATCTTACGATTTGCAATGGATGAAAAAACAGAAACCGTTGAAAATAAAAGTCTTGAAGTTCAGAAAGAAATCGATGAATTAGATGAACAAGAAGTCAAAGATGAAACCAATTCACAATTAAATGATAGTTTAAATATGGACAAAGAAAAAATCATCGAACAACTAAAAAGAACAAAAAACGTACAAAAACGTGTTGAATTATTTTCAAAATGGACTGATAAATATGGACTCGAGGCAGTTATATCACTAGTGCCATGAATATGAGACCTCACCCCAGCTGTAGTTTCTACATGTTATTTATTAGCTGAATGAATCAACATATGACTACCACGAGCTGATTGCTTAAAAATACTATGATATCAAAGTGTGGATTTTTTCTTCGGTTCTATACCTGTTATCTGAGATGTCGCGGACTTCTTTTTCAAAAGTAATAGATATTCAGCCGAAGTATTTGAAAAACATTTAGAAAAACTCAAAAAAGCTGCACTAGAAAAGTGAGTTTCACAAAAAGAAATAGACAACTTATGAAAAAATGAAGAAAAATTTATCAAAACTATGGATAAATACATCACATACAAAGATAAGAAAAAGAAAAAATCTGATTCAAAAAAAGAGGCATAAAGCCTCTTTTTATTATATCATACAATTATTCTGCTACTTCATCAACTACTTCTTCAGTCATTTCCTCATCAGTAGTTTCTTCGTCAACCGTTTCTTCTTCAACATTTTCTTCATCAACTAATTCTTCATCACCATAAGATGTACCAAGACTTCCATCAACGAAATCTGCTACACATTCTACATCCATTTTCCAGTTAGATCCATCTTTTGTATATCTGATTTCTCCATTTCTTACGAAACTAGCTCCACCTTCAGATTCTTCTCCCCATTCAATGCTTACATTTTCAGCACCCTCCACAAAGTCAGTCATCCATCATTGCACATTTTCTTCACATCCAGCTAAACGTTCTTCTTCTGTATCAATGCTCTCTAAATTTGGTTCATAATTACATTCGCCATTCAAAACCATATCGTCTTCACATCCTATTCCACTAGGAAACATACATTCTCCATAAACAGCAGTTTGAGAATGAACTAATGAATGAGTTCCTCAATGTTCTAAACAAAAATCCATGGCTTGCTGTAATCTAGCATCTACTTCTTTTTCTCCATTTTCGCAGTTACAATTACTATTACATCATGCTAAAGTTAAAGCAGACAATCAGAGTGCAACCACCATCAATCACGTTCTTTTCATAATATATAATTATTAAAAAATAAAAATCTGATTTTATATTTAGTTAAAATACTTTTATTTTCAATTAAAAATCCACAACTACCTCTCTTCCACGATATCATTCAAACCTTCTCTTTCATAATGCATAGGATTTACTGGACAATCTTCAGCTTTATAACCCATAGGCAAAAGACAGACAGGTTGCAAATTTTCAGGAATACCAAACTCCTCTCTCACAATATCTCTATCAAAAAGGTCTATCCAAATATTACCCAATCACTGATTTGTAGCTTCTAGCATCATATGAGTAGCGACTATACTTGCATCTACTTCATAAGTCGAATGTCCATTCCTCTCAAAGGCAGCCTCTTTATCTCCGCACACCAACAAAACTGTAGGAGCTCAATATCTACAGGGACTAGCTTTATCTATTTTAGCCAATCATTCCTCAGATTTTACTACATAAATTTTGATAGGCTGAATATTTTTTGCGGTTGGAGCGAGTCTTCATGCCTCCAAAACTGCATTTAATTTTTCTGGCTCGATAGATTGAGTAGTATATTTTCTAGCAGAAAATCTATCTCTAATCACTTGTTCAAATTCCATAATTAATGATAATTAAAAAAATAAATCTGATTTAATAAATATAAAATTATTTCAAAAAAACAAATTATTTTTTTGAGTTAAAAGAAAAAAACTAATTAAAAAAATAAAATAAATTGAATAAACTTTATATGTTTTGGTATAAAAATGATACAATTTGTCAAAAATCTGGTTTTAATACACATGACTACCAAGAATTTACAAATTGTTGCATATTGTCTTTTAGCTGAATCCAATCATTTTTTGAAAGTTTTCCCCATTTTTTATGAATTAATTCAGGAGTTATTGTTGTCATTTTAAATATTCTAATGATGGATCTTTCACTACGTAAATTATTTTCATTATCAGCATTTACATACAAATCAAATTCTCATCATTGATGTATTTGAGTAGAAATTGCACAGACTAGAAAATTTCATCTATCCTCCGCTAGAATAACGACAGGTCTAAATTTTCACCCAACTCAGTCTGAGAACCTCATAGGACATAAAACTATATCTCATGGATTATACAACGTCTTCATATAGATCTTCCTCATCAAGTAAAAAGCTGAAAGCGGGATTGTTGGTGAATTGATTCAAATCTTGTTCTAATGCTTTTTCTCTAGCCTTTACCGAATAAGGATACATACGACTATTTGCCAAATTTATATCAATAATATTCATATCTCAAGTTGCTTTCCATGGAACATCTCCGTGACTATATTCAGATATTTCTGAGGCATTCATATCCTTAAATCTATCAATGATACTATCTACAAACTTCTGTTTATCTCCAACTACGAAAACATTTTCTAACTTTTTATTAATGAGGTATCTTTGTTGTGTATATCACATAAATTTTGCATTTACAGGGATTATCTCATTCTCCTTATACATCCTATTTATCATAAAATCAAAACCTTGAGGAGCTGGTCACTTAGGCAGTTTTATAAAATCCATTCATATAAATCTTTCTCAAGTTTTTTCATACCAATCAAATTCACAGAAATATAACATTTTATACAAAACTGTTTTTCAAACGTTTGGTAGCTGAGAAGTTTTACTGATTATGTATAAAATTAATTCTTTAGACTTTTCATAAATATCATCATCTAGTGATTTTTGCTTTTTAATGTTACTATTTTCGAGTGCAGAAAATGATACATCAAAAATATCCTGAAATTGTTCAATGTATGGATCTCGTGGAGTTTTTCAGTTTTCGATTAAATTGTAAGTAACTCTACTTACTCAAAGCATTTCTGCTACTTGGTCTTGCGTCCATTTATGTTCTTGTCTAAGTTTTCTGATGATTTTGTAATCCATAATATCTTATTACATAAGATAAAACTTGTACAGTAAGATTATTATAAATATATTAAAAATATTTTCAAGTTTTTTTAAATCTTTTTTATAAAATAAATTAACATCATAATGTTAAGATAAAATCAACACTTTATGATTAAAAAGATTAAATTTTAAAAATATATCTTGAAATAATTTCTGATTTTTATAACAAAAGAATTGCTTACGAATAGCAGCCAAAGGACTACTATTATTTTTGGACTATCATTGACATATAGCCATATAAAACGACATCATAGTTCGTTGGGAATGATATGGTTATTGTCAAAATAGTCCTTGTTATTCGTAAGCACCACGAATTATGGTGTCATTTTTTTTGATTCCGAAATTTGTGGTGCTTTACACCATAATTTTTAATTTTAATGGCAAATTTACCGCAAGAATTACTTGATATTAGAAATTTTTTATCAAATTATGACTTTACATTATCTCACACTTCAAGTGACTGAAGAATCGATTCAGCAATAAATGAATGAGAAATTACAAATATATTATCGAAAAATTTCAATATTCTACTTCCTAGGGATAGAGAACGATATGACTTTGCTATACAATCATGAAATCGTTTTTATCCAGTTAATATAAAAGTTTCAGATACAACACATAATGATAATTTAAATTGTAAATTATGAATTTATTATGCTCTCACATGAAAATTACCAAATTTCCCAAATGAAACTTCTCGAGAAAATTTCTTAACGAAATTAAAGCAAGACTTACAAGATAATAGTGCAGATTATTATTTTTTAGTAATCAACAAAAAGAATCTATCTGATATTATTTTAACTTCATTAAAATGACTTGAATCGTTAGTTCCTAATTGAAACAATCTACCTTTCCAATGTCAGCGAAATAATAATAGAAGGTTTATAGTTAGAGATTTTTCGGAAATTAAGTCATTTATATTAACTACTTTTTGAGACTCGATTCAAAAAAGAGCGAGTGTCTTTTTATTATTTGATAAATTATTTCATGAATATGTTAGATAAAGATGTTACCAATTTATGACAGGTTTTTACTCCTATATTTATAGTTGATGAAATGATAGGTTTAATAAAAAATCATTGAAAAATATTAGAACCGTCATGTTGAGATTGAGCTTTTACGAAAAACCTTAAATCTGCCATTTGAATAGAATTTGATACAAGAATGTATGAAATAGCGAAAAAAGATAATGCTAATATCTTAAATATGGATTTTTTTGATTATGATATTTCAAATAAATTTGATACTATAATTTGAAATCCTCCTTATGTTAGATTTCAAGATATTAATAAGGAAACAAAAGACAAACTTGATATGACAATATTTGATAAAAGGTCTAATCTTTACCTATTTTTTATACATAAATGTATTAACCATTTAACAGAACATTGAGAACTGATTTTCATTACTCCAAGAGACTTCTTAAAAGCTACATCTAGTATAAATTTAAATAAATTTATTTATGATTCATGAACAATTACGGATATTATTGATATGTGAGACCAAAAGATTTTCTGAGAATTTTCTCCTAATACCATTATCTGGAGATTTGAAAAATGAAATTTTTCTAGACAAACAAACTTACATCAGAGATTCTTATTTTCGAACTGACAATTGATGTTTACGAATAACGAATATAATATAAATTTTTCTGATATCTTTTTTGTAAAAGTTTGAGCTGTTAGTTGAGCAGACCCTATTTTTATTATAACTGATGATATAATTAAAAAATATAATGATATTCCTTATATGGAATTTGTATGAAGTTTTACCGCTAAAAAATGAATTACTAAAAAAATGTTATATAATGAATATCACCCTTATTTAGAACAATTTAAAGATATTTTAATAAATCGTAAAATAAAAAAATTCAACGAAACTAATCGGTGGACTTGGTGAAGGTGATTTTATGAATCAAATAAAAAAAGAATATATGTTAATTGAAAAACTCGTAATAGTAAACCTTTTTTCACAAATAATTGTAATTGCTATGATTGATCTATTTTAGCAATATTTCCGATTAATCAAGATATAGATATTAATGAAGTATGTGATGAATTAAATAAAGTTAATCGGGATGAATTATGATTTCTTTGTGATTGAAGATTTCTTTTCAGTCAAAAAAGCTTAGAAAATACAAAACTTCCAGATTCTTTTAAAAAATTTATGCCTAAAATAAGTCCAAATAAAACATTATTCGATGCCTAAAAAGCTACCCTTACGGACAGCTTTTTATAATATTACTCTTCATAATAATAACTATAATCAATTCATTTCATAAACACATCTCTATTATCTATCTTGTCAGTCAATGCACCTTTTATCAATTTCTTAATCTTCACTGAATTTGACACACTCTCAACCATCGCTTGTAAATAATCATTTTTGTTGATTTTACTCCAATCTACACATTTTTTCATTCTCTTTTTGAGTATCAAATCAAGCCAAATTCTCGTAGTTCTTCAATTTCATTCCATGAAAGGATGGGCTATATTCATCTCCACATATTTATCCACTATTTCATCAAAAGTTGTTTCAGGCATCGATTCGATTTTATTCAATGTTTCATCCAAAAATTCAGCAGTAGCAAATCTAAATCATCATTTTGATATATTTTTCTGTCTAATCTTACCCGCAAAATCATATAATCCTCAGAATAAATAAGCATGAATCTGTTTTAGTGATTTCACAGTTCCGATATCTTCATCCTGTATCATGTTATTTTCAAATAACGCATAAGCTTTTTTCCTACTTTGTCCGTCTATACTATTTTCACTATACAAAAACCAATCTAAAAAATCTGATCCATTATTATTCGGAAAATTTTTAGCCAATTGAATGATTCAATCACTATCTAATACATCAGTTAAACGATATTTTCCATCAGGAGCCATCATTTTCAAACCGTGACAATTTGTCACACTTTCATTTCATTCGGCTTTTAACCTCTGTTTTAGTTTTCTTCGATAAGCTTGTGGATTCTTACTTCCAGATAAAATTCAAACAATATCTACTACAGAAAACCACCATTTGGTATTTTCTTCATCCCAAATAGCTCTAACTTCTTGGTCTTTGTAAAATCTGATTGAATATTTATTGCTCATGCTTTAATTTTACAGTTTTATAACTATTTTTCAAATAAAAAGCCATTCAATCACGGACAGCTTTTTATATTTTTTAAACTCAATTATCCTCTCAATTCACCTCCAACCTTACTTACAGCATCAATCGCTTTCTGCATTATAGCTCCAATCTGTTCACTTGTCATATTTCCATCTCCAATAATCTTTATCTGTAACGAAATCGACTTCTTACCTGCAGGCAAATTCTCTCACTGATAAACATCAAATACACGGATATCTTTTACTTCCTCTATTTTACGCAAAGCAGACAATACTTTAGAAAAATCTGATTTTTCATCTATTACGAAACTCAAATCTCTCCATAAAATTTGATCCTGCATAGTTTCATAAGTATAAGTTTTTTCTGTAGATTCAGCTCTCAATGCTTTAATAGCTTCTAGAGATATTTCTACAAATGTTAAGTTTGCGTTTTCTGGTAATTTATTAGCTTTCAAAATTGTTGGATGGATAGTTCAGATTACTCAGATTTCTTGTTTATTGAATAAAATTTTACCTTGTTTCTTTGGATGGAAATGTAGCAAATCTGTAGATTCATAAGTTATCTTTCCATTAAGTTCGAAATCATGTATTAATGTATCGATTACTGATTTAGCTTCTAGTAACGTATCTTCATCCCACGAATTGATAGATTTTTTATACATAAAGAATGCAGCATGTAATTGTTCATCAACATGTGCAGCAGCAAATTCTTGAGAGATTTCATTAGAAGGCTGATTTTTAGTCCATATTTTTCCTGTATCAAAATAATTTATTTTATCAAAGAATTTAGCATTTTTTGAAGCCACTTGTAAGAATTGATATAAGAATGTATCACGTAATAATGGGCATTCAGGATTTACTGGATTAGTCAATGTGATGAAATCTTCTCTCGTTTTTCCAAATGGTTGCACCATTTTTTCACTCACCCATGGATAATTTTCTCACTGGTCGAAGCGACATTTCTCTACCAAAGTTTCTTCTACTATACGAATTACTTCAGTATTTCAGATAAAACTCTGACTCTGAATTTGAGTTAATGGAGCTGTTGATTTAATTTCCTCATAACCTCGAATTCTAGCAACTTCCTCAGCCACATCTGCAGCTATTGTTATATCATCTGGTCCTCTCCATAGTGGAACTGTTACACTATTTCATTCAATTTTAAATCATAAATTCTGAAGAATCTCTGCAGCTTTTTGCTCAAAATTATCTCTCTTATCAGCCTTTCCAAATATGAATTGATTCATTTCATCCCAATTAACAGTAATTGTAGTTGGTTGAACTGGATGAAGTCCAGGTTTTACATATGAACTTACTCATCCGATTTCATATTCTCACAAATCTTTTGAATAGAATTTCAATTCATCCAAGAATAATAGCAATGCATATAATGAATATGTAGGCGCGATATGTTTCTCATTTCTAAGCTCTGAATCTGAACGCAATCCCAGTCTAACTCCCGTTTTACGAATTCTCACTGGATCAAAGTTTGCTATCTCTACCAAAATATTTTTAGTCTCTGATGTCACTCAGCTATTTAATCATCACATTACTCATCATAAACATAATGCTTTTTTATCATCAGCGATAACGATATCTTGAGGTGTAAGAATGTGTTTCTTTTCAAATAAATCTATAAATTCTTCTCAATCTCTAGCATCACGTACATGTATATTTCATTCGATTTTATCAGCATCGAAGAAATGAACTGGATTTCATGAGATATTCATAAATATATTAGAGAAATCTACCCAATTATTCACGCTTCCATTTCCTAGATCAGCATTCTGCAAACGCATATAAAAATCTGAATCTTTCACCTGTACATTATTGAGTTCAAGCAAGATATAGTTATTTAAACCTTCAGTTTCACAAATTACAGATTTCTTTCCTTTCTTCTCCCCATGTTCGAGTAAATCTAGCATATTTGTATTTGCAAAATCATCTTGATATTTTGGCAATGCACTAAATCAGATTTTTCATTGAGGTTTGTACATTGAATTAAATTCCCAAGCTACTCCGAAATGTCCAGTCAAATCAGGACGATTTGTCAGTCATTTATTATCAATATCTAAAACATAGCTATCCAGCCACTCAAATTTATCAGTCAATGGCGTTCCTAAATCTTCGTCTGAAACTTCCAAGTCTTTCTCCAATTCCCAAATTCGAGGCTTATCTGTATCCTCATTGATTCATAACTCGCTTTTAGAACATATCATTCAATTTGAATCTATTCCACGCAATTTTCTAGGAGCAATTGTTATTCCCGCTTTTTCAAAAACTGTTCATTCTAAAGCAACTGCTACATAGTTGGCTCATTGAACATTTGCAGCTCCACATACGATTTGAAATTGTCATCTAGGCCCCAAATCCACCTGACATACGCTCATATGGTCAGAATCTGGATGATTTACTGCGCTAATTACTTTTCAAATCACGATATGTTTGTCTATTTCACGCTGAATCACTTCTTCAATTTCAACCGTCTTGAGAATCAAGTTGTTAGCGATATTCTCTGGAGTATCATTGATATCTATGTACTTCCTAATCAACTGTGAATGATATTTCATTACTCAAAAAATGAAAAATAAAAAAACTGAATGAATGATAGATTTTAACGATAGGATTTCAAGTTTTTATTAACTATCATTTATAAATAAAAAAGCTCCTCATGCCTGCACAATATGTACCGACACAAGGAGCGTGGCAAAAGAAATCGCTACATTAAGTAGCACTGGCTAAGTGTATATATATTTTTTTATAAAAGTCAAGCGAAATGTTTAACGAACTCCACTCCTAAATAAAAAGAAAAGTTGACATAAATCCACCAAATCAATATACATAAAATGAAAATATTTATTACAAAGATTTATATGACAAAAAAGCACTATAAGACTGTATTCGTTTCCGATATCCACCTAGGAAATCCCAGGAATCAATGAGATAAACTCAACGATTTTTTGGAATCCATATCTTTTGAAAATTTAATTATAATCGGAGATTTTATCGACTATCGACAGTTGGCTCGATTTTGAAAATGGTGAGAAAAAGAGCAAAAAACTCTAGATTATATCAACAAGCTAGCTAAAAGTTGAATAAACATCACTTATCTTCAGTGAAATCACGATAGAAATTTGAAATGTTGAGATACTATAAAAATTGAAAACATGACTATATATAGAGATTTATATTATCAGACTTCTAAATGAAAAACATATTATGTAACCCACTGAGACTGTATAGATTGAATTAACAAAAATGGAAACAAATTGTGACAAATCTGAACCATAACTTCTTGATTATTATTAAAATTTGAAAATTTGCGAAACAAGAAAGTATTAAATAATGACTATATATCAATTGCCGAAAAACTGGAGGAACAAGTAAAGAAATGGAGAATGCCCGAATCAAAGATAAAGAATAAACTTATTAAATTTACTAAAACTCTGAATTGTGATTGAATAATCTTATGACATTTTCACACAACAAGACATTATAGTGTAAACTGAATAGATTATTTCAATACATGAGATTGGATAAGGAATTGCTCTGCCGTAGTTGAGGATAAACAGTGAAAATTAAATCTGATTTTTTATAAATAAAATTTAATGCAAAAAAAGTTGCAAAATAACATAAAAAACACTATACTTATACAAATCTTTTAATTTCTCTCACAGAAATGAGAAAAATAAACAAAACATTATTAATTTGATTGCTAGTAGGTTTATTCACTTTCAATTTTTCACTTGCTGATAACAATACTTCTGATTGTGGAAAATTTGCTACAATGTCCTACACTCAAAAATGAACTAACTGATTTAATGTTATAACTCAATCTCGAAACACAGACACAAACAAATATTCAAATTTTCTAAGCATAGACCAGCAAAACACCATAATAGACAACGACTCACTGAATACAGCAATGCTTAATTTAAAAAAATATTGCTGTGAAAACAAAAACCTTGAACCAGCCCAAGACTCCGAAACCTGCGTAAAAGATAGCGTATTTTTTAATGATAACACATTAGAAAGTCCATATCTATTCGATCATCTATTCGATGTTATTATGAGGAGATTAAGCGGACTCACTGGAGAAAAGAACTTGTATGAAAAAACTAATATGACCGTTGATGATAAATGAACTGAATGGAGAGCTCGAATCACAGAAAAAGCTGAAAGTACTTGATGAACCACTCCTCAAATAATCATTAATCAGTATTTAGAGACCCGAAAACAAAGTTCTCCAGACCTATGATATAATATTTCTTCCAAAATTTATGCATCATTCTGAGACCTCAGTGATGATTCATTTTTAACGTACGTAAGCTGACAATGATCTTCAGAAGAATCAAAAAAAGTAGCAAAAGCTATTCAAAAATATGATGAACGAACATTATACGACAGATATATTAATGCATGTGCCATGACTGAGTACTTCTATTCGTTATTGCATTTATGAGTAGATTCTAGCGATAGGTCTCTTACTATAAACAGAGTTTCTAAATGAGCTTGTCATAATTTTGTAGAAAACCAAATTAGCGCAGAAAACGCCTATGTAAACTTGGTTATCCAACAGTCTTCCAATCTATTTTTAACAAATTACATCAAATGATATATGAATTATTTACGTGACAGATCTAACAACGTAAGATCCAGACACAACAAAATCATAAATAATTTTTTGGACATTACAAATGCAGTCCCAAAACTAATAAGAGAATGCGTACATTAGCATATATTTAATTTAATTTAATCAAAGATGAAAAAAATTTTAATAATCTGAACTACCATCATATCAATATTTACTATGGCTTTAGTATTTTTCCCCACTGTTACTATCGCAGATAGTAATGAGTTAGATGTTAATTGATTTGACATCATGCCAAAATTAACACCAGAAGAAATGACTGATGTAAACAAAAAAATCGAAGAAATCTGAGAAGTTCCATGACATGTGCGAGAAAAATACAATAAATATGCATCATCTGGAATGTCTACATCCCAACAGCTTGCTTCATGAATAATGAACCGAGACACAATCATGAATTACATTGTATTTATCGTTAAATTTTTAAGTCAGTTATGATTGCTCGTCTGAGCTTGATTCATTATGTACGCATGATACAAGTATATGATTAGTGTATTTAACTGATGAAAGACTACTAATTCCACACTAAAAAACGCCATTATTTGAGTAATTATCGTAATATTTTCTTATGCAATAATGAGAATTCTTACATCTATTATCTGATTAACTTAATAAAAAACAGACCTCTACTGGTCTGTTTTAAATATTTAATTCTCATTTTTCATCTTTTCAAATAATCCAGGAAAACTATTTATCGTATGTAATGTCAATGGATTCGCAGATTTAACTACAAAGCTTTTTACATTTCATACAAAGCTCAACGTAGAAATCACATCTCCCCAAATTTTATAAGTTGTGATACATCTGGTCCACTGTTTTTTGAATAATGTGTCTTTCATCATTCAAATGAAACTTTTAGTCGGACTGGCTCATGGATTAAATACCACACAGCGTTCAGGATTTCTATGTCTAGTCACTATATACGAAATCGTTCCTCATAATGAGTGCCCACAAATCCACTTTTTAGCTTCAGGATATTTCATCTGTACATCGTCGAAGAAATTCAATGACTGCTGCACACGACCATCTATCCCATTCACTCAAAGCACAATTTGCACATCACTAAATAAATCTTTCATATCTTTAAAATCTGTACCTCTATAACATATTAATACAGTATTCTCGCTACGATGTTTATACGCTGCATGCACCAAAAAACTTGTTTCTCTATCCAAAATCCAATCCCCCACTCAATCAGCACGCTGCTCTGGTGGAAGATAAACTTCCTTCACCACATCCACTACTTGATTATCATGTTCCTGTATCGCAGATTTCTGAAACTTTTTCTTTCACAAAATCTTGGCAAATAACTCTGCCTCTTTTTTTGATACTCCATTAGAATCTCATTGTGAATCTTGCTTATTAATAAGTGGCTCTACCATCTAAGTCAAACTAAATAAAGATAAAATTTCTGATTGATGAATATAGTCCATTGTTCTCTGCTGTAAACTTGCCTTTTCCTGCTCTGAATACAATTTTGAAGATGAAGATAATCTATTTCATTCACGATCATGCACATCTTGTAAAAGATATACACAGTTTCATGTATAGCAAAATTTCGTAATCCAATATTCTTTCGATAACTTTTTCAAAACATTAATAACTTCTGCTGAAAGCATTAATGCATCCGATTGATTAGTATAATTAACTATAAATCATCCATAATCTACCCTTTTGGTCTTAATGAATCTATTAAACAACACTTTTACAACTCTAATCATCAAAAACAGAAATAAAATTCAACCTCCAATCACATTTAGCCAAAATAATACATGCCAAAATCATCATTTATCATAAAGTCGTAACAATAACCCAAAGACCACCGCCCATCATGAAAATCATAAAACTAGTGGCAAAATTGATGGATTATCCAACATATTATTGTTCAAATCTGCTGATACATGCTCAATATTTTGAAATTTAGGATTCAAAAATCAGATTTTATATATTATTCACTGCTCATTAACATCATGATCCACAGTTATTCACTCAAACTCCCCTCATGCAACGAAATAATTAGTTTGGACTTCCTGAAAAGTGTATTTAAAATGCACATCTATACTCATCGGAGAAACGAATCCAATGTTTTGCAATAATTTATTTTGATGCTGAAAAAATAGTTTCGACGACGAGAATTCCAATGGAGAAGATGTATAACTATTTATTTCTTCTTGCATCATACACTAATAAAAAATAAATTAACACATATAAATTATATTCAAATACAATCCAAAAGCAAAAAAAATCTGACTTTTATATAAAGATTTTATTATTTTCTATTGCTGTGAATATTTAATTAAAAATGTCAACCCATTTATATACCAAATTTTCACAAAAATTTGCATTTTTTTCATTTTGGAATATAATATATGCGACATAAGTGAACTACCGTAAGGTTCTACCCACACAGTAATCCCTTATACTAGGTTGCTTATCGTCAAGGATGTATTCATCCTATCTCATCTCGGTATACTACCCAATAGACCGTGATGAACTACGGCCAACCCGGATGGAACTTTTATAATGCTCTATATCTATATCTTGTCAAAGATAAGGTAAAGATATCGGGCTTTATAAAGCTCGTCCTTTCGGGTTGGTCATGGAACGGGAGGTTTGCCTTCCGTTTTTTCTTTTTCTTGAACTACTTCCCAGAAATCCTAGGAATTAATAACGAATTATCTTTCAATGTTAAACGGTCTATTCATTCTAAGATAAAAGAAATTAAAGTCGTCGCATAACTTCCAGTTGGTAAAGAAAATTCCAAAACTATGTCATCACTATCCCACTCAAAATTCAGATCTGAAACTTTAATAAACAGCACTCTTCTAATTCCCCACAAATTATAAATTTTACAAACTTGTTGCATTCATTCATCGAAATTAGCTAGAGATAATAATTGATCATCACGAACACGAGCCTTAGTTCATTGGTTAGGAATTAATAAATTCCATCAAAGCATTGGTCAAGTTGGAAATCGCTCATTCTCATCATATTGTTCAATATCAAACTGTCATTCTGAGGCTTTAGCCAAAGAATCCATTTGCATCATACTTCCTGGATTTTTCGCTATCGCTCAAAATGACAATACTTGGGGTTCAAAAAAATTTAAACCAGATTTTTCTTTTTTTAATTTTTGGTAATCAAAACCATAAATTTTCTGAGAATCATAAACTGCAGTTTTTACTCAATTTGAATTAAATCAATTTACCAAAATATCTCACTGCAACAAAAAAAGTCACTTTTCCCAACGATTTAAAACATATTCATTGAAATACATGCTCGGATAAGCCTGCAAAAGAAACCTTAAATGATAAGGCAAATCTGATTCCACTAAATTTCATTTTTCATTATATTCTTTAGCTAGACTTTCTAAACGATTCTTTGCATCATAAAAATTCTTTTTTCATTTTCCAAATCTCTGCATTCCAAAACAGTTTGGAAATCATCTTTCAATTATTTTTTGCACATTGTTTTTAATCTGACTTTTTATTTCTCTTGAAATTTCTTTCCTGGCACGTAAACGAATTTTAAAATGATTTCATTCATTGCTAGCTACTTTTAGTCAAAAGTCATTATAAGATTTTTCTAAAATTCTGACTTTTTTTCATAGCGTTTCTAAAAATTTTTCTTCTCATCAAATTTTATTTAAAGAACGCTGTGAAATAGAAATCCATTGTCTAGTAATTCATGCTTTATCTTTTAGTCATGCTATTCCTATTTCATCACGCTGCAGGTGAAAATTTTTGGTCAAATCATCCACTATATCCATCGTAGTCAGATTCTCTTTTTCAAAAAAAACATATAAAAAATCTCACTTTCATGATGGAATTCATTTAGGTAAGATCTCTTCTACAATAAAGTCTTCAGGCTTTGATTTAATTTGAAAAAGCATATCTATATTTTAGCTAAAAATTTTTAATATTCTGAATTAATTCTGAGAATTCTTCCATTAGCATGTGTCCCCTATCTTCAAAAACTTCAAATTTTGCATTTGGTAAAAATTCATGTAATCTTTCTCATTGACTAAATGGCACACAAAAATCATCTTTCGAATGATACAAAAATATATTTTCACAAATATTTTGAATTTCTGGAATTTTTTGTATATCAAAAGAAAAATCTCAAATATAGCTTTCCTCTGGTGGCAAACCTATACCATCAATTAATGCGGATACTAAATGTAATTGCATAATCTTTTGAGGGAATCAGTTTTCTGTCAGATATTTTAGAATAAATATAGTTCAAAGAGAATGAGCAATAATAATCTGACTTCAATTTAAGTATTGAAAAGTTTTCTCAAACTGGATTTTCCATTCTTTATACAATGCAATATTTTTATTCGGCAAATCTAAAAGTGCAACTTGATAATCCTCTCAAAGTTCTTTTTGTAAACTATTTTTCCATTTTTTCTTTGATTCAAATGGATTATAATCTCGTTTTTTTAGCTCTTCCTGAAATGCTTCACGAGTAGGATAAGCGTTTCATCATCAAATAAATAATACTTGTTGCATAATTGATAATTAAATAAATTAAACATAACTTGTCATTCTGAGCGTTAGTGAAGAATCCAAGGAAGAGACTGAAAGTCTATAGGTCCTCTCTAGAGGGGGTTGTGGAGAGGATTTAGGTGAGGTTTACTGGATTCTTCAGCCGATAAATTCGGCTTCTGAATGACAAGATTTATATAATATGGATTTCTCACATTCGTTCGAAATGACTAACAAATTATTCAATATTTAAAACTTATATCATCTCATTCTTTTCTAAAAAAAGTTCAGCTTTTATCTAAATTCAATTCATTCAAATTATAGTCTCATATCCTTGTTCTCCTAAGCATGGTAAGTATTCATCCAAGTCAAAACTGCTGTCATAATCGATGTCATATTGACCTAATGTAAGTTCAAGATCATACATCTAGTTTTAATCTTAAAGTTGGGAAAGTATAATCTAAATTTTCATATCAATACATTTTCATTAATCTATTCTCAATTATCTGCTCTCATTTTCTAGCCAAATCGTACAATTTCTTTCAGTCTTTTTTCTTTGCACTAAATGGAGTAAGTGGAAGTTCATATTCGGGAATAATGGAATCTAATTTAGATTTAATATCTTTAAGCGGAATTTCTTTTCATTTTACATCTATTTCTTCAAAATAATCCCGATATCCCATATCTCGAGTATCAGATTTTTTGGAAAAATCAATTATAGTTTCATATGTTTTATCTAATCATATTAATTCATTTAATTTTTTTGTATCTTCTCACGTTCAAATTAACATCAATCCTGTTGCCAAAGGATCTAATGTTCAACTATGTCAGATTTTCTTTTCTCATAATTCTCTTTTTAGCACACGAATTACGTCAAAACTACTTATTCATACTGGTTTATCTACTGCTATTAACATAAATATAAATCATCATTTAAAAATCTGATTTATTGATATATTTTTTTTACATTTTAACAAGAAAAGTTTATAAAAATTCTCTTGCAATACAAAAAATTATTTATAGCCTTTCATTATAAAATTTTTATTTTTTACAAAAATCAAAAATGCCTGAAGAATTAACTCTAGATTTAGATTCTGCTCTAGATTTAGCAAATCCAACTTATTCGTATGAATCTATGCTAAATTATGCATGAATGTCCACTGGTGGATATGTTGGATCTTGTGTTCTATTACTTTGGACAATAATATGTCGATGGAGAATGTTCCAAAAAGCTGGACTACCTGGATGGTGAGCTATCATCCCTTTCTACAATATTTACTTACGATTCAAAATGGCCGGAATGTCTGGATGGTGGGTATTATCTTTATTATTCCCTCCTCTATTTTTAATAGTATTCATCGTTTCTTTCTTCAAAGTTCCACAAAGATTTGGAAAACATTGGGCTTGGGGATTTGGACTGTGGTTCCTAAATCCTATCTTCATAGGAATATTAGCATTTAACAAATCAAACTACAAATAATATATTATTTAATATTACAAAAAAGTCTTACTCCGAAGACGGGTGAGACTTTTTTAATACTTCATTAGCTGCTCCTGCCGTACCCATTGAAATAATAAATGAGATAGCTGTAGCAACCGGAATTTCTGTTTCTCTGTAATCATCTGGAGACATCAGCACTAGATATCCATTAGTAGGATTAGGTGTAGTTGGTATGAATATCGAAGCCAAACCTGGATTACCAAGTTCATCATCAAATATTTCTGGATTATCTCCTGTAATAAATCCAACTGACCACGTCCTATCTGTAGGAAATTTAACCAACACAACTTTCTTAAATGATTCTGTATCCTTGAGAGTATTTGCAACCTGATTAGTTATCTTAATCAGGGAATTTAGAATAGGAACTTTCGCAAGAATTGGTCCAATCCATTCTTTCAGTTTTTTACCGAAACGAATCTTTA
>FLNW01001304.1_pt1 | contig 19873 bp, 4 predicted proteins | sample 1140371 | NCBI WGS metagenome assembly FLNW01 (sample SAMEA3878170, study PRJEB12797) | bioreactor metagenome | biome: Moose rumen | place: Sweden | collected 2011-10
AAAAGAAAGTTTTTGTTTATTCTTTTAGCGGCGTTGGGCACATCAACACTGATGGCTCAAAAAGCGCAAACAGATACTATACCGGCTGCCAAGGCATGGAATATTGACGGTATTCTCGGGCTTAATGCCAATGGAACGGGTCTTGTTAACTGGACGGGCGGCGGCAAGAACTCCGCCAGCGGCTTGGCGTTCGTCAAGCTGCACCTGTCTTATTACAAGGACGCGTTGGCATGGGAAACAAATTTAGACACGGATTTCGGCCTGAGCTGGGAGCAGAAGAAAGAAGACCCGTGGAAGAAATCATCGGACAAGATCAAGTTGAGCACCAAGTTCGGCTGGGAGTTCCAGCCGACATGGTTTCTGACAGTACGGGGCGGCTTTGAGAGCCAGTACGCCGTAGGACGGAAGATGAAAGACGGATACGATCCACCTATCTCGAAATTCCTTGCGCCGTCATATACAGACCTGTCCGTCGGCTTTGACTGGAAGACGAATGTGAACGGCTGCCATTTCTCGCTGTATATGTCGCCGCTGACGATGCTCGTGGTGACGGCGTACGTGAGCGACAAGATGAACGATGCGTATAACAAGGAGCACAAAGAGCTGGTGCCGGGCGACGACAACTGGGATTTCCGCCGCGAGATGCAGATGAAGTACGGCACGTTCCGTATCGTTCAGGACGCAGCTGGCAAGCCCGTCATCGACTGGCGCAATGCGCGTGTGGAAGTAGGCATGGGAATCCAAGGGTCGATCTCGTACCGGTATGACAACATGACGCTGCTCTCCACGCTGACGCTGTTCTCGCCCTACCAGGGACGCGGCTATGACATCAAAGAGGCATACGAGCAAGCCTATCCGGGCGAGACATGGAACCTGCCGCTTAGATACTCGAACCTCAACCGGCAGTTCGGTTATTTCGACGCCAACTGGGAGACGAGTCTCTCGTACCAGTTCGCCAAAGTGCTGAATGTGACGCTATCGACGAGCCTCAAATACCTCAACGGCACCCTCATTGCGGATGACGACGGCGTGTGGGCGGAACGCGTGCAGTTCAAGATGAACGTAGGCATCGGATTAGGGTATAGTTTTTAAACTAAGTACCAAGTGACTAAGTACAAAGTGACCAAGTACCAAGTGACTAAGTAAACAAATAGTATATGAAACGCAAATTATCTATTCTCTTCCTCGCACTAATATGTGCCGTAGGAACGGTATCCGCCAGCTGGATGCCAAGTGAGCATTATTGTACATTCTGTGACAACTTCAGGTTCGACAATGCGTTCCTGTTCTATAGTGCCGGATCGCAGAACAACGGCAAGAAAACGGAAGAATTAGCTGTTCAGTTTCAGGAATGTCATGGCGTGATAGCCTTCTCGCTGATGACCTGGGACCGCAGGCTTTTAGCGCAGACGACGAACTGGGGTATGACGTGGGTGGAGGTCTATTTGACCGGAGGGCCGAACGATATACAGATATCCAAGATTTATTTCACCGCCCCCAAGAAAGGCAGTGGCGAGCGCACCACGTATGACAATGAATGTAATTACAGTAAAGCGGATTCCATAAACGGCTGTAAGACCTATTTCCTGCAAAAACGGCAGTATGAAGATTACGACCGTTGCCAGTTCTCGTATTTCAATATTGCCTACAGCCAAGATGTGTATAATTATATTCATAACTATCGCGGCAATTTAGGTATGCGTCTGCGTCTTTGCTGGGATGGCAGCACCTACGACTATCGTTATTCATTCCAGAGCGGCGAGAAGAACGATATCATGGAGCGTACGAGCAGTCCGAAGTTGGATAATTTCCAATGGACAAAGAGCAGTGAAGGAAAGACGGCTCTCCTCTATACGGCGGACGAGGTATTTAACAGCATTTATCATGAGCGTGTGACAGGCGGTGCGGTACCTTCTACCCTGACGACTCTGACAGCCACCTACACCTCTACGCTCAACCGCGAGCGTACCGATGTGGCGGACCTGACAAGACAGCAACTCAACCTCTTTGGGAAGGACAATTCTCCGTATGTGCTAAATGCGGTGCGTCAACCGCTGACGAATATATCTGCCTCCTACTACGACAGCAAATATAGCGGACCTTCTTCGCCGTTCGCCGGACCACGGTCGGACTCTATGAAGTTCTACGTGCCGGCACTCTATCTGCCGGAGAACGTAACGCTTTCGCATAACGGCGGAGACAGCATTTATGTTGATTTCAAGATTCCGCGTAAGTCGTACGGACGCGAGGAGGATGAGTCTGCTATCATCATCGAGTACTCGACGGACGAGTATTTCGGCTCGTATGAGACCGCGCGCGAGGATTTCAATACCATCAACCGCAATGTGGACAACTACTACAAGGTAGGTCTGCCTATTCCGCAGCGGTGGCTCGGACAGGGTCGCAAGACCTTCTATGTACGTATGAGCCGTGAGTTTGTGGACCATACGACCACTTGCGTCAAGGAGGAGATACTCATCAATACCGATCTGAGGAAGATAGCCTCGGTGGAGGCACAGGATGCGGAAGGAAAGATCCGTGTCAGATGGACGCATGTAGGCGACTACAAAGGTATCTGGACTTCGGATATGTTCTACCGCGTGCAGTACGTAGTGAACGGAACGCCCTATCAAAAGGAATACTCTGACCGTAACCTCACATCGGTAGAGCTGACCGAAGGTATCCCCACCTGCCAGCCGATTGAATACACGGTGCAGGTCTGCACGGCGATGCGTACCATCAGTTCCATGACCAGCACTCCAATCAGTATGGATGCTACTCGTCAGGCGGTCATCAGTTCGCTCACTGCCACCAAGGGTGATTCGAACAACCGCGTACGGTTGCAATGGACGGTGCCTAAGGACAGGAACGATTTCTCTTATTTTACCATAACGCGTGCGTTGCGCGGGGACAGCGTGGCTATTACGCTTGTGCCGCAGATGCCAATGAACCCCACATTGACCACCTTCACCTACGAGGACAACTTGATGGAGTTAGGTACTTACTACAACTATACCGTAACGGGTTACCGCGAGTGTAACGGCAGCCTTTCGCCGATGAGTTCGCTTACCGAGACAGGCTTCGCATTGCCGTATGGCGTAGTGACGGGTCAGATCACCTACGATGGCCGTCAAGGCGTACCGGGCGTGCTTGTCACCGCTACCACCAACGAGGAAGTGCTGACACCGCAGAAGTTAGTAGCGGATACGATTATGAGTGAAAAAACGCTTACATTCCGGGCATTGGTGCCAAGCAACGTGAATTATATCCAAGGACCTACATATACAGGTGATTATGGTAGTTTACAACTTTGGGTTCGCCATTTAAGTACTAACAATAATGCAACGGGTAACCTGTTCTCTCTTAACAATAGATTAACGATTCGTTTGCGCAATGGTGCTATACAAGTTTCCGGGAAAGAGGTTAAGAATGCTTTCACATCTGATACGCTTGCTTATAACGAATGGACTCACGTTGCGGTAAGCTATACTCCGGACTCCTTCTACGTATATCTGAACGGGCAAATGGCAGGCAGGAAAAACTACCGGTCTCACTCTTGGCCTGATTTCGTCATAGGCTATTCCAATATGAAAGACTATGAGTTAGCGGATATCCGTGTCTATAGCTATTGCATGGACTCAGCGGAGATTAACAGCACCGCCATGCAAATACCCCTCAAGGGCGACGAGACGGGGCTTGAACTCTACTACTCTGCGTGCGAGGGAGGCGACGAAGTACATGATTTGTCAGGGCATGGCAGAGACCTCAAAATAAGCGGTTTGAGTTTCAACCGCTTTACCGAGACGATGGAAATGCCTGCAGGAGTAGTCTATCGCATGGTCGATGACTCAACGCGTGCCAACTACACGGCTTATACCAAGTCGGACGGAACGTATGTCATTACCGGCATTCCGTATAGCGCGGCGGGTACGTACTACAAGATTGTGCCTACATTAGGTACGCACGAGTTCGCTCCGGCTAACCGTCCGCTCTATTTCAATAACAACACCAACACGCACAACAACGTCAATTTCACCGACCAGACTTCGGTGCGTGTGTCAGGTGCTATCTATTACGAAGGCACCGACTACCCCGTAGAGGGCGCACTTCTGCATATAGATGGTGTGGCATGTGTGGTAGGTGGCGTACCGGTGCTGACCAACGCTGATGGTCAGTTCTCTATCCTCGTACCGATGGGCAACCACTATATCACAGCTGCCAAAAACGGGCATACTTTTGCCTATAACGGCCGTTATCCCGAGGATCCGAACAACGTAGGTACGACGTATGAGTTCCTGCACGATGTGAATGACCTGCTGTTCTACGACAACACCAAGCTGCTGTTGGTAGGTCGTGTGGCGGGCGGTGACGAGGAGATGCACAAGCCGCACGGTATGCACCTTGGCAAAGCCACTATCGGCAGCGCCGTCATCACGTTGCAGGCTTCGGATATCTACTCGCTCAACACCGACTCGGTGGAGCGTGTATGGGCGCAGCCCACGGACAGCATCGTCGCCGCAGGACGCGTCACGACCGCTGCTTCAGGCACGGATTTGAGCCACAACATAGTCATCTATACCGACTCCGTAACAGGCGAATATACCGCCCTGTTGCCCCCGCTGACCTACAAGGTGAAGAGCATCGTCATCCCATCGAACGACGAGTACAGGTTCAACCCGCTGTCGTATAACCCGATTGAGTTAGGCACGTATGCCGGTTCAATGATGATGCAGGACAGCCTCCGGTTAGACAGCGCAATAGTGCATCGCGTCAAATACCACTTGGCGTTCGATGCCCCATATTACGTAGAACCCGTGCTGACAGTTACTGACGCCATGCGTTCTGACCATGCCTTTGGCGAAGAGTGGATTCCATGGCAGGACGAGAAAGACAAACTGCACATGGTGCCGTCCTTCACTGTGGATTCCGCTACAAGCGAGCCGGACTACCGGATGACCTATCCGCTCTTCCGCCAAGGTTCCGCTTATCGCTGGCGACTGAAGATTACAGAGACATACGTCAACAAGGACGATGCCGCCAACCCCGTGACCACCGTACTGCCATGGAAGAACGGTATTGTCACCGTCAAGAGCGAATTGGGCAACCGTATCGCCGCCGAGCGCGACACGATTATGCCGCTTGACGATGATTCGACCAATATGGTGTCGTTCAAAAAGGGCGAGACGATAGCACTTGGCGAGAACCAGATCGCGCTCGATTCGACAGGTACAGGTCTCTATCAGTTCAGTGCCTCTGACCCCAATATCACGAAGCCCTACACGCTCGGTGTGGACATGAGTTATACGAATGTGTATGGCACGCGTCAGTATGCTTGGTCAGAGAACGGACGTTTCTACGGTGTGGTACTCGGTTCGATTACCAATGGTTCGGATATTCTGACGAGTGGTCCGGACGATATATTCTATATTCTGCGTAATGCTCCGGGTGGTGCGTCAACGGTTGCGGCAACGAAAGGCTCTACCTTCACACGTACTACCAATAACACCTCAACTGCCCATTGGGGAGCAGCAGCTGAACTCAAATTCTCCCTCGGCAAGGCAACGGCTGACTTGATGGCAAATCCTGCTGCCACAGGATTCGTCTCGTTGCTGTTTTTGGGCGAGCGGTTCCACATGGGCGGCAACTTCAATTACACGGGAAACAAATCATGGTCGCGTTCGCAAACCAGCATAAATACTCTGACGCAGACTGTCAGTACCACGCCGGGTTCGGAGGGTGCCGCGGGCGATGTGTTTGTAGGTCAGGCTACCAACGAGGTCTTCTCCAACTCCCGCCGCGTGGATATACAGCGTGATCCGAACGATTCCACACACTACTATATCGACGACTCCGACGGCTTTGTACTCGGCAGACAGTTCGGTACGCAATTCGTTTATACCCAGAATTATATCGAGACGAAGTTACTGCCCGACTACCAAAAGATGCGTAATGCATTGTTGCAGCACGCGGATTCTATTAGCGTAGTCCGCTACCGCACAGAGGAAGATACTACAGTGTTTGTCAACAACACCTCCAAGCCGCTGTATTATACGTGGTTGAGTCCCGATGACGCGAGGTACGGAGTGGACACCGCCACCTACGCGATGGTACCGTCGAAACCTGTCCCCGGTGAGAAACTGCACGTAGATAAAGACATGGTGCAGTACTACAACGATCAGGTACGCTCATGGAAGCAACTGCTGGAGCATAACGAGAAGATGAAAGTGATGTGTCTGCAACGCTCCAGCGCATTCAACCAAGACAAATACGACGAGGCTGTCAAAAAGGTAGAACGCTTACGCGAAGTAATGAGTGCCTTGACCGAGGCACGCGACAAGATGGCTGCGGTAAATCAATACAATATTGATAGTCTCCGTGCCTTCAACGAACGCTCGTCATACGGCGACGGACGGCAGTATATGGGGTTCAGCAAAGGCGAGGTAGAGCGACTTATCAAGACCTATGACGACAACGAAAATATCAAGAAAGAGCAACTCGCAATCCTCAAGGAGGAGAACCTGGATACATTGCACACGAATATCTCGGATTACTACGGCGGCGGCTACCTGATGCGCAATATATCCCTTAGCTCGGGAGCGTCTGTAGTGTTAGGCGACACCAAATCACTCTCCCAAGGCGATAATGTCAGCATTACCCATGATGGTACATTCACGTTCGGTGCAGGCTTTGGCAAGAAGTTCGCCTCTTGCGGTCTGATATTCGAAGCCAATGCCAACGCCGGTGGCGGTGCTACCGCAGCCAGTGGAAGCAATGAGGGTAGTTCATTTGCTACCAACATCACCCTTGCTATGAACGCCACCTCGTCGATGTCGTTCGACATGTACGCTGCGCCTGACGGCTTTGCGCCTATCTTCTTCGTACGCGGAGGTGCTACCTCCTGCCCCTATATTGACGAGGAGCGCACCAAATACTATGAGCCGGGCCGCCACGTGCTGACGACCTCCACAGCAGCGATAGAAAAACCGTACCTCTATCTGCGTCAGGGCAGCAGCTCGATGCAGAACGACCTGCCTGTCGGTGCTTCGGCATACTTCACGCTCGGCATGACCAACCAGTCGGCTGTCAGCGGAGCGGCAGGTACCTATAAGCTCCGTCCTGTGGACAAGCACACGGGCGAAGAGTTAGGTGCCGTGTTAGAAGTGAACGGCACGCCGCTTACTTCAGCAGGTATCACGTATATGCTCGCTGCAGGCGACTCTATCTTCGTTTCTCTACGCGTTTATCAATCTAATCCCGAGGTGATGCGCTACGACAGCATCGGACTCATGCTCATGAGCGATTGCGACCCGACACGCAGTTCAACCATCTGGCTCTCGGTCAACTACCGCTACTCCTGCTCGGACATCAACCTCACGCTCGATAACACGCTCCTGAACACCCAGACTAAGGAGATCTTACACAAGGACACCGTGGAACTGAGCGGCGAAATCAGCGGTCTGTTACCTCAATACAGCGCGCTCTACGGCGTACGCCTGCAATACAAACGCGGCGAAGGCGAATGGAGTACCATGCGCACTTGGCGCAAGGGCATCACCGTACGCGACAGCGAAGGCAACTACCCGATGCCCGAGGCGGAGCATTTCCGCTTCTCGATTCCGATGTCCGACAAGGACTACGCCGACGGTACCTATCAGGTACGCGCCGTAACAGTCTGCAAACCCGCTGCCGAAGAGGAGGTTTGTCATGAGTCGGAGACCTTCACCGTCATCAAGGACGTAGCTCGTCCGGAACCAATCACGATTCCTTCGCCGGCTGACGGCATCCTGCGTAGCGACAATACGATATCCGTTACGTTCAACAAAGATATCCAACCCGCCCGCGTGTTAGCTACGAATATATCTGTCACAGGCGAGCTGAACGGACACGACCTGCGTCACGCCGTAGCATTGCAGTTGAACGGAGAAAAAGCCGCTACACAGGCTACGCTGCGATTAGGTGCATCAGACTTCACCATCGAGACATGGCTCAACTACTCCGAGCCGGGCGAGTTGATGAATATCGGCGAGAATAAGTTCCGCCTGTCACTAAGCGAGGAGGGCAAACTGATGCTGAATATCGACAGCACGACGATTACCTCTTCCGCTTCGCTGCCAAAGAACAAATGGGTGTTCGTAGCACTCAACTATCAGCGCGCCACCACAGGCAATACCGTCAATGCCTCTATGGCGTACGACGAGGTGACGGCTGAACTGATGGCCGGCGAGGCTGCGCCTGCTATCAGCACCAAGGCTGCGCTGCAGATAGGCGGCGGTACGGCAGTAGGAGCACTCCATGACCTTACTATCTGGTCCGAAGCACGCGACATGACCACCTCGCTCAGCGAGCGCAGTCGTGCAAAAGTTCCTTCCACACCGGCACTGACGGCATACTGGCCGATGGATGAGGGATATGGCAAGACCGCTGTTGAACGCGTCCACGCACGCCATATCACTACCGGCAGCAACGCATGGTGGATAGCCGGCGACAACTACGCCGCTGTACTCGACGGCAGCAACGCACTGCGTATCCCTGTCAGCGAAACCGGTATAGATGCCGAAGATGATTATGCCCTTGATTGCTGGGTGAACACCACTACCGATGGTACGATACTGATGAACGGCGACACGACACTGGTATTCTCCGTCAAGAACGGACAGCTCAACCTGCAATTAGGTGACAAATCGTACATCGTAAATCGTCAAATCGTAAATAATACTTGGCATTACATAGCACTCAATGTCCGCCGTAGCGGCACCACCTCCGTCATTCTCGACGAGCAGGTTGTATATCAGTATGTGGACAATCATACCACACCGCGCCTCGGTGGCTTCCTGACTATCGGTCAGGGTCTCACCGGTGCGTTCGATGAACTACGCATCTCGCGTGCTTCGCTCAATAGTGAACTGTTGATTCTTGCCTCGCATTTCCGTCTGCATGGCAACGAGACAGGATTAGTGGCTTACTATCCGTTCGAGAAAGATTACATCGATTCGGGCAGCCAACACCAGACTGCTCCGACCCTTGAGGACCGTTGCACCAATGCGCTGAACCAACAGTACGCTCAATGGACCGGTGCGCAAGGGCAGATGACTAATACCAATCATCCTGCGCTGATAGAGGCACGTGCTGTTGAATCCGTGCCGTTCACTTTCACCGCGTCCGACCGACAGATAAGCATCTCGCTTAACGACCAACAGATGGAGCCGGCACGCGTAGAAGGCTGCAACCTGCGTGTAGAGGTGAAGGATGTGGTAGATGAGCACGGCAACTACGCAGCCCCCGTCTGCTGGAATATCTTCGTACAGCGCAATACGCTCCTATGGGATGACAACTACGCGTCAATGACTAAGCACGAGCTGGAAGAGCAGCAATTAGCACTGACGATTGTTAATACCGGTAGCGAAGTGCAGAACTGGTCTATCACCAACATCCCTGTATGGCTGCAACTCAATGCTACCTCCGGCATCATCGCTCCACAGTCGGATCTGACACTCACCGCTACGCTTCCTGCTTCGCTCGCAGCCGGTTACTACACCGCTATCCTCCTGCTTACTGGCAAGGACGGCATTGCCGAGCCATGTATAGTGGAGGCTTCGGTGCTCGCTACAGAGCCGGACTGGAAAGTGGACGAAGGAGCATATGAAGCGACAGGAAACATCATCGCACGGCTCTCGCTACCTGCCGGCGTAGCACAAAGCGAGAACGACATCATCGCCGCCTTTACCGGCAACGAGTGCGTAGGTGTCGCCCATCCGCAGTATATCAACGCCTACGATGCATGGTATGTGATGATGACCGTTTATGGCAACGAGGAAGACTCCACTAATGTTAATGCTCCGATTCAGTTCCATCTGTGGAACGCCGAGTCAGGTATCACGTATTCGGCAGTCAAAGTGCGTCCTGCATCCTTCCATTTTACACCGAACATGGTGAAAGGTACACTGGCAGACCCCGTTGTATTGGAGGTTACCAACAGTCTCCAACAGACGATTGCACTACAGCCCTCATGGAACTGGATAAGCCTCAATGTCAATCCCGTATCGGCACGCACTGAGGATGTGTTCCAACCAGTCCTCGATGACATCACGTACGTCAAGGATAAGAACAACTTCTTCAACATCAGCAGTGCCACTAACTATGGCGGTTCGCTCAAGACGATGGTTGTCACCTCGTCCTACCGCGTCAAGGCACATCGCGCGACCATGCTGACTATTGAAGGAACGGCAGTCAACTGCACTCAGACACCTATCATCATCAACAAGGGGTGGACATGGATTGGCTATCTACCGTTGCAGACGATGTCTGTTGCTGACGCTCTGGCTGACATCGAACCCGTATCCGGCGACCTTATCAAGAGCAAGACAGCTTTTGCCGTCTATGACGGCTCGCAGTGGATAGGTACGCTCACCCGCATGAAGCAGGGCGAAGGATACATGTACCATTCGCTTGCCACCGACACCTTCACCTTCCGCTATCCGGAGGGCTCAGTATTGGTTAGTCAGCGTGCTCCGCAGTATATGCGCGCTAATGCTGAGGAGACCGTCTTTACGCCGGTTACCGACCCGTACAGTGGCAATATGTCCATCGTCGCACGTGTGAAGGATGGTGAAGAAACGGTACATGGCGCAGAGGTAGGTATCTTTGCCGGTGAAGAATGCCGTGGTGCCGCTACAGAAGACGACGGTGATTATTGGTTTATCACCGTAGCAGGTGACGAGCCGACACCGCTCACCATACGGATATATGACCCTGCCACCGGTCAGACGACGGTCGTAGAGCAGAAGTTGGATTATGTGGATGACGCTACTCTCGGAACACTCGCCGAACCGTATATCATCCAACTCCGGTCAATCACAGGCATCGACAATGTACAAGGTAACAATGTACAATATACTAAGTTCCTTGAGAATGGAATCCTTTATATTCTCCACCCGGACGGCACCGTATATAGTGCCCAAGGTGCCATCTCAGCCACCTCGTCTGCCCGACAGGTACCATCGGCATCGCCAAAGGAATGAACAAACTTTGCACGCGATTAGTAGTTAAAAGTCAAAAGTAAAAAGTAAAAAGCCTATCAAATACAGATACATTCACATATCAGCGGCGGTGTTCCTCATCCTTGGGATGGGGGTGCAGTTCGTTTTGTCCTACCGGCGCGCATCGCAGCAAGTGGAGGAACGAATGGAGTTGGAGATGCAGGTGGCGCAGGAGAAAGTGCGTTTCGTGCTGTATGACGCGTATGAAGCGGTTGGTCTGTTGGAGGGTTATATCCAAAACGAGATGCAATCCCCCTCTGACCTGCTGGCGGAGACCCATTCGTATGTCAAAAGGATGCCGGAGCTGTTCTCTTGCTATGTTGCGTTTCCGCCGTATTACAGTCCTCAGGGGAACGACAAATGGTACTGCCCTGCCTCGTACAGGGCGAAGGACAGTATCCGGTCTGTGATGTTCGGCGATGCGCGCCATGATTATTTCTTGCGCGAGTGGTACGACGGTGCGCTGCAGAGCGGTAAGACAGGCTACTGGAGTCAACCTTACCTCGACGAAGATTTTGACGAGCCTATCTTCACTTATTCGGACGATGTGCGGGACAAGGACAGCAACGTTGTGTGCATCATCGGCTTGGATTTTAGCGTGCGGAGGTTGCAGCAGTTGTTAGACCAGTTCAGACCATTTGACGAAGCGGTGCTGCAATTGTATAGTTCGAACGGCACGCTACTCACATCTGGCGGAACACAACGGAATGAGAAGAACAGAGTGGTCGTTAGGCATACTCTACAGCAGGTGAACATTGACATGGTGATGGCGGTGCCGCGCAGTTATATATGGGCGAGTATCCGCTTGGGTATATGGCTTCCGCTCGCGGTGTTCGTGTTAGGTATCGTGGCAGTATGGTGGATGTTCCGCCGGCTGATGCGCGAGGAGCAGGAGAACGCCCGTCTAGGAACGGAGAAAGAGGTGATGGCGCATGAGTTAAGGATTGCCCATGACATTCAGATGGGAATTTTGAAAGGTGAAATGGGAAAAGTGAAAAGTAAAAGGGAGGATGTGGCAATACAGGCGACGCTGCTGCCGATGAAGGCAGTGGGCGGAGACTTGTATGATTACCGCCGTGAGGGGGATTACCTGTGGTTTATCATAGGCGACGTGAGCGGCAAGGGAGTCTCCGCAGCACTGTTCATGAGTGCCACGATCAACCTGTTCCGTGCCGTTGGGACACACGCCCATTCGCCCAAACAGATTATGGAGGAGATGAATGCGGTGCTGAGCGAGAACAATCCGTCTCTGACTTTTGTGACGGCTTTCATAGGGCGATTGCATGTCCCGAGCGGCGAGTTGCTGTACTGCAATGCCGGACACTGCGCACCGTTGGTGAAAGGGGAAAGGGAAAAGGTGAAAAGTGAAAGGTTTTTGGATTGCGAGCCGAATATTCCGCTTGGATATAAGGGTGATTATGCGTTTGTAGAGCAAGGCTGTATGGTTGACGAAGGCGAGAGTTTGGTACTTTATACGGACGGCGTGACCGAGGCGAGAAACAGCACCGGGCAGATGATGGGCAAGAAACGTTGGGAGGAAATAGTGTCCGGGCACGAGGAGTTGATAGAGCAAGTGAAAGCCTATATCGGCACCGCCGAACCAACGGATGACATCACCTTGATGACCATCCGTAAACGCACTCCCGTTCAAGCTGTCACGCTGTGTGTGCCCAACCATGAAGACCAGTGGCAGGCGCTCCGCCGTGTAATCCATGAATACGGCATCTGCGCGGGCATTGAGAAACATACCCTCCGGAAGCTCGAAGTGGCAGCCGAAGAAGCCGTGGTGAATATTATCCGGCATTCCGGGGCAAGCAAGATAGAGATGGCTGTCAGCTATCAGCTATCAGCTATCAGCATTCAGTTGCGTGACGACGGTGCGGCTTTTGACCCGACGGCGTATGAGACCAAGGCAGGTGCGGTCGAAGAGCGGCAAGTTGGCGGCATGGGAATCAGTCTCATCCGGCAGATAGCCGATGAAATGCGGTATGAGCGCATAGAGGAGAAAAACGTGCTTACACTCGTTAAACTACTAAATTGTTAAATTGTAAATTGCTAAATTGTAAATACCATTATGAAAATCAACATTCTTCCGAACGAAAATGAGACACGTGTTTGTTTGGTTGGCGAACTGGACACGATTGCAACTACCGAACAGGCAGATTTGTTGCAGCAAGTGCTGGAGATAGCCGGCGATAAATTGGTGATGGACTGCCAAGAGTTGGAGTATATTTCCTCGGCGGGTCTTCGTTTCTTCATGCAACTCAAACGCGAGAGCGAGGCGAAAGGTGGCAGTATTAAGATTTGCCATCTCAACGAAGATGTAGCCGACATATTCCGCATGAGCGGTTTTCAGAACATATTTGACATAGAGTAAACGTATGGAGCACCTTATTTCGTATTTCAAAAAGCACGTAGCAGAACGGCCTAATGACGTGTTCTGCGTAGCGGGAAAGACGCGTCTGACATTCGCCGATGTGGACCGGTTGACCGATAGTTTGGAACCAAAGTATGTGACGCGGTGCGGTGACCGAGTTGCCGCATATATCGTGCCTCGCAATGAGCAGATGGTGTTGGTGCCGATTGCAATCGCCAAGGCGGGTCTGACGGCAATGCCGCTGGATGGCACCTATCCCGAAGAGCGTCTGAACTTCATGCGGGAGGATGCGTCCAAGTACGACGGCGATGAAGCGTTTGTGCTCCTCTATACCTCCGGCACGACGGGTGTCCCGAAGGGAGTGATGTTGAGTGAAGCCAACCTGTTAGCGTTTACTGCGTACCATGTGCAACATATCGGTCTGACTTCCCGCTCCAAGTACGCCACATACGCCGGCTACGGCTTTGATGCGTACCAGATGGATCTGTGGGCGTGCGTCTATGCCGGCGCAACACTGTGCATCGTAGGAGATGAGATACGTTTTGATTTGGAAGGCTTGAACCAATACATCCGGACCGAGAAAATCAGCCACTGCTTCATGACGACGCAGATGGCAACCCAGCTGGTGCTCAATTATCCGAAGATACCCGGCCTTGAATGGCTCGGTACGGGAGGCGAGAAACTCATTAGTCTCGACCCTCCTGCCTACCGCCTTGACAACTGCTATGGTCCGACGGAATGTACGGTCTATGTGAGCAGTTTCACCGTCACGCACAACGAACCCAATATCCCGATAGGCAAAGCCAATGCCAACGGCACGCGGCTGATTGTGGTGGACAAGGACGGCCATGAGGCACCTAACGGCACGGAAGGAGAACTGTACGTAGCCGGGCCGCAAGTAGGGCTGGGGTATCTCAACCAACCGGAGAAGACGGCGGAGGTGTTCGTGGAGTGGAACGGCTTGCAATGCTATAAGACAGGTGACATCGTACGCTACCGCGAAGACGGGAATATTGAGTTTGTCGGGCGTCGTGACGGACAGGTGAAGATACGCGGTTTCCGCATCGAACTGAAGGAAGTGGAAGCGGTCATCCGTGAGTATCCGGGCATCAAAGATGCAACCGTTCAGGCGTTTGACTACCCCGACGGAGGTAAGTTCATCGCTGCCTATGTAGTGAGCGATGAAATTATCAAAACGGACGACCTCAATGCGTTCATAGCCGACAGCAAGCCGCCGTATATGGTACCGGCTGTGACGATGCAGATAGATGCTATCCCGCTCAACCCGAACCAGAAAGTGGACAAGCGGGCGTTACCCAAGCCCGAAGCCCCCAAACAGGAAGTGGAGAATACAAAAGAAGCTGCTCCGCTGAATGTGTTGGAAGAAGAACTACATGAGATGGTAGCGAAGATTGTTAATATGGACGAGTTTGGCATCACGACCGACTTAAGGTATATGGGGCTATCCTCCATCGCAGCTATCAAACTGGCTACGCATATCTTCAAACGTTTTGGTGTGCAGTTGGATGCCAAACAGATGCTCAAAGGCATCACCGTGCAGGCTATAGAGAATCAAATACTTACTTCGCTGTTGAATAATAGTCAGCCTATTAGTCAAAGTAATCATAGTCAGCCTCAGGAATTAAACGAAGCCGTTCCTCTCTCCTACGCCCAGCAAGGCGTTTATTTCGACAGTATGCGTGCTCCCGCCTCTACGGTGTATAACACGCCTATCTGCGTGACCTTCCCTATCGGGACGGATAGTGACGCGTTGCGCAAGGCTGTGCAGACAGTAGTAGCGAACCACCCGACGATGTATGTCACTTTCCAAACCGACAGTACAGGTGTCGTACAAGTCATGGGCGATACGTCAGAGCCGGTAAAAATCGATACACTGACATTACGTGAAGAGGAAACAAGAGCCAATTGGCACACGTTCATCCAACCATTCAACCTCAGTAAAGACCGTTTATTCCGCTTTGCTATCGTTTGCACTGAGAAGGCAACGCATCTCTATTGTGATATGCACCACCTTATCTGTGATGGGTACTCGTACGATCTGTTTATCCACGAACTATGTACTGTGCTGGACGGCGGAGAGGTAGAGCCTGAGTTATGCTCGTATGCGCAGTTTGTGCACGAACAACAAGCCGCTGAAGCGAGTGAAGAGTTTGCGGCAGCGCAGACATTCTTTACTGAACGACTGAGAGGTATAGAAAGTGTAACCGAACTATCGGCAGACCTTACCAACCCCTTGTCACAAGGCGAGAATGCCAAAGTGGAGACTCCTATTGCATGGGATCAAGTGACGCGTCTCGCTACCGAGATAGGAGTCAACCCGTCGGCGGTCATGCTGAGTGCCGTATTCTACTCGCTGGCGCGCTTTGCCGCCACCGACAAGGTATGTATCACTACCATCTCCAACGGACGCTCAAACCTCAAGGCGGCGAACACGATAGGTATGTTCGTCAATACCTTGGCTCTCACCTCCCAAATAGGTGCACAGCGCGTAGAAGATTTCATCCGCGAAAGTGCCGACACATTCGAACAGACGATGGCGCATGAGAACTATCCGTTCAGCCGTATAGCCGCTGATTACGACCTCAAGGCGGACATCATGTTTGCTTACCAAGTGGGCGTGCTGAGCGACTACCACGTGGCAGGCGAGAAAGTGCGTGTGGAGGAAATAGTAGAGCACAATAAACCTAAATTCAAGATAGCATTCTATATCAGTGATTTTGAGGGTGCACCGGTGGTATCAATAGAGTATGACAACGGGCTTTATAGTGCAGGCATGATGGAGCACCTCGCTCACGCGGTGGCAAATACTGCGTTGGCCTTTACCCGCGCTAAAGATGCACCGCTCAACACCATCTCCTTGCTTAATGAAGAACAAACCGCAACGCTCGATAGTTTCAACCAAACCGAGGTCTCTTACGACAATACACAAACCATCGTGTCGCTTTTCCGCAAGCAAGCAGCCAAGACTCCTGACAATATTGCCGTTGTTTATCATGACATCCGCCTGACTTACCACGAAGTGGATGAACGCACCGATGCGATAGCAGCGATGATAGGTGAAAGGTTAAAAGTGAAAGGTGAACGGAAAGAGCCGGTCGTTTCAATCTTGATCAACCGCTCAGAATGGATGGTAGTGGCATCGCTGGCTGCACTCAAGGCAGGTTGCGCGTACCAGCCCCTTGACCCGTCTTATCCTGCCGAACGGCTCAACTTCATGATGAAAGATGCCAATGCCTCGCTCCTCATTGCAGATGAGGACTTGCGCGACATCGTCAATGAATACGAAGGTCCGGTACTGCTGACGAAGGACATTAAAGACTTTAAAGACATTAAAGACTTTAAGGGCTTTAAGATCCCCGATATTAAGCCTTCGGACTTATTTATATTACTCTACACCAGCGGATCAACCGGTGTACCGAAAGGTTGTCAGTTGGAGCATAGTAACATCGTGGCGTTCTGTCACTGGTATCAACGCTATTACGACCTACATGCAGGCGATAAAGTGGCGGCGTACGCGTCCTACGGCTTCGATGCCTGTATGATGGATATGTACCCTGCGTTAACCTGCGGTGCGACTGTCTATATCATCGGCGAAGATATCCGTCTGAACCTGCCTGACCTCAATGCCTATTTCAATCAAGAAGGCATAACGCACTCGTTCATGACCACGCAAGTCGGTTATCAGTTCGCACTCAACTGCGATAACCATTCGCTGCGGCACCTGTCAGTCGGCGGAGAGAAGTTAGCGACTCTTCCGCCACCGACGAACTATCAGATGCACAATGGCTACGGACCGACCGAGTGTACAATTTTCACCACCACCTACGCCTTGCACGAAAAGGAGCAGAATATCCCCATCGGCAAACCTCTGGATAACATGCAACTCTTCATTGTGGACAAGGATATGAACCGTTTGCCTGTCGGTGCCGCCGGTGAACTGCTCGTCAGCGGTCCGCAAGTCAGCCGCGGATATCTCAACCGTCCTGACAAGACAGCAGAAACATATATCGACTGGAATGGTCTGAGGTGCTATCGAACCGGTGATGTGGTGCGATACCTGCCTGATGGGAATATCCAGTTCGTAGGACGGCAGGACGGACAGGTCAAGATACGCGGTTTCCGTATTGAACTAAAGGAAGTGGAAGCCGTCATTCGCGAATACGATGGCATCAAAGATGCGACCGTTCAGGCCTTCGACTACCCGAACGGAGGTAAGTTCATTGCCGCTTATGTAGTGAGTGACCAAACGATAGATGTGGCGGCACTCAATGCCTTTATCAAGGAGCACAAACCGCCTTATATGGTACCGGCAGCCACGATGCAGATAGATGCTATTCCGCTCAACCAGAATCAGAAAGTGAACCGCAAGGCACTGCCTACTCCGCAACTTCAGACAGAGAACCTGAACTATGTTGCGCCGGAGAACGAAACGGAGAAGATCTTCTGCGACATATTCGCAGACATATTAAATATGGACAAGGTAGGCGCAACGGATAACTTCTTTGAACTCGGCGGTACCTCGCTCATGGTGACGCTTGTCATCATCGAGGCCGACAAAGCCGGTAAGCATGTGGCTTATGGAGATATCTTCAACCATCCTACGCCGCGGCTCTTGGCACAATTATTAAATGGCTCCGATGATCCTGTAAACGCCCAAATGGCAACTGACCAAATCGTAAATGCCTTTGATTACACGGGCATTGATGCCATCCTGCAGCACAACAATGTGGATATGTTCCTTCGCGGCGAGCGGCAGGAGTTGGGGCACGTGCTGCTTACCGGTGCAACAGGCTACCTCGGTATCCACGTGCTGAATGAACTGATAGCATCTGATGCGCGTACCATCACTTGCCTCGTGCGCGGCAAGGACCGGCACGATGCAGAGCGCAGGCTAAAGAACATGCTATTCTACTATTTCAGCCGCCGCTTCGATAAACTCTTCGGTAAGCGTCTGTTTGTAGTCAACGGCGATGTCACATCAGATATTAGCCAACAGCTAATGGCTAATAGCCAACCGCTGATTAACACGGTCTTCAACTGTGCGGCGAACGTCAAGCATTTCTCGAAGACGGACGATATAGAGCAAGTGAATATCGGAGGAGCACAGCGTTGCGTGGAGTTCTGCCTGAAGAACGGTGCACGGCTGGTGCATATTTCTACCACTTCGGTAGGCGAAGTATGGATTGACCGTGGGGATGGCAAGGCGGTTCCGATGATTGACGAGCGCAAGCTCTATTTCGGTCAGTTCCTCGACAACCGGTATATGAGTTCCAAATTCATGGCAGAACGTATTATCCTTGACGCTGTCGCCCACCATGGGCTGAACGCCAAGGTGATGCGTGTAGGCAACTTGGCGGCGCGCAGTTATGACGGCGAGTTCCAAGTCAATTTCTCCACCAATAGCTACATGGGACGCATCAAGGTCTTTCATATGCTCGGTTGCTGTCCGTTCGATGAGTACGATTCGATTACGGAGTTCTCACCGGTGGACCAGACAGCCAAGGCTGTTGTGCTGTTGGCTTCCACGCCGAAGGAGTGCACTGTCTTCCAGCCTTTTAACAACCACACGAAGCTGCTAGGAGACATACTGATGCTCTTTGAGAAGACGGGGCAGCCTATTCGGTTTGTCGAACCCGACATCTTCCAACAAACTATCGTCACTGCCAGCCAAGACCCAACCAAAGCGAATGTCTTGTCGGCAATGTTGGCGTACCAGGATATGACGCGCGGTCAGAAAGCCGTCATGATTGAGCGGGATAACCGCTACACGTGTGCTGTCCTTCATCGTCTCGGATTCCATTGGTCCGAACCCGATGACGCGTATATCAACCGTATGTTAACCGCCATTTCACAATTAGGATTCTTTGATGTATAAATAGCAAAACAAACAATATGAGAAACAGGATTTTTATGGCACTGGTAACAGTGTTGGTGCTGACGGGCTGTGTAAAAATGCCTCAAGAGCAGCACACGAGTTATGAAACGATTACGCTCAAGCGGGAGACCGTGACGGCTCCGCTGAGCTGGAGTGCCGCTATCACCGGCAAAGGCGATGTGTCCATCGTCTCGCGTTGCACGGGTACGCTGAACGCCATCAAAGCGAAAGACGGACAGCGGGTGAAAGCGGGCGATGTGCTATTCGAGATTGACAACCGCAGTGCGATGAATAACCTCGAACACGCGAAAGCCGACCTTCAGACGGCACTTGCCAACCTCAGCAATGCGCAGTTGGAAGTCAAGAGCAACAAAGAACTGGCGGAAAAAGGCATCATCAGCGATTATCTGTTGCGCACCAGTCTCAATACGCTTATGTCAGCCGAAGCACAAGTGGCGCAGGCACGAGCTGCCGTGAGTACGGCGCAGTTGCAGTTGGATTTCTGTACCATCAAAAGTCCTGTGGATGGCTTGGTGGGTAATATCCTTCCCCGCGTGGGCGATG